>Ga0315289_10003121_pt1 | contig 25151 bp, 21 predicted proteins | sample YL17G11_40_MG_FD_203452 | JGI IMG/M metagenome (GOLD analysis project Ga0315289, IMG submission 203452) | Sediment microbial communities from Yellowstone Lake, YNP, Wyoming, USA - YL17G11_40 | ecosystem: Environmental > Aquatic > Freshwater > Lake > Sediment | place: USA: Wyoming | collected...
TTCGACCGGACACTGCTTCAAGCTCAAAGTTCGAGATTACATCACTGAAGAGTGGGCGTTTCCGAATCTCTGGATTCACGCTGGCGTTCACAGACTCGAGAGGTCTGTTTACGGGCGAAGTCAATTACGAACAGGCTGACTGGGTTGAGGTCTATCCAAGCGTGAGGACGAAGGTGCCGATCACTCCGCTCCGCCTCTACGGCGGAAGTCCGGAGATCTTCCGCAAAGGCCCCGCGGGAATGGATTACGCAGGTGTCCGTCAGTACGTGCCCGGCGACGAGTATCATAGAGTTGAATGGAAAGCGACAGCTCGCCTTCGAACGCTCATGGTGAAGGAGTTTCATCCAGAAACGCAGACTACGCTGCAAATACTGATCGATGCCGGAAAAACAATGTACCAGCAATCCTATGTCGGGACGAAGCTTGACCAGGCAATCGCAGTTGCACAGCTACTAGAGTCGATCTTGGGATCGGGAAACCGGGTTGGCGTCTGGATCTACGATGAAAATGACATGATAAGAGTCATAGAGCCAGCAATAGCGGAGCAAAAAGTGATGAGCTTTCGAGAGCTAGCGTTTGCCCTTCAAGCAAGGGCGAATAAACATTCGGCTTCGCTTCCTCGAGCTTCATGGCGAGACTCACCTATCAAGCCTGCCGGTGAGCGAGTGACCATGTTTGTACGACTGCTGAAGATCAAACTCGGCTTGGGGTACCGAAAGACAGGCGTATACAAGGCATTTGTGGAGGCGACGAACGGTGCCTCTGAGGGAATCCTCGTTGTCTTGACGGATCTACTGGTCAATATTGATGCGCTCTTAAGCGCTGCATCAACGCCACGGGGACGAGTCCAGATTATCCTGACACAGATTGGAGCGTCTTGGCGATCCAGCTCCAGTTTGGAAGATGCATATACAGAGTATGAGAGCAATAGCCGATTGCTGAGGCACCTACGACGCCCAGGGGTAGTTGTGCTAGATATACGACCCGGAAGTCTGATCGATGAAATAGTCTCGTATGTCCGCAAATAAGGCCGCTTGTGTTCATGGGGACGAATGTTGTGAATGCACATCTTTCGAATGCGCGCCTCATCCTTAGGGTCGTAGCTATCGCCTTCGGGATCGGTCTCATCCTGAACGCATGGTTCTCGACACCTCCGTTAGAACTAAGATCGATGTCTTCCTTCCTGTTTTTTGAGATCCCAACTACCTACTGGATAGGTTTCGTCGTCATAGCAGTCGGGTGCGCGGATGTGGGCTTGAGCAGCAACAATAAGAGAGCCAGATGGATTGCGTCTGTCTGCTTCTTTTCAAGTCTCTATTCTCTGTCCTACTTCTACTACAACCTACCGGGTTCAGATCCGCAGTTCAAGGTGCTTACAGCAAGATATTTCCTCGATGGGAAGTTGAATCCGCTCGTCTCAAGCTTCTACTCTTGGCCCGGTTTCTTCATTCTATCCAAGATCGCCCTTGTCTGCTCGGCACTCCCTCAGAGAATCTTCGAGTTTCTGCTATTCTTCGTTGTGGGCGTTGCGCTGTCGTCCGCTGTCTTCTCCATCGTAGATAGATGCAAAATGAATCAATTCTTCGGGGTGGTTGCATACGGGATCACAGGGTTCTATTTTCTGGACTTCCAGTTTGCTCCACAAACCCTCGCACTCGTGCTCCTGATGGTCATGCTTCTTGTCGAGTTCAAGCTCGACACGTCCATGCGAAAGAGCATATTGGTAACCGCAATGTTTCTGGCGGCAACTATCAGCCACGGGTTTTTGCAGCTCTTCTACCTGCTTTACCTAGCAATGAAGTCAATGTGGACCCGCAGCAATGTTGTGAACATCATCACCCTTGCAGTCATGTATCTCGGTGTCAACATACTTCTTGTCACATCTTCGGGAGTGGCCACCTTCTCCTCAATGGTCTTGCTCTTACGCAGATCCATCATCGAATTCCTTGGGTTCACGTACTCCCAATCCGTAATATCGGCGACAGTTCAGCCAGGGCCTGATGTGGCAATCCAACAGGCGTCTCGAGCCCTTGTGATATTCACGACGATCATTTCACTGTACGGCCTTGCAAAGTCATGGAGGTTCGGACTAACAAGATTTGACAAGAGTTTAGTTGCATCGTGCCTAGTGCTGGCCGTGGCTGCAAGTGTGATATTCCTAGTCTTCTCCAGAGGAATTCAGCTTGCGGTTGTAGCCCTAGCGATAGGCGCAGCTTACTTTCCCAAGCGGTCGAGATTCAATTGGAGAATGATCGTAGCATTCGCGCTTGTAGTCCTCTCTTTTTCGCTACCGATGCACGGTGTGTTTGACAATTCTCTATATCAACCCCAGTATAGCCAAGGTGCAGCAGTGTTTCTGATCTCTCACATATCGGCTGTGCCTGCCACCCGACAATTGAATATGTTTGTCCCTCAGCTCTCTGAATTTGACTTCCTGGTCTCTCTTCAAAATGTCATACTCGAGAGCGAGAGGAGCCCAGAACTCTACTTAGGCCGATACGACTACGCTGTTACAAGCGTGCAGATGGATCACTACATAAGTTCCAGAGGAAGAGTATACCCGCAACCTGTCGTTGTGCTTATGAGGTCGGGGAATATTCTGTACAGCAATGGCTTCGCTAACATAGCTAGCTGGACAACACCACCATGAAGAGAGTCATAGTAGCTAGCATCGACCCACTGGCGGACTCGGTATACGGTGCATCGATCCTTGAAATCTTCCAATCCCTCTCGGAACTTGGGTATTTCGTGAGGATCATAGTTCCTTCGTCCCGTAATCAAGTCAAGGAAAGAGGCCATCTGAAGGTCGAGACTCTTCGCGTTGTTCGGTGGATCCCTTTGGCGACGTTGGTCTATCTATATGTCCAGGTTCTCCGATCAATTCTCCGAGAACGGGATCTGTCAGCCATGTTGGCAGATCAAGCGATGCTACCGCTCATGGGCCTTGTGCGAATCCTGTCAAAGAGCAGAACGATAATGCTAAACAGTAGCAGGCCTGTTGGATATGGTGGGATCTTAGGCAGAATCCGCTTTCTGCAGTTCAAGTTTTCATTGATTCTGGCTAGGTATTTTGCCGACGCAGTCACTGCGATATCCCCCATGGAGGCAGAGGATTTCTCAAGGTTGGGGCACATACCGAAGGATAAGATGGTTGTCGTAGCTTCTCCGGTCACCAAGATATTCACCCGACATCTACCCGGCACAAGCGATGAGCTCAGACGAAGATTGGGCTTGGATCGCTTGTGCAACAAGAAAGTCCTACTCTACTATGGATCTCTAGTGGAGAGCAGGGGGATTTTCCAAGTTCTCAATGTTTTTTCCGAAGCGTTCGAGAACAGCGACCGCGTCGTTCTGCTTGTTGTCGGAGAAGGTTCCGCTAGAAAGACCATAGAAAGGCTGATCCTCACAAAAAGAATTCGGAATTGCGTTAGTATGGGGCCTGTTCCGTACTCCAAGATGCCGGAGGTCATCTCAGCCTGCGACTTGGGGCTGGTTATCCTCCCAGATCATCCGTGGTGGCGCTATCAATGCCCCACAAAACTTATCGAACTTCTCGCGATGGGTAAACCTGTGGTTGCAAGTAACCTGCCTGGTGTAAGGTGGGGCGCCGGAGGTTCTTCATTGGTAACCTATATCAACGGCCTTGAGCCAGAGTCCTTTAGAGCTGCAGTAATAGAAGCTCTTCGGGCCCCCAGACGATCCGAGGAAACGTGGACATATGTTGAGAGGTTCACAAGTGAGAACTTGGCAATCAAGATTGACTCGATCATTACCCCCCGATAGAGCTGCGGAATAGCAAGTGTGAAGTTGCACCGGCATTGGCCCAATAACTCGAGCAACTTGATCAATAGAAGCTCACCACACTGTTCAGTGGGACCCCGACGTCGGAATACCTAGTCACTTAGACCAATGCCTGGCAAGGGGTCTTTGACATCTAAGAATTTGTCGCAACCGTTAGTAATCAACTCGGCATCCAAGTACCTATGCGTCCCTCCGAAGTAGGGTTACCAAATCCTACTTTTCCAATCTTGACGTATCACCGAATTTCCCTAACCAAAGAAAACGCGCATCTTCGGCCAATAACCCCGCAGGGGTGGTACAGGCCTGCGCGATCTGGGGCTTCCCCGCAGAACTGAGGAGCGGGGTGCTGTGTGATCTTCTGGGTTCAGACCTTGAAGCCTTGGAGGCTGCGACATCGGCAGCGGCCCATAGGGCCAAACAGAGGCGAGTTGGGAGTCTCATTGCAGTCACCAATGAGCAACATGCCATCCAAGCTTTGAAGTCATGTGGGTTCATTCAATGGCGGAGTCTATCTTTGATTGTGCGTTCTATGAAGCCCCGAAATCTGGATGGCAACATTCACGATCATTGGCCCTGGCGCATCTCATCGACTTCTTCCAAGCGGATTTGCGACTGAAATCGAGCCCGGGGACTTCCTTGATCCGAGGATTAGGAATTAGAAGCCCCATATGCCGGGAAGCTTCTTGCTATGAACAAGATGATCTCCTTCTACGAATTAGGTCGCTAAAGACTTGTAGGACAGCGTCGGCGACAGCTGAAGGAGAAAAACCTGCTGCTATTTCCTCTCGACCAGCCTCTTCGATTGCGCTTCTAGCACATATGCACTCCAAGACCGCATCTGCAATCTCGGTGGGACTGCCGCGTCCGCAAAAGAACACAGTCTGACGATTCGCCGCAAGCCATCTATGTGCGGCTATGTCTGTCGCAATCACTGGTTTTCCCATAGCCATATACTCTAGGAGTTTGATCGGAGCCTGGTATCGCCACTGAGCCTGGTCAGGAAGGGGCACAACCCCTGCATCGGCAGCAGCTATGAATCGCGGCACCTCACTATGTGCTACCGGGGCATGAAAGAAGACTATGCCATCTAGCCCGAGAGATCTTGCGAGCTCTCTGAGCATTCTCTCACCCCTACCTTTGCCCAACAGTAAGAGGAAGACATCCCTCCGTCCTCTGCGGATCCTATGGGTCGCCCCTACTAGTTCACGCAACCCCCTTTCAACCCCGAGTACACCATGGTAGATCAGGAGAAAACCATCATCACCTATCCCGAGCTCCTTTCGTATCTTGCGCCGATCAGTTGAGTACATGTATGCATCGAACAAGTTCGTGTCGACAGACGACGACCAAACATGGACATTCCCAGGCGGGACCCTGAACTTGACGACTATCTCGTTTGCATGCATTGGCGAGATCGCAAATAGTGCGTCACAGAAGCGGGAAAGGAGATTCAGTGACAAGTGCCGCAAGAATCCATGGTAGTATCCGCGGATCCCATGCACCTCAACCCAAGGGCTGGGCTCGCGGATCGCAAGTACGGGCCTCTGCGTGTGCCTGCGCAGACATAAAACACAAGGTAGAACCAAAGGAAAGACGTCGGGGCTGACGACTAGCACATCCGAGTCGCGATATTGTGCGATTAGTCTTACCACAGCCCTTAGGCAAAACTCAAGAAACGAAACGATCGGCAACAGACGTCGTAGGCGGACAACATCTATGTTCAGATTTCTATGGCTGGCTGTCGGCACTGCTTCAATCACAGGCAGGATACACTTGATGCGATGATTCCTATCGGCCATGGCCGCAAGGTCCCTCATGAAAGCAGAAGCATGTAGCCATTCGTCGAGTATGAGGAACCAGATTACGAGTATCTTCACGCAAGTTCACTTCTCTATATTTCTGAGATTGCTAGTATCTCACCCTCTCTAACCTGCACAAGTTATTTTCGAAGATGGCATTCATCTGCAACCAACTACTCGAAAACGGCCCTCTTTTTCTCCGCAACAATAGCCGCGTACGCCTCACACCATCGCAAGATAATACCTGAAGGTGATCAAAGAGCACCAAGATTGTCATCGCCGAGTGTCAGTGATGATACGAGGATGCCAAGTGTCTTTCCGACGGCCTGCAAGGAGTATCTGTCCTCAACTAGATATCTGGCTCTCGAGACCATAGGCCCCACCTCCGATGGATTTGAAATTGCCCACTTGACCTTGGTTGCCAAGTCCTCAACATCGTCCACATGAAATAGAATACCATTGTACATGTGTTGTATCAGCTCTCTGTTGTCAGGTATGTCGGATGCGATGCAAAGACAGCCGCTCGACATAGCCTCAAGGAGCGAAACTGAAACGCCTTCCCTGCGCGAGGGCAGAACATAGACGCTGGCTTCTCGAAAGAACCTATGGATCTCGGAGTGGGGGATGCCCCCCTTCAGCACAGTAGCGTCTGTCATACCCATCTTGGCTACAGTGTCGGCGATCTTGCTTTTCAGAGGGCCCTCCCCGACCATGAGAAGCTTGAGGTTGACTCCCTCTCGCCAGAGTCTATTGCAGGCCTTGACCAAGACCTCAGGGCATTTCTCATCACTGAATCTACCCACATAAAGGACCGAAGCCTCTTCCTTGTCTGCCATGGGTGCATACGCAAACCGCGACGTGTTGACGTGTTCTATTCTACATAACTTTGCCTTGAGGCCAAGAGAGACCAACCTGTGGGCCTTGGTTTCATTCAACGCTGCGACAGAATTCGCCCTTCGCAAAGAAAACAACATCAACTGTCGAGTCAAGCGTTTTCCCAGAAGGACGTCGATGTCTCCCCCGTCTGTTAGTACGGCAACTTTTCGACGAGTAAGCAGCCCAACTAAGACAGCGACGAGACCTTGGGGAAACCCAAATACTCCAACGATTGCGTCCAGCCTACGTCTCATGACTAGGAACGTCCCTACGGCAGTAGCCATGATCAGGTATGCGATCAAAGATAGTACGGATGCGAAGCTGGGCGGATCCCCCTCTCCAAACACACGCATGGGAAGGCTAACGACCCTAGTCTTTCCATCGCCCCATTCTGTAGAGCCACGCTTCCTAATGAGGATCCGTTCCGCAAGACCAGCGTGGTCCAAAGCCTCGCAGAGGACGTCCAGAAGGCTGGGGTGGTAGTCGCAAAACAGGAGCAGCGCTCTAGGTAATTTGAGAGTTCCAGCTTTCATCTCGCTCTGATCCCAGCATCTACCTTCAGCGGCAAGGACTGCTCGGCTAGCTCTCCTCCATCCCTTAGCACATTTTTCGCCCGCTCTCCTTCAGGACCTTCACGCAGACATTGGCAAACTCGCTCGCTGCCATGTCCCACGTACGTTGACAGGCTCTTTCATGGCCTATCTTGATCTTCCGCGAAATCTCACTGTCATTCATGGAAATGGCATAGAAGTGACGAACATAGTCGAATGGATCCGAAGCTATCAAGACAGAGTCGACGTTGCTCAGGGCCTCCGGGATGGGGGTCGATACGACAGGCTTCATCTGAGAAAAGTACTCCCAGATCTTGATGGGGGCGGAATAGTATGCAGTCAGATTTCTAACATCGAAAGGTATAGTCCCGACGTCTAGCGCAGACACGAATCTCGGGACATCTCCATGAGGCACGAAGTCGAGCCGAACTACGTCGCGCTCCAGTCCCTCTTTCTCTATCCACTTTGTGGTTTTCCGCGAATACTCTTGGTTATGCAAGCCCTTCCCGATGATCAGGCCCTTGACATTCATCCCCCTGTCTCTTGCCAATCTCATACCTCTCAGAAGCTTCTTGAGGTCCAACCAGAAGTCCACGCTGCCAACATATCCGACAACGAAGTCGCTATGTGCAAAGCCGAGTTTCTCTCGCAACTTTCTCTCGTCGCAGATCCGCAAGAACTCTTCTGGTATCCCATTCGGTACGTGGTGAGCATCATGAGCGCCGCATCGCCTGGCATACCTAAGGAGCGCACGAGAGGCCGTCGTTACTGCATTGGCGCGATGCGTAATGTAACGCAGCATATGATCAAAGACTCCAGCAATCAGCCTCCCATTGAAGCTGTTGACCTCCGCTATGTAACCAGCCGCACTCGTCGGAAAATAGTCGGGCAAATCCAGTATCCACGGAACCCCTCTGGCCTGCAGCTGGTCCAGTAACACATAAGCAAACGGTGCTGACAAATTCGATAGCACGAGCAAATCCACTCCCTCATCTTTCACAATCCTCCGTATTTCCATCGCATGCTCCAGCATGTTTGTCAAGTAGTAGGATGGAGTTCCTCGTCTCACCTCTCCGCGAACTTCGTGCACGCACAAGTTGGTCTTCAGCTTCGCACTTTCGAAAAGTCTGAACCGGATGACGTGCACTTCGAACTTCTTGCCATCATGTAATCTCTCGAATATTTGATTCTGTCTCTGAGGAAATGGATGGCCGACGTAGTCACTGCTGGGGACGAGAAGAACTCGAGTCAAGGATGAGGATGACCGTCCGGTTCAGTGAAGCTACCATGCTTCAAGTCTCTGGCGATGCGAAGCCCTGCCTTTCCGTCGCCATAGGGAGACTTCTGCCCTAATGGAATTCTGTGGTTGACGTGCCTAATCGCTCGCAGGATTGAGTCGGCATCGTGATCACCAACGACTCTCGCGAATCCCGCTCGGACCGACTCGGGTCTGTCGGTTCGTCTTCTCAGCACAAACACGAACTTCCTGATGTTAGGCGCAGTGGCCTCCTCCTGTATCCCACCAGAATCCGTAATGACAAACGTGCACCTCATCATCAAGCTCAAGATGTCAAGATATCCTAGGGCCGGGAGCAGCTGGACCTTTTCACAAGCACTCAGCCTACGAACTAGATGAAACTTCCTCAATCGGTCCATCGTTCTGGGGTGTACGGGAAACACGACTGGAACAGGACATTCCGCAAGAACCTTGACGATAGTGCCTAGCGTTGGCCTGTAATCAACGTTCTCTGCTCGGTGAAAAGTCGCTAAGACGAATTCCTGGAACATAATGTGATCTAGGATTCTCGACTTGTCCATGGCCTTCTCCGCAAACTCTAGGCAAGCATCGATTGCGGTGTTGCCAGTAACGACGATCCTTCCCCAAGTTCTTTCTCTTCGCAAAGTGGCCGCCGCGTGAGAGGTCGGCGCAAACAGGACACTGGACATATGATCAACCAATCGCCTGTTGTGCTCTTCGGGCATTCGAGTATCGTAGCTTCTGAGGCCTGCCTCAACGTGGCACACCGGAATGCGTATTTTGACGGACGCCAGAGCGCTCCCCAAGACCGTATTGGTATCACCTTGCACTACCACCGCGTCGGGGTTCTCCTTGAGAATCACCCGCTCTAGGCCGATCATGGCTTTCGAAGTTTGCATCGCTGGAGAACCAGACCCCACATCGACGTGGTGGTCGGCTTTCGGAAAACCCAACTCTCTCAAGAACTGTCCGGACATCTCCCAGTCGTAGTGTTGCGTAGCATGCACAATCTGGTGGTCAACGTGGAGCTTCCGACAGGCATCGACCACCGAAGCCATTTTGACGATCTCAGGCCGCGTACCCACTACCATGAGAATCATAAACGACCATTCCAGAGCGGAGTACTACCAATTCACGGTTCAAAAGGGTTACCGATTCGGGAAGAAGAAATGCGGATTGCAGCGGCATTGACGCACTATTCTGAAAGAGAGTATCCAGGACCATACGGCCATGTTGGAACACCATGTGACGATGGCGGGACGACGGTCGGCGAATGGGTCGACCACCCGCTGGGCCTCAGAGTGTCTAACGTGTGCTAGCGATGTATTGATATATCATCTCGTATGCGTTTCGGGAGTTCACGTCGGAACTCCTGCCCATCAGAGAAATGCCCGAGCCCTCATAGTAGGTTTGCAGAACCGTGCTCTTCCAATTGTACGATTGCGCCTGATCAAAGTAGGTCTTTAGATTGACTCTCCAGTCCCCACCACAGCACATTGGGCCGTAGCCACCCTTGTACGGAAGTTCGAATTCGACCCCATCACTGTAGCCGTCAGCGATGCTCTTGTTGACAATGGCGAAACTGGTTGCGTTGCTCTTTGCGTCCCACGCATAATTCGGTTGCATTGTGACATAGTCGAAACCGAGAACGTGAAGTCGGTCGTAGCCATACGCGCTCAGATAGGGAATCATGAGCAGTTTCAGGCCCTTCGAGTGAACATATTGGGAGATCGTTGGGAGGATGGTTGCAGATCCATCAAACCACAAGTCCTCGGTAAATCCCCAGTAGAAACCGGTGAGTCTCAGATTGGTTGGGTTGAGCGAAGCCCATCGGCTCAGCACTTTGTCAGCGTTGTTCAAGATTGACGAGGAATCAACAGCTTCATATGCGACAGGTAAAGCTAAGAATATGTTCATTTGATAGTCTGGATTGCGAAGAGCTTTCTTTGCGCTATCCACAGCACGGTCGAGGTTCGCCACCTGCTGGCCATCGAACAGATAGCTAATCCATGAGTCAATGTATGCTTGTGTTGGCTTTCTTGTGACGTATAGCCACATACTATAGAAGATGAACGAGTCGAACATCCAATCGTTCGGACGACCTTTCTTGTCTATGTGGGTGACTAGTGGTTTTGCGATCTGCAGCGTTACTTGAAATTGCGGGTCCCCTCTGGTAGGGTAGTCATCATAGAATAGAATCACGTTTTTAGGCACTCCGGGGCCGCTCAACGACATTGCAGCCTGCGGTGTGATGGACCAAACCCCAGCCAGCAAAACCACAAGAACGAGGGCTCGCACGAGCAACCGCGCGCGAACGAACAGCCAACTTGACGCCGCCATTTCTCTCGGTTCCACAGCGGCATCAAGAGCGCCGGTGACGGTAAGTCGAGTGTGACTCAGGAAATCGAAACAGAGTCACACTTTATTCAAACGTAGCAGTCGTTGCTGCAAGTGAAATAATGCGCGGAACCAATGAAGCTAGAGCACTAGGAGAGCCCTCCGGGTCCGTATGAGACTGTTGTGACACGTTGCTTGACATTTCCAATGTTCTGATCTCCATCCACGTAACTTTCATTTCCAGACCAGCTGGCACACGAATGCGAACGTATTGACCACTACGATGTCAAGAGTCCATGTCACCAGAATCCGGCAACAGATCGCGACATCTCAGCATTAGCGAAGACATGCCACGTCAGCGAAACCCTGTACGACCCGCGAGGCCGAGGGCTACGCGATCGAGTGCCCACGTTAGTAAGTCATGCGCGTGGGTCTCGGGCTTCCGCGACGCGGTCGGCTATGTGAACCTATCTAAGGCGAGTCTTTGCATCATCAACGAAGATTCTGAATCATACGTGACACACGCTGCGGAGCGGCTGATCCGGAACGGCACCGTGGAGAGGATCACGATGCAGGATGTCCTGGCGGGTGACGGGCAGTTGCGTGCGAAGACAGGATGGCAAGTGCATGTGAGAGCGAGGCTTGGTTTGATGCGCTCGGCTTCACGTCCACGCATGATTGCGTGTTTGTTTGGTTACTTGGCTCACACAATAGAATGTGGATCTTAGGGTGCCCTGTTGGCAGTCCGTAGAGGCAGCAGCATTATCACTAGCGTGCTCCCGTCTGGAATATACGGCATAGAACATAGATGCGCCCCTATCTCTGCCATGATTGCCTTTCTGGCTTACTAGGCCATGGGGTTCTCCTCCGAGTTCATCTGGGTTCTGATGGCATTCTAGGAGGTTCTCTTCTCAAAAGTGCTATTCCTACGCTACCATCGTCCATATAGGACGGCAGCTTTGGTTTTTCTGACTGGATGCCGACGTAGATCCTTCTTTCGTAGCATTGTGGTTGCCGAGGGGGGTTGGATCAATGAGAGGCCTTCTGTCCACATTACTTCATATGTTCCTCTGGCGCACTAGAAGCAGATGACCATGAGAAAGGAGAAATTCATGGGCTTCACGATTCTTTATCGAGAGGGCACGCCTGACGAGGATGTCCTGCGCTGTAGCTTCGAAAGGGACAGATTCTTTCCAGCAGTACCAGAATATCGCCCTCGTCGATACGATACCATCATCGACGTAGGTGCGCACATCGGCACCTTTTCGCTTCTCGCCGCGTCAAAAGTGACGAAGGGAAAAGTATTGGCTGTCGAGGCTTCAGAAGAAAGCTTTGACTATCTTCGAAGAAATATCAAAGCCAACAGCATTGAAAACATTGTACCTATCCATTTGGCACTCGCCGATCATAAAGGAATAGCTCGGCTATATCGCAGCCCCGAAGGAAACTGGGCGGATACCATCACGAAAGAGGTATCTCGAGAATATGAGGAGGTCGTTGCGGACACGCTTGCCAATCTAATGAATGACAACAGTATTCGAAGATGTGATTTCATGAAAATCAACTGTGAGGGAGCAGAATTTCCGATTATCCTGAGTACTCCAAGGGAAATCTTGCGCAGAATAAGGACCATTCTCATCCTTTATCACCTAGACCTTATTGCTGGGTACAGTGAACTCGGTCTGATAGATCGGCTCCATGAATGTGGCTTTCGGACGAGGATCAGAAATAGGACTGCCCGAAGGGGATGGATCATCGCGCGGAACAAGGCTTTCGCAATTCGCATGGAAGAACTTTTCCAGTACGCTGTCTGGCGACTCTGTAGTCCACTGGGTTTGACGCGCCTTTGGCCCTTGTTTTGGCGACTGTCGCAACCTATGTTCAATCGCTCGTGATTGTGAAAAGTGAGCAAAAACAGCTACGTGGTTTTCTGACGTTTACTATCAGGCGAAGTTACGGACGGACTGAATCAGGAGAGCCTCGACGCCGCCAACATGTACGAGCATGTTCGTTTCCAGTTGCCATGCGAGGAAGCAGGTGTGGTCCCTGATCTGTTTGCGTGTGACATAGGACAAAGAAACGACAAGAATTTATGAGACTCGCTCAGCTGACTGTATGGCACAAATGAACCTTAGCGCGAGTTCGCAGATTTTGCTTTTGAACAGTGTAGGCCCCGGCTCGCGAAAAGTCCATAGAATTGGCAATTGTGTCGTCAAGGCGTATTCACTCGCTAGTGATGCGTGGTATGAGTACAATGCGCTGAGTACGGTTACAGGACTACACCCCGCAAACGTGGCAGTACCGGTGCCCATCGGGATTCGCCAGAATACTAATCGAACGTTCGTGTTCACGGAGTACGTGGAAGGATATAGCCTTGTACCAAAGGTATTCCTGGCTATGTTTGTCAAGAAATCAAGAGACATCGACCTCTTCCACGATTTGGGGATAGCTCTGAAGTCTTTTCATATGATGGAAGCGGATGGGTTTGATGAGAGTGAGATTCCAGGGGAGCCCGGTGCACTGAAGGCTCGGATTGAAGATCTAGCGAAAGGGGTCGCCGGTGTCGGCGTGTTAGATCCAAGTTTGACGCGGCAACTCCTGAATCGTATCGGTGGTATTGAAATAGATGACAGGATCTTCTCCACGGTCACCTTGCATGGCGATTTCCATTTCTGGAATCTGCTGATATCACGCGGAAAACCGGTGTTCTTGGATCTGTCTCACGCAAAGAGAGGTCCGTGCCATCGCGATTTGGCAACATTCAGCTTGTGTCTATGGTCTTCGCTTTGCTACCCACTTAGCGGTGCAAAACGTCTTCGATACTTGGCGCATGCCTTCTTGTCGGGTTATTACGGGCAAGACTTCGCGCAAGCATGCTCAACTGGTCTGGCAAGATCAGTGGAGCTTTCTGAACTCTACGAAGCGCTAAGGGAAATTGATTTGAATTTGAAGGTCTGGCACAAGAGAGGCTATGAAACCAAAGTCTGGGCGAAGCTTAAGATACGGAGACTGAAAACCGTCATAGAAAACGTTATTTTGCCTCACTTGGTGACTCGGCCGGAGAAACTTGTATGGTCGACCGACAAGAACCTCCATTCATGTGCAGTACGGCATCCCCTCTAATGAACGGCATAACCAAGCACAGCACAATACCTTGCCTGATGAAGTCTTCGCCCTACTCGGTAACCTCATCGCCAGGACGCATGCCGAGCGTTCAAGGTGAAATACACTACACGCCAAGGTGTGTTTGACGAAATGCTCTGACCCAGATATTGGGTTGTTCACTCACGCTTCTCCAGCGAAGAGGGCAAGCGAGAAACCAAGACGATGTAGCCCATAGGCATAACACGAAGAATACCCACGCGTTTGAGGATCCAACCTAACGCACGAATCGATCGCGACTCTGCTAGCATCGATTCAGGATAGGAGAATCCTGCGACGACGACTTTACGATCAGGCGCCAGCTGTTCCAGCATCCTGCCTATCTTCCGGGGTGTTGGGACATCAATGTCTTTCATCCAATCGCGGTCAGCAGCGTCGGCCAACCGGTTACGCACATATCTCGGTAGGTAAAAGTACATGCATAGACTTGAGTGCAGTTCGATCGGAAAATATCGATTCGGGAACTGCATGAACAGCTCTCCGTCTGCCCTCAAAACTCTCAGAGCCTCCGAGAGGCAAACTGATGCTCCCTGAACATGTTCTATCGTAGATATCATGGTGACAAGTTCAAACGATCGGTTGCGAAATGGGAGCGCCCTTGCATCAGCTCGCACAGGCTCGATGTCACGCGATTTGGTAAGATCACTTCTAATGTCGACTCCAACGGCGCTTTCTAGTCCTGCCATTTGACGAAAGAGGGCAGCGTTCACGAGTTTGCCAGCTCCAATATCAAGGTAAGGACCTGTCAGCCTGTCTTGTTCATTTCCTCTAGAATACCTGCGATAAAGCTTCCATAGATATTCGGCCCTCTCATCGAGAGATTCGCCAAAGCGTTGCCAGATAACTTCGGGCTTGGTCATGCAAACCTCTTCGTCCGTGCATCCTGAGTCTGTCCGGTTGTAGTTAAGAATATATCAGCTGTCAGGCACTGCATTTTGATGGAGACACAAGAACAATCCGCCCTGCTGCGAGACAATTTCAAGAAAAGTGGGACGACCAGACAATTGGCCACTATGATGGTCTAGGACCGGAGGATCAGGTTGGGATTCGATTGCGTCTGCGCCTATCCGCATTTCGATGACTGCGTCGAGGCCTTCCTGGGGATCCTGGATGACGGATCCTAGCGGACCGCCGTAGAGGTGTCCAATATTGAATGCGAAGACCGAACAAATGTCGTCAGAATCCCAGGAATCGCCACGAGCCATTGTCCCAGATAACGTCTGCCAGAACAACCTCGAATCGAGTGAGCGCACAATCGCACCGCGAGATTCATTCCACTCAATATTCCGAAGCTAACATGCTCTTTCTTATGGCCCCAAGGAGAACGAGTGAGATTCCAGTTCCGAGCAGCCCCACGGAAGCCCGCCAGAGGAATCCACCCAAAGTCTCAACTTCTTCGTGTGGAGGCACGTGCGACAATTCCTCAGCGTTCTTCGCCCACTCCACGGCCGACCATTAGTTCCCCGGTTCTAGGCTCTCATACACGTGTAAGCAGAGTGGATCGCCATTTACCAAGGAACCCTTGCGAATCCAGCAAGGTTTGCCTGACCTGAGTGACTATGCAATTGGATATCTCAAAGATCGAGAGCAGGAGTTGGAGACCGAGAAGGAGTAGCGATGAAGCCGTTCAGTTGGCTGCTGGAGAGTTGATTCGAGAACTCGGAATCGAATCAAGTCATGACAGCCAATAGACGACTCTCGTGCCTTGTCAATATCCTTCTATATGGCCGACTGAACTAAGTCTGGACCTGTGAGGAAGGGAAAACATACTCGAAGCCTTGCAGACATAGAAAAAGCCGAAACTGAGCCCCACCACCGGAGCATAGAAGAATCGGGTTCTATTTCCAAGCCAACTTGGAGGTTCTGGCTCCGATCAGATGTGCATAATGATCAGCAAGGTTCACCAGTCGCCAAATATCAATTCTACGGGCTCGGGGTGACGGACCTGCCGACTCCGAACACTGGGACACTGAGATGTCTCCCGGCCAGAATGTTTCTACCATCAACTATTGCCTTGAGGTTGCCAACTCTTTCGTATTCATAATTCTCGAATTGAGAATGATTGGTTGCTATCACAATGATGTCACAGGATTCACGGACGGGATCAAACGGCGCTAGCCCCAATCGCTCTACCTCTTCACTTGAGAACAGAGGGTCATACACTTTGACATTCTTCATGCCATCGCGCTCAAGAATCTGACTGAAGACGATCGAAGGACTATCCCTGCAATCCTTGACGCCGCCCTTGTAGGACAGCCCGAAGATCGCTACACGTGTTTCCACGGCCTCTTTGTTGACGAAAGCGCATGCCTTTTTCAGTAGACCATATACGAAGTATGGCATCCTCTCATTGGAGAGCATCGCATTCCACAAGGTGTTAAAAGGCGTTCCTGACTCTTCGCCTGCAGAAATGAGATAATACGGATCCTTTGGGATACACGGTCCTCCGACACCGATTCCCGGATAGTGTGGATGAAAGCTCCACTTCGTTGCGGCTCCGCTTATCACTTCAAATACATCTATCCCAATCGCGTCACAGAAGCGCGCAAACTCATTCGCAAGCCCAAGGTTTAGGGCTCGATAGGAATTCTCTAGCATCTTCGTGGCCTCAGCGGCCTCTAGAGATGAAACCAGAAACAGTTGTTTCACGAAGTGTGAGTAGAACTGGCGGGCAAGTTCTGCAGAGTCCCGATCTATTCCGCCGATCACTTTTGGTATGTCTGGAAGGGTTAAGCTCACATTGCCAGGATCTATGCGCTCGGGAGAGGCCACGAGAGCAAAATCACGGCCCGCGACGAGACCCGATTTCCTTTCGAGGATTCGCCCGATAATGTTCCTAGTCATACCCGGAGCAACCGTGCTCTCGTTTGCGACGATGTCTCCAACGCTTAGAGACTGCCCGATCAACGAACTCGCTTCTTTGATCATAGTCAAGTCTGGCCTTCTGTCGATGAACATCGGAGTCGGCACACAGATTATCTTCACTCGGGCATCAGCGCCGGTTCGGATATCTTGAGAGACCTCCAATGTACCCGAGTCCACTAGCGACTTTATCTCCGAATGCGGGATTCCGACAAGATGCTCGAGAGGGTTTCGTCCCCCCTTCAAGCTATTGACTTTCTCCGCGGAGCTGTCGACGCCAATCACGTGGAAACCGACTCGTGCTGCTTCGTAGGCTAAAGACAGACCCACATATCCGATCCCTACAATGCATACCCTATCTGCGCGAGCAACGTCTTTCAATATCATCGAGACCTCATTGCCGTCCTGGCGACCCTTGGTACCAATCGATTGTTGCGGCAACTCCGTCACGTATTGAAGTTTGTGGTTCATAGTCCAGTTGACGAGCTTTGCTTATGTCTGCAACTCTGTTGAAGATCTCGATCTCTAGGGGACGAATCGTTGGATCGAAGTCTCTCAGCACAATGCTTGAGTTGGAGCCCGTTAGGTTCAGTACAAGTCTCGCGAGATCGGATGCTTTTGTGGCTACTCCAGTGCCCACGTTCAATGTCTGGCCTTTCGCCTGATCGGTTCGTGCTGCGGTCACGCTGAGTTGAACAGCATCTTTCACGAACGTGAAATCTCGAATTTGATTTCCGTGCCCATAGAGCAGCAATGGAGCGCCCTGTAAAGCAGCGCGAATGAATCTTGGTATCACGAATCGATCGTCCTGTCTTGGTCCGTAGACGTTGAAGTACCTGAGGACGACATACTCGATTCCGTACGCACGATGGTAGGCCTCGCAATACCTCTCTCCAGTCAGCTTCGCAACTCCGTAAGCCGATTTGGGAGCTGTCCTGGCATCTTCACTAATAGGAAGAGACGCTGGCTCGCCGTAGACTTCTGAAGATGAACCGTATACGACCCTCTGTACATCGTTCTTCCTCATTCCTTCCAAAACGTTCCGAGTTCCCATAATCTCGACTTCGAGGGTCTCAATAGGATGCTGGTAGGCATACTCGACACCCAACACCGCAGCTAAGTGATAAACGACATCTACTGCCCTAGTGACTTCCATGACTCTCTTGAGATCGCAGATATCGCCTTTGACGAGATTGATTCCTGCTCTTGGCATGTCGGGTTGCCTGTTCGAGAAGTTGTCAAGGACGGTCACTTTGTGGCCTTTCGAGACTAGATCTTCCACCAGATGAGACCCTATGAAGCCGGCTCCTCCGGTCACAAGAACCGATTGAGGCTTAGTCACGTAGTTGGTCTCCTTACGTCGCTTCTCTAAGCACGCCTCCAATCTTCCTCATGCTCCTCCCGTCGTTCCCTTCTAGCCCGCATAGGATTGTCCGCAAATCGCCCACCAGGAATCGCTTCTTGGTTCCGCGTAGAATACATATGCTCCGTCTTATTACTGTCATCTGATCCAAAGTTCGCGAACGAGTTCCTCGGTGAGTGGTCACCAAGGGCTCTCGCATGATGGCGTTCCTAATGATAGGAAATGACAAATGCGAAATCCTGGTTCGAGGTGTCTTTGCTCGGGAGTCGGTTCACCTCCTGTTTCGCGAAGATCGATTACGTTTTTCGGCGACCGAACGCCGCTTCATTCAAGCACAATACGCGAGAACACAGTCACAGACACCCGGTATCTTTGACGGCCCCCTGGCCCATGTCCGTAGCTTTTCGGCCTCAGACGGCCATTTACATCTGGATTGTCAGAGAAGTAGCTACGTGGAATACGTTGGAACTCATAACACAGAATATGTCAGGCGTTTCGGGAGGATGCAAGTGGTAAATCCTCTCTCATGTGGTGCTGTCCTGAGGACGTCGGATCAGGAGCTGATCTACGGCCTTCGACGAGGCTACGATTCCACGAAGATAACCTATGGGCTTCCTGCCGGATATGTCAATCCGGATTCTGACCTCGGTTCCAACCGAGTGGATCCGTTTCTCACAACGCAAAGAGAACTGGAAGAAGAGATCGGCATTCTTTGTTCTGAAATTCAAAGGATGCAGTGTCTCGGGCTCCTGGGATGGGAAGGAACACACATGGTATTCCTTACGGAAGTTGCCCCCACCTCACAAGACATCAAGGATAGATTGCCTAGAGAGAGCGAGTTTGAAAGGCTTGAATCGATTGAAGTCGAATCGGTCACGAAATTCCTAGAACTGAACCGCGATCGGATATTGCCACACTCTCTTGGCGGAATTGTCTTGTATGACACCTATGTCCGGGACCTACTTCGATCAGATGCCTAATCTGACCATTTGTAGGTGACGAGATCTAGGAGGGGCATTCGAACGTGATTGGCACGTTGAAAGTTCTTGAGGCCGCGAAGGCGCTCAAAGCCGAGCGTGTAGTATTCGCATCATCAGCCAGCGTATACGGGACACCGCAAGTGTTTCCCATTTCAGAAACCGTGACTATCTCGCCAATCTCACCCTACGGGGCGCCCAAGGCGGCATCTGAACTTTTCCTTGGATCGTTCGAAGAGAATCATGGAATCGAAGCCATGTCACTGAGATTCTTCAACGTCTACGGGCCAAGACAAACTCCGAGTCAATACTCCGGCGTCATGTCCGTCTTCGGCAAGAGAGCCCTCAATCGGCAACCACTCCAGGTTTTCGGAGACGGATCACAAACCCGGGACTTCATCTATGTCTCAGACGCTGTCGACATGACGGTCGCCGCACTCGAGAGAAATCTGAAAAGCAGGGTGTTCAACATCGCCACAGGAAACGAAACCACGATTCTGGAATTCGCGAAGATCATGCAGAGAATCACGGAGTCAAGATCAGATCTGAAGCTGGGCCCTCCTTGCACTGGAGATGTTGCTCGCAGCGTAGCCGACATAACGAATGCCCGGAATGAATTGGGGCTCGTGGCCAGAACGCCTCTCGATGCCGGTCTGTCCGCAACCATTCGATGGCTTGCACAAGAGGGCGGGACAAAGCGTGCGGACCAACACACCATTCGCGAAAGGTCGTGACCTGGACGGGATCGAACGTTTCGCCCTCAGCGTTGGACGAAGCCTAGCATTGGTCCCGATGATCGGACTCGTCCAGAAGGGTCTTATCGGTCCATCGGCAGCGAGCCGGGCCAAAGAAACCGCAACCTACGATCCCAAGCCGATCGTCATGAGGCCTTCGGAAGTGGCCGATGCTTCGAGATGGAATCGGGGAGTACTGTTGTAGAGGAAGACCAATCCTTGGCAGTGTAGCTTGTCGCATGCATTCTTTTTTCTCTCCAATCTTGGCCGATGCCTCGACGGCATCTCCCCCGCTCACTTGGATAGAGAGCATGGCTCTAGGGGTTCCTGTCGTAACGACGAATGTTGCAGGGGTCTCTGAGTTGGTGTCGGATGGTCACACAGGATATACATTCAAGACGGCCGGAGAAGCTGTTCAGAAGATCCGATCGCTACTGGAAAACGAGAATCTGCGTGGGAGAATCTCGCGGGAGTCGAGAGAATTCATCTGTGCAGAGTATGATATCGGAAGCATAGCCAGAAAATACAAGACCATTTGGACGCAAATGTGCGAATGACGAGGGCAGCTATCTCAGGAACTCGTGTGTCATCTTTTCTTGGCTGCCTTGAGTATTATTCCTCTGGACAGGAATTGCTCGGGCGTTAGCCTTCGCACTGCCGAGTCAAGAGCGTGCAAAGGTGATGGCACTTTGTGAAGCGAGCGACTTTCGACAAGCTTGAAACCTGTCAGTCTCAACATTTCGGATATCTCCCCTTTCCGGAAGAATTTCCACGGCGATCGCCTCAGAAGCTCGTAGTATACATGCTCCCAGCTGTACCAGTTGGAGATTTCCAGTACGAGAATTCCCCCTGCACGAAGGACTCTGGAAGCTTCTGCTAGCAGCATCAACGGTGAGGACAAGTATTTCAGGACGCGAACACAAAAGGCGCTGTCGAACGCCTCGCTCTCAAAAGGAATGTCGGTATCCAGGTCGCACAACACAGCGTCAAACACTTCTCGTGGGATTTGATCGGTGGCTCTTTTCAGCGCCGCCAAGCTCAAGTCTACACCAGCGATCGTCACTCCCAGTGCGCCAACCCTTGATGCAAGTCTTCCCGAACCTGTGCCTATGTCCAGAATGCGGTCCCTTTTCCTCGGTTCCAGAAACTCAAGCAGGTACTTCTCTTCCAATTTCGTGAGAGATTCCGCGACAGCCGGAGGTTCTTGTCCTATGACGGTCTTCCGAGGATCTTGCTTCATGGCCAGCGCTCGTTATCACCTGAGCCCTCGGCCTAAAAGCATACCGGGTTTCATGCAATGGTACATGCGAACCATGTTGGATTCATCCGCCAATCTATGGTTCTGCCGGTCAGTCCAAGTAGCCTGTACGGTATTTCAATCTCTTGAGGACAGTCTGCAGAGCGTTCTGACTGCGTTACACGAATCCTCCCGAGATTATCGCCCAGGACCGCCCGAGGGGCTTTCACTCCACGGGAGACCTACGCTTCAGATTCCGTATGGGGAGTCAAAAGAGAATTCAGTTCAAGAGAATCATGAAAAGGCGCCAATCTCGATCTACGGAGCAAGCAAGATTGCATCGGAGCATCTAGTATCCACATATTGCCGGGCTTTCCAGATTCCGTATGCAATCGTGCGGGTTTCAAACGTATATGGGTCCCACAGAGACATACCCGAAAGAGTCATCCCAAAGTTCGTAGCTGCAGCTCGAGTCGGATCGCGACTGTCGTGCTACGGGGGAAGACAAATTCTTGATTTCACCTATGTCGGTGATATAGTAGCTGGTTTGACATGCCTCATAGAAACTCTGCTCAAGGAAGAAGAGACTGTGTTAGGAGAAGATTTTCATTTTGTGACTGGAAAGGGCACCGCAGTTATCCAGCTTGCGTCACTTATCAAGCAGAAACTTGGCTCGACATCAGAGATAGAGATCAAGGAACCGCAGCCTTTTGATGTGAAACGATTCGTAGGAGATCCCTCAAAGACACGCGAGAAATTGGGCTTCTACCCATCAACGGACCTGAATCACGGACTTGAAGCATACATAAGGGAACTTCGCGAGCACGAATCGGTACAGAGTTGAGCATTAGGTTGAACTCTAGAGAGCGCATTCATGAGCCTATGAGTTTATCGCGGATTGATTCTTGGATTGTCGTTTGACGATTGGCAGACTATTTCTCATGACGCGAAGCAGAATGAGCGAGAGAACAATCCCAAGCAGCACTACAGAAGCCCTCCACAGGTATGCGCGCTAGGCCGCAAGAAGGCGATCCAAAGTTTCGCTCCGATCTTCCATGGAAAGTGCTGTGTTGCGTGACTAATCTTTTTTGCAACGTTCTTGTGAAGTTTGGGGAAGGTGCTGTCGAGGCCGCGCAGGGCGCTATACACAAGCTTGCATGGAAAAAGAGTCATGCAACACAGCAATGGAAAGCAAATCGGTTAAGACGACTCCTGTATAGTCCACAGGGCTCTCCGATAGATGCGTCAGCTGTCGTGGTCGCTGTTCCATTTGCTTCTGGGCAATTGGAGCTCAGATGAGTGGGTAAATTCTCGGTCGAATTCACGCGCCCATATACAAGGATCAATTCCATTCTATGAGCCGGGCAGAGCAAGGCAATATGGAACGGGCAGCTCTCTTCTTGCGTTGTTTCCGAAGGCCCACCAAGCCCAACCTACTTGGTATTTGCCGAACAGTTGGGTTGCGTCTTCCAACCAATCATTGCGACTCGTATCCATCATGAACGTGCCAAATTCTCCTATCCAAATGGGAGTTCCCAACTCAATAACGAATCTATCGTATTTGGCCTTCAAGTCTGCTTCAAGCCTAGCAATGTCGTCATGGGAATATGTAGATGCGAAGGAGAGAGGATAGAAGTGCGGAGACCACACGATGTTCTCTTTCAACCGAAACCTGTAAGTGTTCATGTTGGCTGGTTCAAGGAAGATGATGTGATTTGAATCAACGGACCTAATGGACCCTACCACCTTCAGGTAGAACCTGTCAACATGACTCGCGTTTAGATATGGGATCACCGAAGTGTAGACCCAAGGTTCATTCAGGACGTTATATCCGGCTATCGTGGGTTTATTCGCGTACGTGCTCGCAATCTCACGCCACATCTTGGAGAAATGATCTTGAAGTGACTCGTCGATCCAGAAGTTGGAGATGGCGGCTCTCATGCCGGCCTCGGTTGGCGCATACCGGCGCACTGTCCAGTCCGGCGCGCCGCACCCACCGAATCTCTTTGCCCATTTCCACTGATGCATGTCGAGAACTATGTACAAGCCATACTTCTTGGCCCATTGGATGTCTCGGCTAACATATCCGGTTAGGTATGAGAAATCGAAAACTCCCGGTTTCGGTTCGAAGACAGCCCAGGAGATCTGCAACCTGACGACATTGAACCCCAACCGTGCCAACCTAGCGTATTCGGCCTCGCTATGTCGAGTGATGTCGCCAAGCCTACCACGCTCCTCATAGCCCGGGTAGTTGACTCCCCGTAGAAGAACTACTCGTCCGTCCGCATCAACTATCCATGTTCTCTTGGCTCTTAGGAAGCCGTCCGGCACGGCAGAAGCTGAGGTGAGCGGGAGAATACCGAATCCGAGAAGCAATGTCAGGAACAGGATTGGGACGAATGCGCGGACTCGCATTCGAATTCACGTTCGACCTCTTTCACATTCTCCCTCGCATGTGGCATATAAGCGTTCCGAGAATGGCATGCTGATGTTTCATCATTGCGATCTCTGCACTGGAAACAGTCGTCATCATTGAACTCACATAATGTGCCGCTGGGCTCCATCTAGCATGGGGAAGTCACTTATCTCTATGTCGAGTCGATTTCCGATCTGTGCCGGTCACCTTGGCTGGGCACTGACCAGTTGAACGGCAAATGAGAATCTTGGTTACTGGAGGGGCAGGCTTCATAGGAAGCCATCTCGTCGACCGACTAGTCACCATGGGCCACGAAGTCATCGTCCTGGACAATCTGTCAACCGGCTCAACGAGAAACCTGGCCAACGCTCTGGGCTCCCCTAGTCTCCTTTTCAAGAATGCGGATATCCGAAAGGTCCCGGATTCTCTGCTGAAGAAATTTGGAAGGGTCGATCGGGTCTGCCATCTTGCGGCACTGACGAATGTTCGTGAATCAATCAGAGATCCGGTAGGCACAAGTGAAACAAATCTAATCGGTACGTTGAGGATTCTTGAAGCTGCCAAAAGGCTCAGAAGCGAGCGAGTGATTTTTGCGTCATCGGCCGCTGTCTACGGCAACCCGCAGACCCTCCCGGTAGCTGAGGATGCTAGCATAGTTCCGATTTCTCCGTATGGGGCCTCCAAGGCCGCATCGGAACTCTACTGCAGATCGTTCGAAGAGAACCACGGGATAGAAACCGTCTCGTTGAGGTACTTCAACGTGTATGGTCCGAGGCAGAGAAGTGGTCAGTACAGTGGTGTCATATCCATCTTCTCCCGGAGAATCCATCAGGAGCTGCCTCTGAGGATCTTTGGTGACGGGTCGCAAAGTCGCGACTTTATCTTTGTAAGTGATGCGGTAGCGGGAACCATTGCGGCCCTGGAGAAGGAGCACATTCAGAGTAGAATCTTCAACATAGCGAGTGGAAGAGAAACCACAATTCTTCAGCTTGCCAAGACTATGCAGGAGGTCGCTAAAGGTGCTCCGTCAAACTTGAGGTTCGAGCCTGCCCGGAAGGGAGAGGTGTACCGAAGCCTCGCGGACATAACGAGGGCTCAGACCGAGCTTGGATACTCTCCAACGGTCCCTCTTCATGACGGGCTCTCTAAGACAATGAAATGGTTTGCAGGGAATCGAACCTAGATCACGTCAAGATGGAGGCTGCGTTGGCCGATGATCAGCGGATCCTAGGACTCATTATTATGGAGTTTACCCCAGTAGACAAGTGAATCGATGTATCCGACGAGACTTCGAGAACTCCTACGCGCCATTTTCCCATACTTCTGCAGGAGCCGGTCTCGCTGAGTCTTCGAATATCAGAGTCGGATGCGCTGAAGAGATCTAGGTGCTGTCGATCTTCGCTACCTTTCTGACGTGATCGAAACAGAACCGTTCCTAAAGCAAGGAAAAGTGGACGACAAGCGTCTCAGAATCCTTTGCCAAAGGTGCATCATGATAGCGCTTCTAGGCCGTCTGAGTGCACGGATGGGAATGAGTATGATGACAGCTCCGAGAAGGGCCAAGGAGGCCATCCAGAGCGAACCGTTCAACATAGGATCTACTTCCTCAGTTTTGGGTTCTCGCGGTAGGTCCCTCGCCTGTTCCGCCCACTCCATAGCTGAAATGTGGTCACCTCGGTCCAGGCTCTCTTGAGCTTGTGACAGCAAAACGAGCTGCCACTTGGTAAGGAAACCTTGCGAATTCAGTATGTCTTGTCTGACAGAATCGACGAATGTTA
>Ga0315289_10003122_pt1 | contig 25144 bp, 32 predicted proteins | sample YL17G11_40_MG_FD_203452 | JGI IMG/M metagenome (GOLD analysis project Ga0315289, IMG submission 203452) | Sediment microbial communities from Yellowstone Lake, YNP, Wyoming, USA - YL17G11_40 | ecosystem: Environmental > Aquatic > Freshwater > Lake > Sediment | place: USA: Wyoming | collected...
TGCTTGTATTCTGGCTTGATGCTGCTGATTCTGTTTATGTAGTTTTTTATCCAAGCAGAATAATAATCTTTCAGCTTCGCCACATCCTTGGGCTTGCCTGCAAGCCCTTTTTCTATGATTTCTTTGAGCATCCCATCAAGTTTGAAAGGACTTCTTTCTTTTTTGGGCAATCGCCTTCCAATTTTCTCTGCCAATTTTTTATATCCTCCATGATACACTAAGGCTGCAGCCGCAATATCCTGCCTGGAGGCTTGGATATCTGTAGCGCTTGGAAAATATCCAAGCGTTTTTTTCATTGCAAGCACTTCTCTTCTTATATTTTCAAAATGTTTCAATGAATTTTTCCCGGTCTTTATTGGTGCCTCCCTCAACAACTTCTCTCTTGCTCTTACAAAGCCTCCATAATAGTTGTTTGCAGCCATAAGCAGATCACATCTTCCAGTTTTTCGGAGATCTATCATAGATAGAAAATATCCTGCTTTCTCTTCAACTTTTTGCATCTCTGCCTTGAAATTTTCCCATATGCCTAGACTCTTCTCTCCAGACAGTATAGCTTGGCTATAGCCAAGCTTTTCCCTGACTTTAGGAAATCCTCCATGATGGACTGTAATCGCACCTATCACATCATTGCGATTTAATCTTCTCAAATCTGCGCTTGAGGGGAAATGCCCCAATTCTTTCATGATTTTATTTATTTCTTTCTTAAGAATGGGCCAGTTCTTAAGTGAAAAAGAATTGATTTTACATTCTAGGGGTTCTCCAAGTTTTACTTTAACATTCGTCAGACCTCCATAAAACCATCGCATAGAATATAAAACAGGGCTGGGAAGCTCTTCTATTTTCGGAAAGTGCCCCAGTTCTTTCTTTTTCTTAAGCAGGAATGCAGACAAATTCTCCCATTTAGCCAGAGGGATGTGCGGATTTTTGATGGGTATGTTTGAAGGCATGGGTTATGGGCGCATTTAAGCGAATTTAAAACTTTCCATAAATGACTGATTAATTTAAATACATTATTTTAATCAAATATATACTAAAATGGAGAAGCAGAGAAAGCCAACAAAGACATTATCAGGAGTAACTCCGATTGCAGTGGTTCTTCCTCCTCGAAAATGCCCGCACGGAACTTGTATCTACTGCCCGAGCTTTGATGCTCCGCAGAGCTACACCCCGAAAAGCCCTGCAATAATGAGGGCAATGGCAATGAATTATGACCCTTACAGGCAAGTTCTTGCGAGGCTTGCTGCTTTCAAGGCAATGAAGCATCCTGTTGACAAGATTGAGCTGATTATCATGGGCGGAACTTTTCTTGCGTATCCAGTCAAATTTCAGCATAACTTCGTAAAGAAATGCTATGACACCCTTAACGGAAAAAACTCGCGAAGCCTTGATGAAGCCAAAAAGACAAACGAAAAAGCAAAACAAAGATGCATTGCATTGTGCATTGAGACAAGGCCTGACATTTGCAACAATGCAGAAATAAAAAGAATGCTTGAGTTCGGAGCGACAAGATGTGAGATTGGAGTTCAGGCAATTGATGACAAGATTTACAAAAAAGTCCAGAGAGGGCACAAAGTCAAGGATGTCATTGAAGCGACAAAGAAGTTAAAGAACAGTGGCTTTAAAGTGGGCTATCATATGATGCCAGGGCTTCCAGGAAGCAATTTAAAAAAAGATTTTGCAATGTTCAAAAAGCTTTTTTCTAGCGAGGATTTTAAGCCAGACCAGCTGAAAATTTATCCGTGCCAGGTTATAAAGGGAAGCAGTCTCGTCAGGCAGTATGAAAATGGAAAATACAAGCCGTATTCTGAAGAACAGCTGATAGATTTGATTATAAAAATCAAGAAAATCGTGCCGGAATACTGCAGGATAATGAGGATAATGAGGGAAATCCCGCCAGAATATCTTGTTGCAGGCACTTTGAAGATTGATTTGAGAAACATAATCAACGAGCGGATGCAAGAGCTTGGCAATAAATGCAGATGCATAAGATGCAGGGAAATCGGCTTTGCATTGCGCGAAGGCAGGGAGATAAATGCAGATTTGAAGCTCAAAAAGATGGAATATCGCGCATCAAAAGGCAAAGAGATTTTTTTGAGCTTTGTAAATTCTCAAAATATAATTTTTGGCTTGTGCAGGCTTCGCATTCCTAGCGGCGACAGAACAATGCTTGTCAGAGAGCTGCATGTTTTCGGAAAGCAGATTGCAATCGGAAAAAAGGGAAAAGGGGCTCAGCACCACGGGCTCGGAACATTGCTAATGAAAGAGGCTGAGAAAATTGCATCAAAAGAAAGATGCAATGAAATCAAAGTCATTTCAGGAGTCGGAGTTCGCGAGTATTACAAAAAATTAGGCTATTCTCTTGAAAATAACTACATGGTAAAAAAAATGCAATCAAATTAGCTTTTTTTAGTCTTTTTTTGATAAGGCGTTTTATAGTTATCATTATAGTAGCGCTTCCGATTTGCAGGCCTGCAGCCTGGATGATACTTGCCCCCAGACTTTACAATAGGTTCGCCGCAACCCTCGCATAGTTTGTTGTTAATTGCTTTCATTTTATCGCTTCATGATATTTCAAGGCAAAAGGTATTTAAATGTTTATTTTTTTGAAGAATATAACATGAGCAAAAAACAAGAAGTTGATTGGGTTGAAATTTATAAGCTTAGTCTCAAACAAGACAAGAATGCTCATGAAGTCCTGGAAAGTATGCTAAAAAACTTATAAATTCAAAAATTCTTTCCGAAGCCCCAAAGAAAGGATATTACTCTGTAATCTCTTATGCTCAATGCCTTAATCCACAGTTTAATGGAAAGAGTTTATATTTTATGATAAAAGAAGCGGCATCAAAATATATGGACGCAGTTTATGAAACTTCAAAATTTAACGTTCATCTTGAGCAGATTGACGCTAACTGATTATTTTTTCTCAGCGACAAAGTTCAGGCTTTTTCCAAACAGCCCTGAAGAGTGCATTATTCTGAATCCCGCGCTTTTCAGCAGTCTGCGCAGCTCAAAATAGCTGAACAAATAGTAATATCTCTGATATGTTTTGTCTTTCTTTTTCCACGGAACATAAACGTTCTTTTTTGCGAAAAAGAACCGCGGCTGAAGCTTGTTCCACACGCTTACAAATGCCTTGCTGTCTTTTTTCATAACGCGGAACATCTCTGAAACTGCTTTTTTTCTTCCCTCGCCTGTTTCAATATGATGCAATGCATTAACAAAAATGCAGCAATCAAAGGTTTCATTTTTGAAAGGCAGTTTCTCCGCTCTCGCCAGCTTCAGATTTATTTTTATATTCTCTTTTTTGCATCTTTCTCTGGCAAGCCCAAGCATTTTTTTTGAAAAGTCAATTCCATAGCAGTCAAATCCGGATTTTGCGAATGGTATGGAATTTCTGCAGTTTCCGCATCCAATATCAAGAAGTTTTCCGCTGTTCCACTCGCCAGCAAGCTTCTCAATTTCCTTGAGCGGCTTGTTTTTCCATCCGCTCCATCCCCCTGCAAGAGCATCCCAGACTTTTTCCTGTTTCATTTTTTAAGTATAATTCATTAGAAAAAGTTATTTAAATTATTTAAATTATAGCCCTCTGCCATTATGAAGATTCTTCCTGCTCGTTGTCTGCTCTTTTTGTTATCATAAAAAAATAAGGCCCTCCGGCAGGTTTGACTGCTGATTGCCTTTTAGTTTTATCAAGAACAACCTTTGCACTAATCCCTGCCTCTTTGTAAGGAGAGCTGAAATTCTGGTGGTAATACTCCCTTTTCTTTTTTCTTTGGGGTTTATAGCCCTCTGCCATTATGAAAATTCTCCCTGCCCGTTGCTTGCTCTTTTTTTCATCATAAAAAAATAAGGCCCTCCGGTAGGTTTGACTGCTGATGATTGTATTTTAGTTTTATCAAGAACCTGCTTTGCACTAATGCCTATTTCTTTGTAAGGAGAGCTGAAATTCTTGTCATAATAGTTCTTTTTCCTTTTCCTTTCAGTTTCATAGTCTGTTGTCATTTTTGGTTTTTTCCTTTTATCACTGCCAGAGAATTAAAGGAAAAAGTATTTAAATGCTTCTTTTTTAAAAAGCAAGGCTAAGGAAAAAAATGGACACACCATTTAATATTCACAATGTTGGAAAAATTGATTAAAAAACTGAAAGGAACAACACCAATTGCCAAATGTGTTTGGAAATCTGTTTATGAGCACAGCGTAGCAAATAAAATGAATATGGATGACTTAAGAGCAGATTATAAAATGATTCCTGAAAATTGCTCTGCGTGTTCAGGATATGAAAACATAAGGGGTTGTTATTATGTCAAAAAATGAAAAGAGAGAATCCTAATCTGGAAATAGCGGCTACTTCTGCGTAAACCACCATTCATTGTTTGAGATTTTTCTGCAGAATGCGAATCTCTCAAACTGGACGATTGTTCCGGGCTTCAGTTGTTTTGTCGCATCTTCAACAAGCCCTTTAACATGCTTGCCGTCATCCATCATGATTTTAATCTGCTCGCCCTCGCTGGCTGGAAGCCAGTGAATCAATTTTGCTTGAAGTTCATTGCTGTGCTCTGTGCTGTGATACAGGAATCGCGCTCCTTTTCTTGTAAAATTGAATATGTGCATCAGCCTATACACTGTCCCTTCCTTGCTTTTCTTGATGCCCTCGAAGTCCCGCTTTGTGATATAAAAATCCCCGGCTGTTTCAAAATTTCTGTTGCCTTTTTTTGGGATAGCGGGATGCAGAGGCACTTTGACTTTCATTTCAGGAGCGCCTTGAATCTTGATTTTCACAGGATCTTGGACAAAGAAATAGCGGTTTGAATCTTCAATCAGCTTCTTGTTCTCAGTATAAAGCATGTCAATAGGCACAGTGATTTCTTTGTCGCTTAATTCAAATTTCAGGAAAAGTTTTCTAAGAGCCTCCTGCCGTACTCCTCTTTTTTCAAGGCTCTGCAAACTCCATGTTCTTGGGTCATCCCATCCTATGTATTTTCCTGATTCAACCTCTTCTCTTGACTTTGATTTGCTTATCTTGACTCCTTCAAACTGAAGAAGAGAAGAGTGTATTATTGTAGGATGCTTCCATCCGAATATATTCCAGATTAATTTTTCCATCTCCGATTCAATTACAAGCTCTTTGCCCCTGATTATATATGTTATTCCGAGCAAATGGTCGTCTATTGCCCAGCTGAAATCAAGCATTGGCCAAACTCTGTAGCTTGAACCTGTTCTTGGATGCTTTCTGTCAGAAATTCTGAACAAAACTCTGTCTCTGAAAGCGGGGTTTTCATCTTTCATGCTTGTTTTTATTCTCAAAGCTGCAGAGCCCTCTTTTGCTTTTTTGCTCATCATAAAATTCCAGCCTTCAATGTTCTGCTCAACACTCCGGCTTCTGCATTTGCATTCTTTTCCTTTTGCTCTGTTCTCTCTCAGTTTTTTAATATCACAGTTACAGACATATGCCTTGCCTTTTTTTATCATCTCGAGAGCATATTTGTAATAAATTTCAAGCCTGTCTGATTTGTATATTATAGGTTTTTCATATTTGACTTGAAGCCACTCAAGTCCTTCTGGAATAAGCTTGTAAGAGTCTTCTGATATCTTTTTTTCCTTGCTTCCTATCGTATCGTCAATAACAAGAAGCAGTTTTCCTCCATATCTTTTTGCATATTCATCATTCAAAATAAAAGGGTATGCATTTCCAATATGCAGGGCTCCTGAAGGAAACGGCGCAATTCTCATGACTACTTTTCCCTGCACGGCATTTTCAAGCTCAGGAAGTCCTTCTCGCTCTTTATGCTCATGCTTCTTTACGCTTTTTTCATGATGCTCCCATTCCTGCCTTTGCTTCTCGGCATTCATTGCATTGACTTCAGAAACAATCTTGATAATATCAGGCATAACTTTCCCAATATCTTCCTTTTTCAGCCCTTCTTGAAACAGCTTTGGAAGAACACTGCCCACAATCGCCTTGCCTCCATGCTCCACTGCATTTTGCAGGGCATAAGCAAGAATCTTCTCTCTTTTTACAGCCATAAAGAGAGAAATAAAAAGCAGTTAATAAACTTTATGAATTTTTGAGCTGTTAAATAAAATTAATAGAAAACCGAAAGATTTATTTTAACACTTTAACTTTATCTGCACAAAGCGTATAAACCTGTTGATTCTCTCTACCTTCTTTAATTGTAATTTCAACTTTTGTTCCGGGTTCAATCAAAGCATCAATACTTTCTATATTAATATTATCAGTTGGTTCAACTTGAATCGCTTTTCTTCCATGTCCTGTATCCATAGAAAAAGAATATCTGCTTGATGTAGCCCCCCAACCTCTTGATTCAGGCATATACCTTTCACTAAAAACCGTTCCTTGTAAGTTTACATACTCTTGTGGTTCTTTTTTTTCACAGCTCCCCAAAAGTAATGGAAGAATTACAATACCAACACCAATTAATCCTTTCATCTTAATCTGCTTACAAATAGAATAAGTCAATACTTTATAAATGTTTCTGTTAATTTACTACTTATAAGTTTATACACAAACTACACCCAAACCTCAGCTTCGTTTCGTCTTTTTCAGTCCAATCAGCAGAAGCAGAGCTCCTGCAAGATTGCTTATGTCAGCGATATTGAACAAATTCTGCATGAATGAAAGTCTGATAATATCTATCACATAGCCGAAGGCGATTCTGTCAATAAAATTGCTTAATGTTCCTGCAATTATAAAAGCGAGGCCGAGCTTCGCCACGCTGTTTTTCGTTTTGTTGTAATAAAGCAGCGCGAGAAATATTACAACAAGCGCTGCAATGATAAAAATCCAAGTCATGCCTGAAAAAAGCCCGAACGCGGCGCCTGTATTCCTGCTTTCTGAGAAGCAGATTATTGAAAAACAGCCCTGAATGCCGGCGATTTTCAAGATTCTGTCAATTGCAAAGACAAGAAATGCAATCACTATAATCTGCGGATTGTTTTTCATTTGAAATGCTTGACAAAAAGAGCGACAATCTGCGGGTCAAACTGAGTTCCGGAATTTTTTTCAAGCTCCTCTATTGCATACTTTTTCGGCATGGCTTTCTTGTAAGTTCTTTCGTGAGTGATGGCATTGAAAACATCAATCACAGCAATTATTCTTGAGCCCAGCGGAATCTCTGTTCCTTTCAGGCTGTCAGGATATCCTTTTCCGTCCCATCTTTCATGATGATGTCGGACAAGATTCGCTATATATGACAACGGCAGCAGCAATTTTTCTCCGTAAATAGAATGTTTTTTCATCTCTTCATATTCTGCCGGAGTAAGTTTTCCTGGCTTCAGGAGAATTTTCTTGTTAATCATTAATTTGCCAATGTCATGCAGCGAAGCGGCATAGGCAACGACTTCTCTTTCTTCACTGCAAATGTCCAGGTCTTTGGCAATTTTTTCAACATATTTCGCTATTTGGTTTCCGTGCTTGTAGGGGTCATGCCCTTTTTTTATCTCAGCAAGCTGAATAGCGAGAATTGCCTTGTGATTAATATCCTGCAGAAGTTTTTTTATTTTATCCTTGTCAAGCGGATTGCCTAGCATTTTTTCTTTCTCTGCTATGTAATCCGCTATTTTCTCCATATTAAACAAAAACTATGAAAATCACTCTTTGATATTTGCTTTTCTTTCCAGCCTGTCAACTTTCAGCTCCAAAAGCCCTATTCTCTGCTCAAGGTTGCTGAATTTTTCAAAAATCCTGTCAACAGCGCTTTTTTCCTTTTTTTCAACCATTGATTCTGAAACAAATCCGCTTTCCTGCTCTGCCTGCTGTTCCATGGATTCTGCTGGCATACTGGATACTGCAACTTCAGGCTCTTCCCTGACTTTGTTTTTTGTCAAGTCTATCACTTCACTTTTTTTTCTTGAAAAAAATCTGAATCCCATTTTTTATTGCATTATTTATGCTTGATGGCTTTAACTATTTTTTCTCCAAAAGCTCTTGCCGCGCTTGGACCGCTTGCTGTTATGATATTGCCGTCCTGAACAACTTCTTCATGCGAAAATGTTGCTCCTTTTTCCTCAATCGCATGAATATAAGTTTTGTCAGATGCAGAGCTCCAGACAGTAGCTTTCCTTCCTTCCAAAATGCCGGCATTCGCGAGAATGACTGGCGCAACGCATATTGCCGCAATGATTCTGTCTGCCTCGCTTGCTTTTTTTGCTATTTCCAAGGCCTCTTCATCATTAAAATACTGCTGGCTCCCCTGTCCGCCAACAAAAATCACTGCCCTGTATTTTTCAAGAAAAATTTCCCTGAATGAAATCGCGCTGGCTTTTGCTCCTAGAGTTCCTATCTTGATGCCTGCTGTTTTTGAGGCTATCTCTGCTTTTATCCCGGCTTTTTCAATAATTTCCTTTGGATTCAGCAGTTCTTCGTCCCTGAAGTTTTTTTCAGCTATTATAAAAAGAACTTCCATCTTAATCTGTCGCAAGATATAAAAAGCGCCATATATTTATAGCTTTTGTATATACAGAATATAATGAAAATCAGAAAGGATTTTTAGCACAGGGGAAATTATCAAATTTCCAATGTGCAGGAAGCTTCGGCTTCCGAGCATACAGGAAATGCAAAGCATTTCCGCGCATAAATTAACACGCAAAAAGAGGGCGAAAGTAATGGATATAGGCAAAATAATATCTGGAATAAATCCGAAGTATAAGGATCCGATATGGGAAAATGTCATGAATTATGACACTTCTGCCGAGACTCTGGAGTCAGTTTATTTCTGGATAGTTGATTTTCTTTCTTCGCTGCAATATAAGGAAAAAGATGTTGAAAAATTAACTGACAATTTTTCCGCAGCCCCCGGCTCGCCTTATTTCGCTTCTTTGAGCGAAAGAGCGATAAGAATGCAGGACGAAGCAATGAAAATCCTTGGATATGTAAATGTTGTGATAAAATCTGTTCTTAATCTGGTTTATGATTTGAAAAACTTCGAGAAAGTCCTTATTGACTATGAAAATTACAAAAGCGCGGACTTGCAGAAAAAAGATACAGCACTCCTTGGATTGAAGGAAAGATGGATGAACACTGTTGATTCGCAGAGGGGCATGGGAAGCATAAACAACATGACTCATCAGTACGGATTCACGACATTAAGGGCCGCTTTCATGACAGCCAAGTCTGCCAATGCTGTTGATTCAATGGATTTGAATGAGATTGTGAAGAATGTCCTCAAGCCGAGAATTGCGGAGTTTTTCGAATGGGTGCAATTAAGCGAGGAGGAGATAAAAAAGAGATTTGAAATTGAAAAAAGCTATCTTAAAAACCAGGTTGAAACCTTAAATCTTTACACAAGATGGATAAAACCCTATCTAAAAGCGGCCGAGCAGCTGAGGGGCGGAGAAATAACTTCGGCTGCATTAGTCAGCGTTTTCGGATATATGATTCTGGAATTAAATCTGCTTGCGAAAAAAGAAACAGATGTCAGGGACGCTGCTGAAAACAAAGAGCTGCCTGAAAGATTCGCAAGAATTGCAGGAAAATTAAGAAAATTTTATCCGTGCATTTTTATTGACTTCAAGTTCAGATGCTATTCGACGCAGCAGCTGCCTCATCCAGGAAGGGTTGACATAGGATTCAAGGCTTATGCATTAAATGAAGATGAATATATTTTGTTCAAAGAAAAGCTGAAAGAAGAGGATATGAAGCTGCTGTTTGGGATGGCTGAAAGCCTGACAGAATCAAGCCTCTCGCAGCTCCATAAAGACATTGACTATTTCCTGGCAAAGCCCTCAAAAGAGGAAAAGCCAAAGCCAAAATTCTTTTTGGCGGAGATTTTCGCTCCGGAAAAGAAAAAAGAAAAAACTGATGAAGAAAAGGAAAAAGAGGAAAAAGAAAAAATAGAAAAGCTGAAAAAAGGAATTGCTCCTGACACTTATGAAGAAGAAATTGTAAGGGCATATACAGAGTACAAGGCGGCAGAGTCATGCTTCAAGATTTATGACACTTTCAAAAAATCAAAGGGGATGGCTACATTTCCGAATCCTTTTGACGAGCCGGATGTCATAAACAGGCTGAGAGCGAGAAGAAGCGAGATAGATGCTGATATAAAGAAAAAAGAGCTTGAGGCAAAACTCGCCGCGGCGAAAGGCAAGTCTTAAATATTTCTGTTTATTCTAATATTCATGGAGATTGACAAAGAGCTGGAAGAAGCCTGGGAAAGAATGAAGAAAACGCACAGAAATCAGAAGATTTCTGGCGCGCCGAAAACTCGTGAGTTTTCGAGCGAAGGCAAGGAAGAAAAACCCAAAGAAAAAGAGGCTGAGGAAGAAAAGGCTGAAGAGATAGAAGAGAGGGTAGAGCCTGCAGAGGAAAATTTCGCTGAATTCGAAATGTCAAGAGCGCGCGAAAGCGTTCGCGCGCCGGTTCTCAAGCAGGCTGAAGCCGGAGGAAGCCTTGACAGCATGTTTGCCCCTTCTGCAAAAAAAGAGGATGAAGAAAAAAAGGAAGAAGGGCCCAGATACAGTATTCAGCAGGAAATAAAGAAATATGAAAGAGATGAAATTGCAAGGGCAGAAGCAGTGACGCCAAGAGAATTTGCTGTTGAAAGAAGACTTGAAGAGGGAATGAGGACTGCCAAAAGGCATGAGGAATGGAGGGGCGGCGGAAGAACAGACATGCTAAAATATTCCTCTGAAAAGCCAGGAAGAGAAGATCTTCCCTTCATGAAAAGAGAAAAAGGAAACATAAGGGAAGCAAAAAAGTATTATGAAAGCAAGTGAATAAATGTTTAAATAGTTATTTTAATGTATTATTTTATGGAAAAAGAATATCAAAGCGATGATGGTATAAAATATCTTGAAAAATTAGTAGAAAAAAACCTTAATAACCCGGAAATTATGAAAAAGCTAAAAGACGGCTCATGGATGCGCGAGGTTTCTAAAGAGATTATACAAAACAAGATAGAAGAAGAAAAGGCATTGCATAAATTCTTGAGCGAAAATCACTATTTCTACGGATAAATCTTGCAGTTAAGGCAAGATTTATAATATTTTATTATTAGTAATATAAAATATATTTATAAGGTATATCTTCTATTATAGAGGAGAATACTTTGTGTATATTGAAAAATGGAGGTAATAAAAATATTTAATCTAAATCTCTGGGGCTATACTAACTGGAAAACCAGGAAGCTAAAGATTATATCTGCCATTAAAAAATATAATCCGGACATTATCGCTTTTCAAGAAATAAGAGATGATGTAAGATTTAACAAGAAAGGAGATAATCAGCTAAAGCAGCTTAATCGGGCTTTGAAATACCCCTATTCTGCATTTTATCAAGTCGCTGATAAGCGAAAAGGATTTCCTGAAAAATATAAAAAATATTGTGTTGAAGGCGAGGGCATTTTATCTAAATTCCCTCTACTGAATGTTGAAAGAAAACAACTGAAAAAATACAAGGATAACAGATATGTCAGGGGAAATTTATATGCAAGAGTTATGGCTGAAAAAGCATTTGACCTGATTTTAGTTCATTTTACTAACACAGATAAATTCAGCAGACTGGATTTAATGGAAACTTTGAAATATATTAGGGCTAAAAAAATCAAGCCAATTATTATAGGAGATTTTAATATAAGACATCCAAGTGTTTTGCATACACTGACTAAAAAAGACTATAGAAGCTCACTAAAATACAAAAAATATCTTTCTTATCCTCTTGCAAACTATACCCTTGATTATATCCTAATTCCGAAAGAATTTAGATTTAAATCACTTAAATGTCTGAATGAAAAGCTTTCAGACCATAAAGCTTTGATTGCTGAAATTAAAATATAAAATGAGATTAATGAAAAAGGAGGCAGGGTATAGGGGCTTATTATATAGTTTGTTATAAAAATAAACATTTATAATATAGTTTCTATTATATATTTCATGGCATATGGCTACGGCTCGATGGATTCAACTTATGGCTCGTCTTATGGCGAATTGTTTACAGGATACAAGCTTGCGGCTGGAAGAATAGGCGCATCAACTTCCACGCAGACAGCAAACCAGCTTGCAGAGGTTTCAGCGAGATTAACCGAGGGAATGAAATTTGCCGAAGTTTCTGCAGTTTCCCCGCAGATTTTTGAATCAATTCCTGCGCAGCATTTCAAGGAAATGGGAAGGCTTGCAAAACTCGCGGGAGCGGAAGTAACAATGCACGCGCCAACAATTGACCCTGCCGGATTCGGAGAAGGCGGATGGAGCGAATCTGAGAGAGAGCAGGCTGAAAGAAGTTTCAAGTCAGTTGTTGACAGAACTCATGAAATGAGCCCGAAAGGCAATGTCCCGATAACAATTCATGCATCAATGCTTGCAGCCCGTGAATGGGCAAGCCCTGAAAAAGAGCAGTCATTGGTTATTGTCGACAGATTGACAGGAAAGCCTACACAGGTGCAGAGTGAAATAAGATGGGTTCCTAGCCCGCAAGGGCCAAAAGAACAGCATCTTTCCCCTGACGATGTTTTAGACATGCATAACAACACAACATGGCTAAATCAGATTTCAAATCTGCAAGTTTACAAAAAAAGCGCTGATGAGCTTATAGAAAAGGGATGGAATGCCATTAAACCAAGATGGAAAGATTTGACAGAGCAAAGAATTAAAGTCAAAGACCTTTCTGAAGGGGAGCAGATGGGTGTAAACTTAATCGAGAGGGGAAATATGTTTTATTCAGACCTGGACGCTTCTTTCAGGGGATTGTATAACGAGGCTGCGCAATTTTTGCCTGCAGACCCAAAACAAAAAGAGCAGGCGATGCATATATTAAAAAAAATAGGCGAGGAATATGCAGGAATTAAATCACTTCCTCCTCCTTTAAAAATTATGAAATATGACAGCATGATTAATTCACTTTCAGTTATTGGAGAGCAGGGGCTTAATGCAAAGGGAGAGCTTGTCGGAATTCCTGCGCCGGAGCGCTTTCAGAAAATTGAGGATTTTTCAATAAAGCATGCCGCGGAAACTCTTTCAAATGTCGCGATGCATGCTTATAAAAAATACGGCGAAAATGCGCCGATTGTTTCTATTGAAAACATAACGCCGAACATGGCGTTTTCAAGGGCAGAAAGCCTCAAAGGACTTGTGGAGGAATCAAGAAAACAATTCGTTGAGCAGGCTGTCAAGCAAGGCAATAGCAGATCAGAGGCTGAAAAAATCGCAGCCAAAATGATAGGAGCGACATGGGACACTTCTCACATAGGGATGCTTAGAAAATATGGATATGCAAAAGAGGACATTGTCAAGGAAACCGAGAAAATAGCTCCTTTTGTAAAGCATGTTCATTTGAATGACAATTTCGGCTATGAGCACAGTGATTTGCCTCCTGGCATGGGAGCAACTCCTTTAAAAGAAATGATGGGAAAACTTGAAGCTGCCGGATATAAAGGAAAAAATATTGTTGAGGCTGGCAATTTTGTGGCGCAGTTTAAAATTTCCGCTCATCCTTATAGTCTTGAAGCAATGGGCTCTCCTGTTTATTACGCTGCAGGGCCTGTCTGGGGGCAGGCAAGAGCTGCTAGCGTTAGCGGAGCTTACTTCGCCGGATATGGCCCTTTCCTTCCCGAACAGCATTTTTCAATGTACGGCAGCGGATTTTCAAGCCTGCCTCTTGAGCTAGGAAGTGCAATGCCTGGAAAAACAAGCAAGTTTTCAGGAACTCCGATGGCATAAAAATTTAAAAAGCAAAAAAACGTATTGTTAATGGCAAAAAGATGGTGAAAGAGAAGAAAGAAAAAAAGAGCGAGAATTCTGAAGACAAGGTTGCAAGCTCATTGAAGCTTACAAAAGACAAAGAAATAGCCTATGACTTTGCGACAAAAATTTACAATCATCTCGGGAAAGTCATAAAGAGCATTGTTCTTTTCGGCTCCGCTGCCAAGGGTATCGCAGAGCCCCGCTCTGACATTGACATAATCATAATCATTGATGACTGCGCAATCCAGTGGGATGAGGAACTGATTGCATGGTACAGGGAGGAGCTTGGAAAATTAGTCAGAAGAAGCAATTACGGAAAACAGCTTCATGTAAACACAGTAAAACTTTCAACATGGTGGGATGAAATGATGAGAGGAGAGCCTGTTGTCATAAATATAATAAGATGGGGCGAGCCCCTGATAGACTTTGGAGGATTCTTCAATCCACTGAAAGTGCTTCTTGCTCAGGGAAAATTAAAAACAACTCCTGAAATGATTTACATAACTTTAGGAAGGGCGCCGGACCATATGCTGAGGGCGAAGGCAAACTTAATCGCTTCATTGGAAGGGCTTTACTGGGCATTTGTTGATGCTTCTCATGCAGCTCTCATTGCTGCAAAAGTTTCACCTCCTTCACCAGAGCATGTTCCTGCGATGATGAAAGAGCATTTAATTGAAAAAAATCTTCTTAAAAGAAGATATCTTGACTGGTACAAAGAAATTTACACCCTGACCCACAGGATTCTAAGGCAGGATATCAGCGATATAAACGGGGCAGAAGTGCAGAAATGGAGAGACCGGGCTGACGAATATGTCAGAGAAATGGCCTTTGTTGTCAAGAGATTAAAAGGAATGCTTTAGAATTTATTTTTATTTGCCTGAGATATAATTAAGTTGCTTTTTAAGATTGCTATACAATATTTTTTCTTCATTCAAATTTTTAGCGCAAATTCCTGATGTTTTTTTGTTGAATCTAATGCTGTGCCTAACAATATTCATGTACTTTAAAATATCCTCTTTATTATCTGGAATTGGTGCCCATTCTCCCACTTTACCCATTTTTGTCTCCTATTTATTCCTCGTCTTCGCCGCTTTCTGCTTCATCTCCTTCTGTTTCCGCTTTTTTTTCTTTAGGATAAAGAGAATCAAGAGTCATGTCAACATACATTTTTTCAAACTTGGAATCGGAGATTGCTTCTATTGCTGTAACTGCCTTTTTTGCTTCTTTGTATTTCTCATTGGCGCGCTCGTCTCCATCCAATTTCGCCTTGGCAGAATTGTATTCTGCTTCAAAATCTGGAGTCCGCTTTAATACTTCTAGAGCTATCATTTTATCTTCATAATCCTTGACTGTTGATTTAATGTCCTTGTACTTTGTTCCAAGATAAGGCTTTAATCCTTCAGCGACATTATCAGCCGCTTTGTATCCTTTTTTTTCAGCCAGCTCAAGCACTTCAGAAACACTGCAATCCTCAAATTTTGGCATGTAATATTCTGAGACATACCTGTTTATTCCTTCTGCGAAACTGTTTGAAAGAGAAAGAGGCTGATGATTCTTAGATAATTGCGCCAGTCTTCCATATTCGCTGTCAATTGCCATTTTGGCAAAAGGGTCTACAAAACCGATGTCCTTGTCAAGCTCTTCATGAAGCTTTTTGATAGCCTCGCATGCTATAAATGGATTGTCTTGCTTTCTTCTTGCAAGCTCCGCCCATTCAAACATCAAAACTTTTTCTAATGCCATTTTTGTTACTCCTGCAAAGTAGCAGATATTTATAAATGTTTCTATTGTCCTGCAAAGTATATATTTCAGTATCTGTAATATTTTTAAACCTTTATTACTCCCATGTAATAAAGGGAAAAATGGCGAACAACGATACAGCAAAAATTTCATATGGAGATATAAAAAAAGAATGCAGGTCTTGCTATGAAAACGGCGCTGAAGAAGCTGATGCTGATAATGGTGGATTGGAGTGCCCTTTCAGTTTTCCCAAGAAAACTTGCCCGGCGCAAGGAAAATATATTCAAAGAACAAAAAAGCGCGATTGCCTTCTTGATGTTAAGATATATGAAACAGAAAGCAAGCTTGTTCTTATTACTGAAAAAGAAAGCCTTGTTTAAGAATATTCTAATCAAGAAATTTTTTCTAACTGTTGCCTAACTTTATGGACTGCATCCGGATTAACTGACATGCTGTCAACACCCTCTTTCAATAGGAAAGAGACTATTTCAGGATAAACACTTGGCGCCTGCCCGCAGATGCTTACTGTTTTGTTATGCCTGTGAAAGCCCTGGACAATGTTGTGAATTGCTTTCAGCACAGCGGGATTTCTCTCGTCAAAATAACCCATTCTTCCAAGCAACGCAGAGTCTCTGTCAACTCCCAAAACAAGCTGAGTCAAGTCATTGCTTCCGATTGAAACGCCATCTATGGGAAGCTCTGCGAATTTTTCTGGAATCAATGCAATGCTTGGAACTTCAGCCATAATCCATATCTTGAAATCCTCGCTTCTTTTCAAGCCCTCTTCCTCCATTATTTTCAGGCACTTCAAGACTTCGTCAGTTGTTCTTACAAAAGGAAGCATCACCCAGACATTGTCGCATTCTGCCCTTACTTTTTTTATCGCCCTGCATTCAAGCCTGAACGCTTTTTCAAACTGCTCGCTTATATATCTTGAAACTCCGCGAAATCCTATCATTGGATTTGCCTCTTCGCTTTCATATTCGTAACCGCCTTCAAGATGCTGGTATTCATTGCTTTTGAAGTCAGAAAAACGAACTACAATCGGCTTCGGATAAATTGTTTTTGAAACAATCAAAATCCCGTTTGCAAGGGAGTTTACATATTTGCTCTGCTCGTTTTTCGCGATAAGATAAAGAGGATGCGCCCTGATTTGAGATGCAATCATGAATTCAATTCTCATCAATCCAATGCCGTCAAAATCCAGATTTTTGTATTTGTGTATCTTGTTTGGCTCGCTCAAGTTCATGTAAACTTTTACTTCTTTTTTTTCATACACTCTAGTTTCTTCTTCCTCTGCTTTCTTTCCAGTTAATGTTTCTTCCTCAATCTGTTCAATTTCTGTTTCAGGAAGCTCATATTCCTCTCCGAACAAGTCAACATTTTCTTCCTTCTCTTCTGAGAAAGAACCTGTGGTTCTCTTCACATTCCCTTCTTCCTCTTCGGGCTTTTCTTTCACGAATGTCGCTTCAGCTATCCCTTCGTAAATTTTGCCGTTTATTGCGTCAACCGTCACAATTTGATTGTCTTTAAGCAACTTAGTCGCCTTGAGAGTTCCGACAATGCATGGAATGCCCACTTCTCTTGACACAATCGCAGCATGAGCTGTCATTCCGCCCTCATCTGTCACAATTGCAGATGCTCTCTGCATCGCAACAACCATGTCAGGATTTGTCATTTTAGTTACTAGAATATCTCCTTTCTTCACTTTTTTCAAGTCATTCATCTCTCTTACAAGAATGACTTTTCCTGTCGCTATTCCCGGAGATGCCCCCATCCCTTCAAGAATTATCTGCCCTTCAACAGTGGCTTGTTTTATTTCTTGTTTTAAAGTTGTTACTGCCCTTGTCTGCAGAATGTAAACGTTTCCAGATTCAATCGCCCATTCAATATCCTGAGCTTTTCCGTAATGATTCTCAAGCCTTTTTGCATAGATAGCAAGCTTCGCGATTTCAGACTGATCAAGAACTTGCTGCTCCTGCCTTTCCTCAGGCAAAGGCAGCTTTGCAGTTTCGCCCTCTTTTTTTCTGACAAAATATGCGCTTTTCTTTGATATTTTTATTTCCTTGACAGAGAGATCCTTCTTGTCAACAATATATAAGTCCGGAGCCACTGCGCCTGAAACAACCCCTTCCCCCAAGCCGAAAACAGCTTCTGTTACAATTTCATCCTCGTCGTTTGTCATCGGATTCGCTGAGAAAGTCACTCCTGCCTTGTCCGCGTTAATCATTTTCTGGACAATAACAGCAATGAACGTCTCTTCGTGCTTGAATCCTTTCCTTACTCGATAATAAATCGCTCTCGCTGTAAATAAAGAAGCCCAGCATTTTTTCACAGCATCAGTAACATTCGCTCTTCCCTTAATGTTCAGGAAAGTTTCCTGCTGCCCTGCAAAACTCGCTGTTTCCAAATCCTCTGCAGTTGCTGAGGAGCGGATAGCGACAAAAACAGGCTCTTTTGCGACTTTGATGATTGAAAGCGCGTCTCCGAGAGCCTCGTCAAAAAACGATTTGTCTATGCTTAAATTCTCATACGCCTCTTCAATGTCTGACCGAATGTCCTGGGGCATGTCCTGCGCAACAATGATTTTTTGTATTTCCTTTGCAATTCTTTCAAGCTCTTCTGTGTTTTCCATGCTTATTTCAGAAAGCATATTGTTTATCCTGTCTGCAATTCTGCTTTTTTCAAGAAAATCAGAATAAGCCCTTGCAGTCACGATAAATGCCGGAGGCACAGGCAGTTTCAAGTTGTACATCTCTGCGAGATTCGCCCCCTTTCCCCCGCCTATCGCGACATCTTTCTTGCTTATCTCGGAAAGCCACACAATATTTCTGCCGCCAGCGGCAGTATCTTTTTTTGATTCTTTCTTTCGCTCAGAAACTTGTGAAGTTTCTGGCGCACCAGAAATCTTTGATTTCTTTGTGTTAGAAAAATTCTGCGGAAAATTCTCTTTTATTATCTTGTTTATACGCTCTTTTACAGCTGCATCATCTCTTTTTGGCATAATTCCTTCTTCCCTTGCTTAGATTTCAGAAAAAACAGCCAAATTAGATTAATAAAGTTTGCTCTGGAACAAAAAACAAATTTTAGGGCATTGTCCCCTATCCAAATACCCTCTCGGGCAGAAAAACTCTACTCGAAATTGAAAAAGTCTGTGATTGCTTTTTCTCTTTCAAAGATTCTTTTCTCTTTCATCAATGCCTTGACTTCCTTGTCAAGGTCAATGTCGTTTTCAATTTCCTTCTTGGAAACGTTTTTTCTTATCTTCATTATGAATACACACCATAAAAAACGCTTTTATATTTTGGGCATATAAAGTATATACTTTATATTTGCCATCATAACTCTGAAAAAGTATAGAATAAAGCAAGATAATCTTTAAAAACCCAGGGCGCATGAAGAATGAAGAAAGTCTAAAGGCTGGGGGATTTTTTTTGATTTCCCCTTTTTATATTCATTTAAACTTGACAATCGTTCTCGGTATTGAAATATTCAGACTTACGCCAGGCATTTTGTAAGCCCCGACATCTTTTTGGAGATGATAGTCTTGCTTTTGTTTCTGCCCTTGCCCCCGCTGCATCTGTTTCTGCATGTAAAATTCCGCTTGCGCGGGATTGTAGCTCCTGATGCTGCCTGATTGATTGGAATAAATCATGCTTGATGGAATAAAAAGCGGTGCGGAAGAATTTTTTATTTCCGCTCTTGAATTCCCTTTATACGCGCTGTCATACATTTCCATTTTCTAGAATTATTTGATAGTTTTTTCTATAATCTCAATCCTGATAGGCAGTTTCGGCTTCGCATCTCTTAATATCTGCCTCGCTTTCTGCATCTGTTCTTTCGTCATTACTGCGACAAGAAAAACCGGCTTTCCTTCCTTGACTTGGGCTGCAAGCCCTATGGATTTGCCGTAGCTCTGCGACATTCCCTGAAATATTCTGTCTGCCTGAGCAACAGCTGCCTGCGCATGCTCTCTTAAAATCTGATGCGGATACAAAGAAACTTCGAAATAGTAATCGGTTCCGATGTGCTCTTCAATCGCGTGATGTATCTGCTTTCTCGCAGATTCTATTGCAGCATCTCGAACTTGCAGAGAGTCTTTGCTTATCATCTGGAGCGCGAATGGATATCCATTGCTCAAATATTTCGCAGTGTTGCCCATTGTGTATTTCACAAGCCTTGACGGCGGAATTGTCTTGATGTACTGCTTTGATTTCACCTTTGATTTTCTAGTAAAGGGCCTTTTCATCCTTCTGAACGCTTTTGCTCTTTTCAATGGCATTTTACATTACCTCCATAGGAGAAAATTCTTCTCCTGTTAGTTTGTTATACATTACATCAAAAGAAACAGCTGTGCATACTGCATCATCCTTTCTAGGTTTTTTAGCATTCATTACTTTAATCAAGCCTACAACAGACTGCGCTTTTCCAAAATGCTTTATTGCAGAAACATAATTTCCGTTTTTCAGGGCTTTTTCTCCCAGCTCTACTTCTTTGAGGTAATATTTATTGTTCATTTTATATTACCTCCACATTGCTCGAGACAGCCTGTCCAGGAAGCCCTTTTTCAAATATTGCGCGGACAGCTCCGCTGTTCCCATGAGCCGCTGCTATTTTTCCTTTTATCTCCTTGCCGGCAGGGCTTTTCCAGACAACTTCCTTGCCAGCAAGCTTTTTCGCTTTTTCTCTGCTGTCTATGCCTTCGACTTCTATGACAAAATGATTTGTTCTCTGGGTTTTTCTTCCACGACGAAAATTGATTATAATTCCTTTCATGATTTTAAAAATTAGATTTAGCGGTTTTTAAATCTTGCCTTATTCGCTCTATATCTTTTTTCTAATCTCCCTTTTTTCATTTTGACAAAAGATATCTATTATATAATGGACTATTATGTTATGTATCAATTCAACAAACCCGTATGCATGAGAGTTCACATAAAAATTAACATGCCCCAATCGCCTTAATTTATTATTGCTGTCAAACCCACTTAATGTGATGACGGTGCATCCATTTTTTACAGCTTGTTTTGCAGTATCCAATATATTTTTAGACATCCCTGAGCTGCTTATGCAGAACACTATATCTTCTTTTTCTCCGTATAATTTTATTAATTTTGGAAACGCATTTTTGTATCCATAATCATTAGACACGCACGTTAATAGGGAAGGGTCAGTAAGCACAATAGTCTTAATTCCACCCTTATTGCAGTAATCAGTTGCCCCATGGCTTGCCACGCTGGCGCTTCCTCCGTTGCCGACAAATATTATTTTTTTGTTTTTCTCTTTTGCTTTTTTTATTATATCAATGCATTTTAATACATTCAGATCCAGATTATCTTTATTTGCCGTGTCTAATAACACATCAATGAACGAATGTATATATGATTTCATTTTAAAAAATGTTTTATGAATCTAATTAAATCTTTTTTGTATACAGGATGCTCATTTCCTATTATTTCTATAGCCATCGCGCCAATACAATTTCCGATGAATGCTATTTTTTCTATATTGACATTTTGATATGCGCAAAGAGAGGTTATTGATAGCACTGCATCTCCCGCGCCAAGAGAGTCTTTTATGTTACTAGAAAACGCAGGAGTCTCTATCATAATATTGTCTTTATAGATAACAGAGCCTTTCTGCCCGCGGGTAATATTGATTGTATCTGCATTTGTTATCTCTTGCAAACGCCTAATAAGCGAATCTATTTTTCCTTGGTTGTCTCCAAATGGCAATCTTAACTCATTTTCGTCTATTGAGATGTAGCTAGCGTGTTTATATTTGGTGATATGGTTAAATCCGTAGTTATTGCTGTTCGTTTGGGCATTGACTGCAAGGTATTTGCCGGATATCTCTAAGCATTTTATTATTTCTGGAGTAATCAATCCATGCCCAAAATCTGTGACCATAATCAAATCATAATCTTTTGCGGCATTTTTCAGATAATTTATTATATCATTTTCAAGAGATTTGTCTATGTGCGAGTTATTTACGAAAGTTATTTCAAAAATCTTGTTATTAAGATGAGTATCAATATATCTTCTTTTGACAGGCGTAGGCCCGTCTGCTCTGTAAAAGAATTTCCTTTTTATATCTGGAGACAGTTTGCTTTCTATGAAATCAATCTTTGAATCCTTTTCGCCCAAGCATGTTATCAATTCAACTTTGCCTGCAAATTGTGCAAGATGATTGGCCACTGCCAGACTTCCTCCAGCATAGTTGTCTTCTTTCAGGTATATGCTTGAAAGTGTCGGAAATTTGGTTGACTTGCCCAGCGGGTTGCAGTAATGGTATTCGTCTATTATTACATCTCCGATAACCAATATTTTTAATTTTCTAAGCTCTTCTATGTCTTTTATTATATCCTCTTCGCTGTATTTTTCCTTAAATGTTTTTATAAATGACAGCACAGGCTCGCTTAAAGGGCTGAAATATGAGTTGATTATTGATGAAGAAGAGAATTGCATTTCTTCCGTAATGATAAATTCGCCCCCGACGTCGTTGATTGCTTTTTTCTCTAAAGATATGCTCCTGTTCTCTTCGTCCTGGCAATTTTTATAATCCTTCCCCTTTACATAAAAATTTGGTTTAATCAGTTGGATAGTTTCAATCGCATTTTTCCATTTGTTCAATGCCACATAATCCACATTTTCCAAAGCCTCAATAGCCCTCATCCTCAGCATTTCGTTAAAAATAGGCCTTCCAGGGCCCTTGTTGACATATATGTCAGGGGTTATTGTGACTATCACAACATCCGCAATCTGCTTTGCTGCTTCAAAATGCTTTATATGACCAAGATGAAGCAAATCAAAACAGCCGTGACAAAGAGCCACTTTCTTCCCCTCTTTTTTTAATGCCTCTACAATTGAGGGAAGCTTCTCTAAATCGATAATTTTTGATTTCATTTTTTAAAATATTTAAACCAGTATTTGGTCGCTTTTTTGATGGATTTCTCATCCCAGAGAGGAGCATTTCTCCAGTACTCTATGTTCTCTAATACTTTTTTCATTCCATCCTCAAAACTTATTTTGGGCTCCCAGTTGAGCAATCTTTTTATTTTAGATATGTCTGCAAGCGTGCATTCAGGCTCACCTAATCTATTAGGTATATATATTTTTTTGCCTCTTATTAATTGTGTTAAGGCATTAATGCTGTAAGTCTTGCCGCTCCCTACATTTATTATATGACTGCTTAAATTGGATTTTGCAGCCTCATAAAACGCTCTTGCAACATCTGTAACATAAATAAAGTCTCTAGTCTGGGTTCCGTCTCCAACTATTGTAAATGGCTTATTTTCAAGTTTTTGCTTTAGAAACACCCCCATTACCGCCCCGTATGCCCCGGAAGTCCTGGAACGCAATCCATACACATTAAACAATCTGAGAGAAATCACCGGCAATTTGTATATTTGCCCGAGTCCAATTACATATCTCTCTCCGATATATTTTGTCAGGGCATACGGATGGCAAAGCTGTATTTTATCCTCTTCAGAGGTTGGAACATGTTTTGCAATTCCATAGCAAGATGACGATGCGGCATACACGAATTTTTTAACTTTATGATATATCGATGAAAGCAATACATTAACAGTTCCGTTTACATTTACATTATGATATTTCAGGGGATTTTCTATTGACGGGACTATGTCGGCAATGCCGGCCAAATGGAATACCCAGTCCACTTTGCTGAAATGCTTGTCTATGTCTTCAAGATGAGTAATGTCAGCATTAACTATTTTTAATCTCTTGTTTTTTATGCAAGAAGCAACATTTTGCAGCCTGCCTGTGGAAAAGTTGTCTATCACTATGACGCTATGACCTTCTTTCATCAATAGTTCCACTAAATGAGAGCCGATAAATCCTAATCCGCCTGTAACAAGTGTTTTCATTTTTTAAGCAATCGTTTTAAACTGTTTACACTTATGCATCTGTCGTCTATATATATTTCACCCTTTGGTTTCCCAAAAACCAGCTCATGATGATTAACATTATTTTTTTTCATCCATTCTTTTGTTATTTGCTTATACTTTTTATCTCTTGCCGTGTATAAAATAACCTTGTAGTTATCGTCATCATATAAGCAGTTGATAAAATCAATTATTTTTTTAATTGGTTTCGCATTTTCATACGGCTTAGTTTCTTTGCAAATAACCCCGTCTATGTCAAAAACAAAACGCGTCAGTTTACTTTTTATCATTATACATCCCCCTGCTTTCTATGATTATAATAGGTTCATGCCACACTTTATCCAATAACTTTTCTATCCCTTTTCTGTCTTTAGGGCAAAATATTTTTATATTTTTGAACATGGTTTTAAATGCTTCTGTATAGTTCTGCGTGTGCTGCTTTCCAGGGTTCAGCGGCTTGTCACTTCCTATAACCGCTCTTACTATCACAGGATAATTAAAATCTTTATCTAAATGATTTACTAGCTGGTCTAAAGCGTTAAGCATAAAATCATGCCTTTCAAAATACAATACAGGTTTGAATCCTTCCATAGCCATTCCTATTGCTAATCCCGTCATAAGATTTTCTGCCACAGGAGTCTCTATGATGTTCTTTTTATCATAATCTTTAAGCCATCCGTTTGCTTTATGCCCTTTCTTTAAATTATATCCTATGTAAATTTTATCCATTTTCCATCTCCTACATGTGGGTAAGTTGGTTTGTATTTGTAATAAACCAAATGTTTTTTATCTCCAACCAAATATCGTTTATTATTCCCCCATCTTTCTTTTATTGTTGTCTCCACACTCCTGTCATTATCTTCTACAACAAACTTTATGGGCAAATTATTACAGCAAGAGTATCTGTATGCCTCATAGAAATGCCCCTCGTCTACCGCGCCATCGCCAATAAAACACCACACTTTATTCTTGCTGCCTTTTCTTTTTAATGCCAAAGCAACGCCTGTCGCTATTGCCGCAGTGCCTGTGACTATAGATGAAGAATAAAATTTCAAATCTTTGTCTATTATGCTCATGCTTTCCCCGTTTAATATTTTCTTTTCCAAATTATCCTCTGTTCCGCCTTTCAACAAATAATGATAATAGCTTCTGTGCGTTGAAAAAACATAATCTTCCCTGTTTATGTCCTTGAATATCTTTATCAGCTGTTTTTCATTTCCGCCGCTTAAATGTATGGGGGTTTTTATCTTTCTTGCCTCCCATAATCTTATTATCCTGTTTTCAAATCCAATCAGTTGTTTTTCATCCATCTTATATAAAATTGTCGTGAGGTTCTTTATGCAGCAATCTGTCCAGATATCTGTTGGTTGCATCCATTCTGCAGCCTATTCTGCAGTCTGCAACGCCCTTGTCCTTTATCTTTTGCATAGCGTCTTTTCTTCTCTTGCTTTTCCAGATATCTGTAAATGCACTCTCATTTATATTCCCATAATGGTATTCTTCATTATTATAAAATAAATTGCAGGACAAGACGTTTCCCTTCGCATCTATCAGGGTATAAAAAGGAAGGCTGTGGCATCGGTCATACGTTACGCCATCAGTTATTCTTTTTAATGTAGCTTTCCTGAACAGAATTTTAAATTTGTCATCATCATACACCATTAACTTTTTTTCTAATTCATTATATTCCTGCTCATCAACTTCAAAATTGTTTAAGCTTAATGGATGCTTTGAATACGGCTTTATCTGCATGTTATCTGCTCCAATCTTTTTTAGTATCATGGCGAGTTTTTCCGCCTCATTTTT
>Ga0315289_10003123_pt1 | contig 25144 bp, 16 predicted proteins | sample YL17G11_40_MG_FD_203452 | JGI IMG/M metagenome (GOLD analysis project Ga0315289, IMG submission 203452) | Sediment microbial communities from Yellowstone Lake, YNP, Wyoming, USA - YL17G11_40 | ecosystem: Environmental > Aquatic > Freshwater > Lake > Sediment | place: USA: Wyoming | collected...
TTTTTTAAGATCAGGTATTACTTTTTTCCTAATGTCAGGACAAGGAGCAACGGCAACTGCTTGCAAAGTGCCTGGTGCCTTAATATTAGTTGGTTTGCCATCAACCATAGTTTTGGCTGTCAATGAAAGAGAATCTTTACCAACGGGAATCCTTAAGCCAAGTTTCTTACAAAGTTCTGTCACTGCTTCAACCGTGTCATAAAGTTCTGCTTCCTCGCCAGGCTGACCACAAGCGCACTGCCAGGTACAGGAGAAATTGATGGAATCAAAGCTTTCAATCTTAGCCCAGACAAGATTGGTCAGGGCTTCGGCAATGGTCATCCGTCCAGAAGCAGACCTATTAACAATGCCTTTTATTGGCTGATCACCAACAGACATAGATGTACCATTGATATTAAAGTAACCATTTGCCGAAACAGCATAATCAGCTAAAGTCAGCTGCAAAGGACCAACTGTCTGCTGTTGTGCGACAAAGCCGCCAACAGAACGATCAACCTTTCTTGTTAGGAAACCCTTTGAACCAACTTTGACTAATCTTAATACTCTTTCAAGAGCTTCTCTAACTGTTAAACCAGCTGGTAAGGTCAATGATTTTCTTGGCCATTTTACATGTTCTGTTTCGATGACTTTCTTTGGCAAATCAGCTAGAAGAAAATCAAGTCCTAGCTTTACTGGCGTTGAACCGTCCTCATCTACTAAAGTAATTTTTCCATCACCTGTGCATTCACCTATTACCGCTACCGGACATCTCTCTCTTTTACACATCTTCAAAATCAAATCAAGACTTTCGGGTTTTATTAAGAAAACAACCCTTTCCTGCGATTCATTGCACCAATAAACCAAAACGATCATGGTTTTGTCGCCACAGGGGATTTTCCTCAATTCGATTCTGGCACCAACTGGAAAAACAATTTCAGGCACGGCTATGGAGTCACCGCCTGCACCTAAATCTTGAATGGTGACAATGGGGTTGTCATCACCTAATTCAGAACAAGCTCGCACTACCCGATCTTCCCTTTGCTCCATCTCTGGATTAGCCCGTTGAACAGAATCGAAATCCAACTTCTCAATATTTTCACCAGCATCCATGCTTGAAGCAGGGGCACCACCAAAACCAACCGGGTAAGCATCGCCGCCAATTTGTACAACCAAGAATCCTTTTTCTGGACTTTGTTTTTGGACATGTTTTTTATCGCCCAATCCAACGCCACCAGCCACCATCACCGGTTTTGTATAGCCAATCCACTCTTTTGGCGAGACCATCTGTTCAAAAGAAGTGGTTGAACCGAATATTATTGGCTGGCCGAAACAATTTCCATAATTACTGGCTCCATTACTTGCTTCAATCAAAATTTCCAAAGGAGTTTGTAATCGCGTTGGATGAGGTCCATAAACTTTTTCCCAAGGTTGTATATAACCTGGAATACGAACATTAGAAACAAAATAGCACGCAATACCCACTTTGTATAAACCGCCTCGTCCAAAACATTCTCTATCTCTTATTTCACCACCAGTTCCCGTTGCTGCTCCTGGATCAGCTTTTACACCAGTTGGATGATTGTGTGTCTCTACCTTAAAAATAATACAATACTCAATCAGCTTTAAACCAAAAGGTGAAACAGTCCCAGGATAAATCGGTATAAAAGCATCGACTGGATAACCTACTATGGCGCAAGCATTATCATCGAAAGCCGCGACCACATTACCACGATTAGCCCGAACTGTTTCTCGAATCATGTCCATTAATGAATAAGGCTTAACCTTCCCGTCAACAATAAACTGACCTCTGAAAATATTATGTCGAGCATGTTCTGAAGTTAAACCACTAAAAGTGTAAAGCTCAACAACTGTTGGATTTCGCTTTAATTTATTGACGAAATGATCAAATACATATTCTTTTCTAGTCTTATCCAAAGCCAAGCCTAATTCCTCATTAATTTCTTCGAGGGCAGAAACCCCCCTTTCAATAAGGGGCACTGTTTTGACTGGTTCTGGCTGGACTCCGCTTTCAAAAGTAACCAATGGCTTTTCATAAACTTCTTCGGTCATCCGGTCATAAAGAATTCTCTTAATATCTTCGTTTTGTTTTTTTGTCAGTGAAGTTCCCTCTTCCAATTTAATTTTATAACGTCTGGCTCGCTCAAGCCGAGTAATGGAAGTTAAGCCACAAGCATGACAAATTGCCACGGCATTGGTGCTTTGCGGTGTAACTACGGCTAATCTTGGACCAACTTCTAAAATTTGACCATCAAGTGATGACGAAGAGCCAAACATTTCTGGCTGAAAAGTTTCTCTTAAAAGCCATTCCAATTTGGCGATCTCGTCAGGTTTTAGAGGTCTATCTGAATCAATATAAAACTTATATTCCGTGGTTACTCCTATTATATCCTGAGAAACCTCATTTTTTAACTTTTCTAACAACAACTCCTCTTGCCATCCTGACAAAGCTGGCCAGCGATAATACGAATTAATCATTTCTTCCTCCTCATACCTCTTTTTCTTGTGGATGTTTGAACGGATACCATGGCGGAAAAGCAACCTTCCCATCCACCAAGGCAATTTCTTCATGAACTACTAAATTTAAAACAAAACTCTGCCATGCTCTTTCTTTTTCATTGACTCTTTTCGCCAAAGTTTCAGGCGTATCATCATCCCTGATTAAAACCGGGATTTGAAAAATAATCTGTCCGCGATCATATTCTTCGCTCACGAAGTGCATAGACACTGCACTTTGTTTTATTTTGCCTTCGCGAAAAGCTTCCATCACTGCCTCATGGGCATAATGGCCGTATAAACCTGGCCCGCCAAAATCTGGCAATGGCCCAGGATGAATATTGACAGTTTTCGCTGGGTCAAGTCCTTTTACTAATTTAAGCCAGCCGGATAACATGACATAATCAGCTTGGTATTTTTTAACCAATGCTTGATAACCTTCAGCTGCAAAAGGTCCTGGCCAATGCTCAAAAGGCACACCTAATTTCTGTGCTTTTTTAAAAACACCGCCTTGAGCATGATTAGAAATAACCCCCACTATCATTGCATCTAAAACTGGTGGTTCTGTTCTGGAAAATTCCACCAATTCCTGAAAACCAGAGCCCCCACCTTCTTTATCGCCCGATGCAAACACTAATATTCTTGGCTTTCTTTGATTCATATTCACTCCTTTTTAATTGATTTTATTGTCAAAATTCAATTTTTGCTTTGTGTTAAGATTAATTTATCTTATTATTGATGAGCTCATTTGTCAAATTTACTAATATTATTTGACAGAAATATTTTGATTTGTTATTATACCTATACCTAGGGTGGGGGTGTGGATAAATCCCCTCTAGCTTAACAATACTCATTAAAATAACCATTAAATAAAAAAATTATGAACAACAAGGAAAAAACTCTCATCAATTTCAAAAAAGCTCAAAGCTTGCTGGCCAAAATCATCAAAATGGTTGAGGAAGGACATTATTGTATTAACATCATGCAGCAAAATTTAGCTGTCATTGGGCTACTTCGTTCGGCTCATGAGATGTTGATGGAAAACCATTTAAACACTTGCTTTAAAACAGCCATGCAAGCCAGGAACGAGAAAAGAAAGCAGGAAATGATTAATGAAATTTTAAGAGTTACTAAATTATTTAATAAGTAAACATTTAAATAATATGGATAAAAAAACGATGGGTGATGCTTCGCCTAAGGAGCAAATTTTTGCCGTCAAAGGCATGCACTGTGCTTCTTGCGAGATTTTAATTGAAAGAAGGCTCAAAGAAATTAAAGGAGTTAAAAAAGTTAAGGCTTCGACTAGCCAAGGTAAAGTCATAGTTGAATATAATGATAAAGAGCCGGCCGCCGAACAGCTAAATCAGATTTTTAAAGAAAATGGCTATACTTTTTCGGAGGAACCAATGGCCGAGCCAGAAACTAGTCAAAAAACAAATGTGTTGAAAATTATATTGATTGCTATAGCTGTGATTGTCGCCTTTTTTGTTTTTAACAAGCTGGGCTTAAGTTCTTTGGTTAATATCAAATCTCAATCTTCTTTGCCTACTTTTTTCTCTTTAGGACTCTTAGCCGGCCTTTCCACTTGCGCGGCGCTGGTCGGGGGTATTGTTCTGTCCATGTCCAAGCAATGGCTAGCCTTATATTCTGACAAAGATTCCACCTGGCAAAAACTCCAGCCTCACCTGATATTTAACAGCGGCCGTTTAGCATCTTACGCTGTGCTCGGGGGCATGCTGGGCGCTATTGGCAGCCAATTACGTCTCTCCATAACTTTTTCCTCAATTCTGGTCATGATTGTCTCCGTCATTATGTTCTTATTAGGATTGCAAATGCTAGGCATAAAATCATTGAGAAAATTTCAGATCAGGATGCCAAGATTCATCACCAGACATGCGACTGATGAAACAAAATTCCAAGGCCGCTGGCTGCCATTTTTAATGGGTGCGTTAACTTTCTTTCTGCCGTGCGGCTTTACCATCACAGCTCAAGGTATGGCTCTTTTATCAGGCAGTTTTATCCAAGGTGGTTTAATTATGCTGTTCTTTGCTTTGGGAACGACGCTGCCGCTTTTAGCCATTGGCTTATCCAGTGTCAAATTCACGGCCAAACCCAACCTGGCCAGCACCTTTATGAAAGTCGCTGGCATTGTGGTTTTATTCTTTGCTTTGTTTAATATCAATAATCAATTAAATGTTCTAGGCGCGCCCAGTCTGAGCAATCTATCTTTTAAAGCTGCCGCGCCTGCCTCCAGTTCCGCGCAAACTATTGATAAAGATTTGCCGCCCTTGGTTGATGGCAAGCAAGTCATTAAAATGGACACTTCATCTTCCGGTTATAATCCCAACCATTTTAAAGTCAGAGCCGGCGTCCCTGTAAGATGGGAGGTGACAGATGTGGGCACGAGCGGCTGCACTAATGCCGTGATTTCTCGCAGTCTTTTTAATGGACAAATTGACTTGGTCAATGGCCAAACTAGTATCAAAGAATTTACGCCAAAAAGTCCTGGCCAATACAAATTCAGCTGCTGGATGGGCATGATTTCCGGGACAATTGAAGTGGTTGACCAAAATGGAAATGCGCCAGCCGCTTCCTCAAATAGTAACAGTGCTATTAATGCCTCAGGAGCGAATGGTGCTTCTTGCAGTGCGGCCGGTGGTGGTTGCGGCTGTGGTGGCTTAAAATAATTCTCAATGCAAAAGTCAATCCTCAAAATATCAAACATGGACTGCGCCGCCTGCGCGGTTAATATTGAGTATGGCTTAAAAGATAAGACGGGCATAAAATCAGTTAATGTCAACTTTGCTTCGGAAAAAGCCATTGTGGAATTTGATCCAGAAAAAATAAGCTTGGAAGAAATTAAACAAATAATCAAAGGATTGAGTTATGGTGTCGAAGAAGAACACGCTGGCCATGAAATGCATGATCATCAGAAAATGGCTAAGCAGGCAGAAATTAAAAAGCTAAAAAACAGATTTATTTTAGCTTTGATTTTTGGTCTGCCTATTATTTTAATGGTAATGATAGAAATGTTTGGCATCCCCATGCCATCATTTCTTGATAAATATGGCATGCCCATTCAATTAGTGCTGGCTACGGCTGTCATTATTGTCTGTTTTAATCTCTGGCACACAGGTTTTAAAGGCTTAGTTAGACTTTCACCCAACATGGATTCCCTCATATTTATTGGCACGGCCGCCGCCTATTTTTACAGCTTAATCACTTCCATTTCCTTCTGGCTGAAATCTGATGCTATGCCACCGCATTTATATTTTGAAAGCGCTGTTTTTATTTTAATCTTTATCAGCCTAGGTAAATATCTGGAAGGCGTCACTAAAGGCAAAACAGGCGATGCCATTAAAAAACTGATGGGCCTCCAGCCCAAAGAAGCGATAGTGATTAGAAATGATGAGGAAGTAAAAATTCCCATTTCAGAAGTAAAGGCTGGCGATATTGTTTTTGTCAAACCTGGCGAAAAAATACCGGTTGACGGCGTGGTGATTGACGGCTACTCCGGCGTGGATGAGAAAGCGATTACTGGCGAAAGTATCCCAGCAGAGAAAAAGCGGGGCGACATGGTGATTGGCGCAACTATTAACAAAACAGGCGTCCTAAAATTTAAAGCAACCAAAGTGGGTAATGAAACCATGCTAGCTCAGATTATAAAAATTGTGGAAGAAGCCATGGGCTCCAAAGCGCCGATTCAACTTTTAGCTGACAAAGTTTCTTTCTATTTCGTACCAACGGTTATCGGTATCGCTATTTTAGCTCTGATTATCTGGCTTATCGCCGGCCAATCCTTTGTTTTTGCCTTAACTGTTTTTGTGGCTGTTTTAATTATCGCCTGTCCCTGCGCTTTGGGGCTGGCGACTCCCACCGCTGTGATGATGGGCACTGGTTTAGCTGCCCAAAATGGTATTTTAATAAAAAGCGCCAAAGCTCTGGAAATGGCGCGCCAAATCAACATGGTTGTCTTTGATAAAACAGGCACGCTAACTAAGGGCGAACCAGAGGTGACTGATGTTATAGAAATTAGCCGGCCAAAAAATGAAATTTTAAAGATAGCCGCTTCGGTAGAAAAAAATTCAGAGCATCCGCTGGCGCAGGCCATTGTTAAAAAAGCTCAAGAAGAAAAAATTAAACTCGCTGAAGTGGAGCCCCACGGCCTTATAGCTATGGCGCCTTTGCGTGACAGAGTTCCGTGGGGCGGAACCCCGCACTGTCCTGCAGAATGCGGGACTGGTGCTGGGGTGAAAAATTTCCAAGCGATTCCTGGTAAAGGAGTGGTGGCTCATTGGGATAATAAAAAAGTTCTGGTCGGCACCAGGAATTTAATGCTGGAAAACAAAATCGCTATCAACTCCATTGAAGACAGAATGATAACCTTGGAAAACCAAGGCAAAACAGCCATGATTTTAGCGATGGATAATCAAATTATTGGCATTATCGCAGTCGCTGACACTCTTAAGGAATATTCAAAGGAAGCAGTGACCCAGCTTCATCAAATGGGTAAAAAAGCGGCGATTATCACCGGCGACAATGAACGAGTCGGGAAAGCGATTGCCCAACAAGTCGGCATTGATCAAGTCCTGGCTGAAGTCCTGCCGCAAGGAAAATCAGCGGAAATCAAAAAATTGCAATCAGTAGGCCAGGTGGTTGCCATGGTTGGCGATGGTATTAATGACGCACCAGCCTTAGCTCAATCAGATTTAGGCATCGCCTTAGGCTCTGGCACTGATGTGGCCATGGAAACAGGCGAGATTGTTTTAATCAAGGACGACTTACGCGATGTGGTTAAAGCCATTGATTTAAGTAAATACACGCTTAAAAAAATCAAGCAAAGTCTTTTCTGGGCTTTCTTTTATAACATTATCGGTCTCCCCATTGCTGCGGGAATTCTCTATCCATTCACCGGCTGGCTTTTGAATCCTTCCATTGCCGCGGCCGCCATGGCTTTTTCCTCGGTGAGTGTGGTTTTGAATGCGCTTTTGATGAGAAGATACTCACCACTTTGAATTCATAAAGATAACTTTTAATAGTCTTTATACTATAATTGCGTATTCGTAGTTCTTTTGAATTTGTTTTTGCATATTTGTTTGATTTTCGTTAAACTAAAAGTGGTTTTAACTTGGTCACTCAAAAAACGATAATAAATAAAATTACAAATTACTGTTATTTTACCATGACCATGACTCGTATAAAATCTGAAAAAACGTCAGAAAAAACCATCGCGGAAGATTGGTACTATTGGGGACGATGGAATCAGGTTATGCTTTTTACTGCTCCTTGGGTGGAATTTTCAAAAACAAGAGTGTTCAAAAAACTTGACCTAAACGACCTCAAGGGTGATTTGAAAGTTTTGCACGGCAATTATTATTTTCCAAAGAGCGACTTGGAAAAAATTTGTAAAAAAGTTAACAAAAACCTTGGTGAAAATTCTCTGTGGTTTAAAAAATTTTTTAAAATTTGCGATGAGAATACCAAAACACTATTATTATATGAAGGGCAACAAAATATTCTCGCCTTTATTGCGGCAATGATTCAAACTATGGGATGTTCCGCATTAGTTGAAATGATAGACATGTGTATCGAAAGGTATTTAAAAAAATTTTGCAAAAAAGAAAAAATAGAATTTACGAAAGTGGCCGCACATGTTCGGCCTCCACGGCCTACTCTTCTAATTCAATATCAAAAAAATCTTGTGAATATTAATGAATCTAAAGTCGATTCGTTCGTGAGGCGAAATAAATGGGTTGGAACTCACGCATTGGAAGGAAGAGCACTTAAAAAAAAGGATGTGCTTAAAAATCTTAAAGAAAAGAGACGGCTTATAAAAGCGCCTGTTAAATTAGAGCCTCTACCGAAAAAACTTTCATCTATTGTCCAAATTGCCTCGGAGTTATCTTTTTATCGCTCTAATCTTATGGAAACTGTAGACAAGGTGGCATTCAGTTATCGACGAATATTTAAGACCATCGGAAAAAAACATGGGCTGGGTTATCAAGATGTTATTTCTCTCACACAAGACGAACTTAAATTGTTGCTTGAAAAAAATCAAATTCCTTCCTATCTAAAAGCAAGAGGTAAACATTTCGGAATGAGGTTTATAGATGGCTCTTTATCTGTTCTACTTGGGCAAGCTCTCAAAAAAGAACTTATAAAACATGAAATGAGGGTAAGTGAGGATATAAATGAAATAGCAGGGACTCCTGCTTGTAAGGGAATCGTGAGAGGAGTCGCTAAAATTTTAACAGAGGTTGAACATGCTGACAAAATAAAAAACGGCGATGTATTAGTTGCTCACGAAACAACCCCTGATTACATTTTAGCCATGCGCAAAGCCGCGGCATTTGTGACTGACATTGGTGGCTTAACTTGCCATGCAGCAATAACGGCCCGCGAAATGAACAAGCCATGCATTATCGGGACCAAGAATGCCACAAAAATATTAAAAGATGGTGATTTCGTGGAAGTGAATGCAGATAATGGGATTATCAAAATTTTTAAATGAGCTTATCTGGTATGCACAAACATTAAAAAAGCTAGATAAAAAATAATTAACCAATAACCATAAAAAATATGACTCAACAAAATCAAGTTTACAAATGCAATGTTTGCGGCAACATTGTGGAAGTCCTGCACGCTGGCTCTGGACAGCTCGTCTGCTGTGGCCAGCCGATGCAACTTTTGGTAGCCAATACGGTGGACGCGGCACAAGAAAAACATGTGCCAGTCATTGAAAAAACTAAAAAGGGAATTAAAGTAAAAGTCGGCTCAGTACCGCATCCGATGGAAGAGAAACATTATATTGAATGGGTTGAAATCATCGCTGACGGCCAAGTTTATAAAAAATTCCTCAAGCCAGGCGACCAGCCAGAAGCTGAATTTTGCGTACAAGCCGAAAAAATCCAAGCTAGAGAATATTGCAATCTCCACGGCTTGTGGCAGGCCTAAAATCTAATAAAACCAAAAAACCTCCTCAATTTCTCAAGGAGGTTTTTACTTTAGTAGACTTATTTATTTTCCTCAGCTTTTGCCTTCTCAATCACTTTGCTTCTAATTTCAGCCATCACTTTTGGATTATCTTTCAGATATTGTTTGGCAGCTTCGCGACTAACACCAAGTTTTGTTCCGCCGTAACTAAAGGTGTTGCCTGTTTTATTAATAACTTGACGCAACACAGCGGTGTCTAGTATATCACCAGAAATAGAAATACCTTCATTATAAAGAAAGTCAAACTCCGTGGATTTAAAAGGCGGTGCCACTTTATTTTTGACGACCTTGGCTCTGACTCTGTTGCCAATAATTTCATCACCCTTTTTAATCTGGCCAATTCTTCTAATCTCAATACGTAATGACGAATAAAACTTTAGTGCATTGCCACCAGTTGTTGTTTCCGGGTTGCCAAAAAATACACCGATTTTCATTCTGATCTGATTAATGAAAATCAGAACAGTTTTGGTTTTGCCAACAATCGCTGCTAACTTGCGCAAAGCCTGACTCATTAATCTGGCTTGCAAGCCCATGTGCTGGTCGCCCATTTCTCCCTCTATTTCTGCTTTTGGAGTGAGGGCGGCGACAGAGTCAATGACTACTACATCCACGCCGTTTGAACGCACCAGCGTTTCCACGATTTCTAAGGCTTGCTCTCCTGTATCAGGCTGGGAAATCAGAAGCTCATCTACATTGACGCCAATACGTTTAGCATAATCAGGATCAAGCGCATGCTCAGCATCGACAAAAGCCGCCACGCCACCCAGTTTTTGGGCGGAAGCTACTACATAATTAGCTAAAGTGGTTTTGCCAGAAGCTTCTGGTCCGAATATTTCAATAATTCTGCCCCGAGGCACGCCACCAACACCTAAAGCTAAATCCAAAGAAAGACAACCAGTTGGTATGACATCTACTTTCATGCGCTTCGCTTCTCCGAGTTTCATAATTGAGCCATCGCCAAAACGCTCTTTTATCTGGTCGATGGCTTGCTGAGCTGCTTTAATCCTGTCAGATATTTTCGGGGAAGATGTTTTTTCGCTAATCTTAGGCATAAATTTTAAAAATTAATATTAAGTTATATTATTAATTTATCATTGATTTTCCTTTTGCTCAACTAAAATATGACGATAAACAATATTTTTGTTACTATGTTTTTTTTGAGAGGAGATTTCTATTGTATTTAAACCATTCGCTAACTCGATTGTCTCCTGAAAATTTCCTGTGGGATTTAGAAACACCTCTTGGCCATTTATTGTTACTGTTGATTCTGGCTCTGTTTTACCAATTACCTCAATTGTATTTTCATTTATCACAAGATTGTCTGAAGGATTACTGATTTCTAAAAATGGAGGGGAGACGATTTTTTTTATTTCAAAACCCAAATAGACAAAGCAGGCAGCGATAATCAAAAAAATTACTAGGTTTCTAATACGACGGGGGCTGATTATTGTTTTTGGCAAAGGTTTTGTTTTGGTACGCTCCTCGATTTTTTTATTTTGAATAGGCTCAATTATTCGCTTTTCCTGATCATACAAATCTAAAACAAATTGTGGACTAACCTGCAAAAATTCAGCATAAACACGTAAATAATTTTTCGTATAAACTGTGGCTGGCAATACAGAATAGTCGCCTTCTTCGAGAGCTTGGAGATATTTTTTTGGAATTCCAGTACCTTTTTCTGCCTGTTCCAAGTCTAATTTAGCTTCCTCCCTAACTGATTTCAATCTCTGACCCAAAGTCTTTATTCCCTTGACCTCTTTTTTCTTAAAATTAAACATTAATGTAAAATTACTTAAACATTATTATCATTATCTACATGCTTGTCCCGCTCTTCCTCAAAATCTTCCTCAATATCAAAATTTCTATCATCCCCTCCCTGACTAACCAAAATTTCTCTCGGTTTCGCGCCATCAGCTGGTCCAACAATACCTTGCTGCTCCAGTAAATCTAGCAAGCGAGCCGCACGGGCATAACCGATTCTTAAACGCCTTTGTAAAAAAGAAGCTGAAGCCTTTTTTGTCCTTAATATTAAGTCCTTAGCTTGCGGCAACAATTCATCATCCTTAAGCTCATCGAACATACCAGGTCCAGTAACCTCGCTTAACTTCTCTGTTATTTCTTCATTGTATTCAGGTTCAGCCTTACCCTTTAAATAGTTTACCACTCTTTCAATTTCTCCGTCAGTTACATAAGCACCTTGTAGACGTTTCGGCTTTGAAAGTTCGGAGGAGATATATAACATATCACCGCGGCCTAAAAGCTTTTCCGCGCCAGAATTATCTAAAATGGTGCGCGAATCAACGATAGAGGCTACGCTAAATGCAATTCTGGCAGTGATATTTGCTTTAATAAGACCAGTTATCACATCGACTGAGGGACGCTGCGTGGCTAATATTAAATGGATGCCCACGGCTCTTGCCATCTGTGCTAAACGAATAATAGCACCCTCTACTTCATTGACTGCTACAGCCATTAGATCAGCTAATTCGTCGACTATCAGTACAATGTATGGTAGTGTTTCCTCTGCTTGCTCATTATAAACTTGGATATTGCGCTTGCCACTTTTCGACAAAAGATGAAATCGCCTGTCCATCTCAGCCACCACCCATCTCAACACACTGATTGTCCTGTCAATTTCAGTCACTACTGGTGTTAGCAAATAAGGTATCCCATTATAAACAGGTAACTCGACTCTTTTGGGATCAACCAAAATTAGTTTCAAACCAAACGGCGAATTTGTATAGAGCAGACTAATAATAATTGAGTTTATACAAACAGTCTTTCCCGAACCTGTTGCGCCAGCAATAAGCATGTGTGGCATGGTGTCTAAATTCGCTACCCATGGATGACCAGCGACATCTTTGCCCAAAGCTATTGTTAAATTTGTTTTTCTTTTTTTAAATTCATCGCTTGCTAAAATCTCTTTTAGTTTAACCACGGCCACAGCCTGATTTGGCACCTCAATACCAACCAACGACTTACCTGGAATCGGTGCTTCAATGCGAATAGGGTGAGCCGCCAAAGCTAAAGCTAAATCATTATGCAAAGTGGTGATTTGCGAAAGCTTAACCCCCTCAGCTGGCTTCAAAGAGTATTGTGTAACAGTCGGGCCAACCTTAATATCCCCCATTTCAACTTCAATACCGAAATTTCGTAATGTTTTTTGGATTCTTTCTTTATTAGCTTCAATATCACCGCTCGTTGGTTTTGCATAATTGCTTTCTAATAAATCAAGGGGTATCTCTATTTTTCTTTTGATCGGTTTTGTTTCAGAAAATATCTTTAATTGCTCTTTTTTAACAACTTCCGTAGTGGTGAAAGACGGCTTTACCTCCCCCGGCTTGGCTGACTCCAGCATTTCTCTAGCCTCAAGTTCTTTTGTTTCCTCAGGCTTTCCTATATCTTCCTTTTTTGTTTCTAAATTAACTTTAATTTTATAAAAAAATTCCTTAAATCTCTCTATAATTCTCTTAAAAATATTGCCCTTTTCATATAACCTCTCCAGGGAAATATCAAATGTGATAAGTAATGAAATAACAAATAAAGCTACTAAAATAATACCGGTTGACCAATTGCCTACCATTTTCCTTAATGGGTAAGAGAATATTAAACCAATATATCCGCCACCTTTTCCTTCTTTAATAATAGATAATATTGAATCAAGAGAAAACCAAAGATTCAGAAAGCCAGTCAGTGACAAAATTAGAATGGCAAAACCAATATAATTAATTGATCTTAAAACATATTTCTGTGGTTTAAATAATAGATAGACAATAATTAGAAAAACTATAGGTACCGCGTATTTAGCCCAGCCAAAAAGGTAATCTAATCCTATTTTTACTTTTTGACCCAAAACACCAGCCCAGCCAGAAAGACAGAAAATCAAAAATATCGCCAGCGCAGCATAAACAACTATTGTTATTCCATGTTTTGTTTCTGGCTTTAAATAATTCTTAGGCAAGTCTTCTTGATCGCCTTTTTTAATCGATTCTCTTTTTGCCTCTCTCTTATATTTTTGTAAAGATTTTTTCTCCATTTAATTAACTTCATTGAACTGTTTTATAATGATATTTTAACACAAATAAACAGTTTGAGCAACAAAAAAAATCCCTAGGTAAATAATAATGGGAAGGTTTTGAAAAATGATTTAAGTCTTTCTAAAACCAGTACCAGCCGGAATCAGCTTTCCGATAATCACATTTTCTTTCAAGCCTCTTAATCTATCAACCTTACCAGAAACAGCAGCATCAATTAATACTCTCGAGGTTTCCTGGAAAGAAGCGGCTGATAAGAAACTATCAATAGAGAGTGATGCCTTTGTAATACCTAAGAGTAACTGATCGCCTACGACAGGCTTGCCGCCTTTCTTCTTAATATCTTCATTAGCTTCAATAAATTGCGTTTTTTCCACAATTTCACCTGGTAGGAAATTACTATCCCCCGCATCCTTGACAAAAATGCGGGAAAACATCTGTCTGACAATTATTTCTACATGTTTATCATTAAGTTTCTGCCCCTGCGAAGAATAGATGTACTGTATTTCTTTAATAATATATTTTTGGACAGCTTCTTGTCCCTTCAAATAAAACAATTGATGTAAATCTAAACTTCCTTCAGTGAGCTGATCACCCCTCTCGATATGATCGCCACTTCTTATCCATAACGATTGGCCAGCTGATGCGATGAACTCCTTTATTTTTTCCATTTCACTGGCAACAAATAAATGATCTTCTTTTAAGATTATTACTCCATCGCTTCTTGATTTAATTATGCCATCTTTATTGATAAAAAGTTTATCCCCTTCCTTGACATTATCTCCATCTTTAACGGCTAATTGAAACTTGCTATCCTTTTTTGCTGAGGAAGTCTTCTCCTTGCGGTGAAAATAATATTTATCTTTATGCGCATCTTTATATTTTATTTTTATTATTCTTTGTCTCTCCTTTTCTAGTTCAACAATTTCCACCACGCCAGACACATCAGAAATTAAAGCAGGTTTTCCTACCGGTCTGGCTTCAAAAAGTTCTTCGACGCGTGGCAAACCTTGAGTAATATCTAGGCCAGCCACGCCACCAGTGTGAAATGTTCTCATTGTCAATTGGGTACCTGGTTCGCCAATACTCTGGGCGGCAATAATACCAGCCGCTGTGCCCAATTCGACCAGCTTATTGTAAGCAAGGTCAAAACCATAACACATCTGGCAGAGACCGCGATTAGCCCGACAGGTTAAAACTGATCTGATATGTATTTTCTCTAAATCAAGTTTCTCCAATTGTGACAATACTTTCTCTGCAATCAACTCGTTTTTCTCTAAAACAACTTTTTTAGTTTTGGGGTCAATAATCTTTTCCATATTAATTCTACCCAGTACTTTGTTAGCCAGGACTTCACCCATACCCTCTACTTCTTTCTTGGTGATGAAAACACCCTGTTCATCTCCACAGTCTTTCTCTGTTATAACAATGTCCTGAGATACATCAATCAAGCGTCTTGTTAGATAGCCAGCATTAGCAGTTCTTAAGGCTGTATCAGAAAGTCCTTTACGCGCACCATGGGTAGAAATAAAATATTCCAAAACATCAAATCCCTCTTTAAAGCTACCTTTTACGGGTAGTTCAATTGTTTCACCGGCTGGGTTTGTTACCAATCCTTTCATGCCCATGATCTGCGTGATCTGACTCCAAGAACCACGTGAACCTGATTCAATCATGGCGTAGATTGGACCTTCCTTATTCAAGGCCTCCTTACTAATTTTTTGAATCTCATCTTTTACCGCTGCCCAGGCTTCGATCACTTTGATATGTCTTTCCTCGTCAGTTAAAAGGCCTTGCTCATAATGAGATTGTATTTCATCAACTCTTTTATCTGCTTCTGTAATAATTTCATATTTCCTTGATGGTATATCTAGATCACCCATACCCCAGCTAATGCCTGAGCGAGTCAAATATTTAAAGCCTGTCTCTTTTAATCGATCGAGTAGCTCAACAGTTTTTTCACTACCTAAAATATTCAAAGCAGAGCCAACTAAAATACTTAGAGCCTTCTTGTTCATATCCTTATTAATATACTGCAATTCTTTTGGCAAAATATTATTAAATAAAATACGACCGACTGACGTTTCTGTCAGTTGGCCGTCAACGGGCAACTTAATTTTATCATGTAGTTTAACCTTGCCAGATTGATAAACCATAATTGCTTCGTCTTTGTCGCAAAAATATTTTTTTACCTCTGATTTTTTATTCAGTAAAGTCATATAAAAACAACCCAGAACAATATCTTGCGAGGGCGTAGCAATTGGTGTGCCAGTTGCTGGCTTTAATAAATTTTTAACTGACAGCATTATTTCCCTTGCTTCCCACTTAGCTCTTTCTGTCAAGGGCACATGCACAGCCATTTGATCGCCATCGAAATCAGCATTAAAAGCCTGACAGACTAATGGATGAATCTGTATTGCCTTACCTTCAATTAATACAGGCTGAAAAGCTTGGATACCTAAACGATGCAAAGTCGGTGCTCGATTCAAGAGCACATTTGAATGACGCGTAATCTCTTCTAAAATATCCCAAACTTCAGATCTTTCACTTTCAATAAAACGAGTGGCGCTCCTAACATTATGTACATACTCATCTTTGATTAAACGGCTTATAATAAATGGTTTAAATAATTCCAATGCCATTCTCTTCGGCAAGCCACACTGGATCATTTTTAAATGAGGGCCGACGACAATCACTGACCGACCCGAGTAATCAACTCTTTTGCCCAGGAGGTTCTGCCTGAATCGGCCTTGCTTTCCTTTCAAAATATCAGCCAGTGACTTTAGCATTCTTTTTTGCCCGGTCGAGGCTGTGACAGTCTTGCCATGGCGAGCACTATTATCAATCAAGGCATCGACTGCTTCTTGAAGCATTCTTTTTTCATTGCGGCGGATAACTTCAGGTGCATTCAATTCAATTAATTTTTTAAGACGATTGTTACGATTGATGACCCGACGATAGAGATCATTGAGGTCTGAAGCGGCAAAGCGACCCCCATCCAACTGCACCATCGGTCGCAAATCAGGTGGAATAACAGGTACGACTGTTAAAATCATCCATTCCGGCCTAATATTGTTTACCCTCAAACTCTTTAATAGTTTTAAGCGTCTTATCATTCTTCTTTTTTTATTCTCGGGTACTTCTTGAATTTCCTTTTCAAGTTTTTCAATCATTTTATCTGTATTTATCTCTGCCAGCAACTGTCTGATTGCTTCGGCACCGATGCTCGCTTCAAAAACATGACCGTATTTCAATGACAAATCACGATACGTTTGTTCTGAAATTATCTGTAATGGCTTTAGGCTTTTCAACTCTTTCTTGGCTAAATCAACAGCGTCCGACAAATTTCTCGATTTCTCCTCACGCATTGCTGAAAGGCTGGCTATTTCCTGCTCAAACTTCTCTTCTATTACTTTTTTAGGCTTTTCATCTGCTGCTTTATTTAATTCAGCAATTTTTTTCTGCTTTACCTCATTAATCTGTTGCATTGATTCGGCTTCGATGCCTTTTTTCTTTGATTCATATTCTTTATCAATCTGTTTCAAGGTTTCATCTCTTAAATCCTCATTCACATAGGAAATAATGAAATTAGCAAAATACATTACTTTTTCTAAATCTTGTACCGAGAGGTCTAGAACCAAGCCTATTTTTGATGGAACGCCTCTCAAAAACCAAATATGCGAAACTGGCGAAGCTAATTCAATATGTCCCATTCTTTCTCTTCTCACCAAGCTCCGCGTTACCTCCACGCCGCATTTATCGCAAATTATGCCTTTGTAGCGGATCTTTTTATATTTTCCGCAATAGCACTCCCAGTCCTTTGTTGGACCGAAAATTTTCTCACAAAACAGACCGTCCTTTTCTGGTTTTTGGGTGCGATAATTAATCGTTTCGGGCTTAGTCACCTCACCATAAGACCAGGCTTTGATCATATCAGGTGAGGCAAGTTTTAGCTTTATTGCGGAAAATTCAATTGGTTTATTATATTCTATCATTGTTATTTTTTCTCCTTATCTTCTTTCTTAGAGATTGGTGTTTCAGATGACGCCCTTTCCTCATTGCCTTCTTTTTCGACTAGATCAACGTCTAAACATAAACCCTTCAATTCGCGCACTAAGACATTAAATGATTCAGGTATATTTAATTTCCTAATTGGCTCGCCTTTAATAATTGCTTCATAGGCTTTTGAACGGCCTGGCACATCATCTGATTTTATAGTTAACATTTCCTGAAGGGTGTGGGCGGCGCCGTATGCTTCAAGCGCCCACACTTCCATTTCACCAAAACGCTGACCGCCGAATTGCGCCTTGCCGCCCAATGGCTGTTGGGTGACTAATGAATACGGGCCAATCGACCTCATGTGAATCTTATCTTCAACCATATGATTTAGCTTCATTATATAGATATAGCCAACTGTCACTTTTTGATCGAAAGGCTCTCCGGTATGGCCATCATAAATAGTAATCTTTCCATCCTCTGGAAAGCCAGCCCTTTTTAGCTCTTTTCTAATTTCTGCTTCTGGCACGCCCGCGAAAACAGGAGTCGCTACACGATAATTTAGCACCTTAGCGGCTAGGCCAAGATGCGTCTCCAAGATCTGACCCAAATTCATACGAGAGGCCACGCTCAAAGGATTCAAAATAATATCAACAGGCGTTCCATCAGCTAAATATGGCATGTCCTCCGTTGCTACTATTCTTGAAATCACGCCCTTGTTACCGTGACGACCAGCTAATTTATCACCTACCTGAACCTTCCTTAGCTGGGCCACCGCGACTTGAATAGTTTTTATCACGCCTGAAGGAAGCTTATCGCCCCTTTCCCTTGAAAATATTTTTATATCAACCACTTTGCCATGCTCCCCATGTTCAAGATATAAAGAGCTGTCCTTTACGTCCTTTGCCTTCTCGCCAAAGATAGCTCTCAATAATCTTTCCTCGGCAGACAATTCTGTTTCGCCCTTAGGTGTAATTTTCCCCACCAAAATATCGCCCGAGGATACTTCAGCGCCAATTCGTACAACGCCTTCCTCGTCCAAATCTTTCAATTTTTCCTCTGAAATATTTGGAATATCTCTTGTTACCACTTCTGGGCCAAGCTTTGTATCTCTCACATCAACTGAATAAACTTCAATATGAATTGATGTATATTTATCATCGTAAACAAGCCTGTCAGAAATAAGGATGGCGTCCTCATAATTACCGCCTTCCCAGGACATAAAAGCAACTAATATATTCTGACCCAATGCTAATTCGCCATTATCAATAGCGGCTCCATCAGCAATGACTTCACCCTTTTTCACCTTTTGACCCCTGTTAATAATTGGCCTTTGGTTCATGCAGGTTGAAGCATTAGAACGAATAAAATTTCCGAGTGGATATTTGTATATCTTATTATCTTTACCCAGAATATGAATTTCATTTGCCTGCAGTTTAACCACCTCGCCATCTTCCTCAGCGATGACTACATGACCTGAATCGTAGGCAGCTTTCTTTTCTACACCAGTACCAACTATTGGTGCTTCAGGCCTTACGCACGGCACGGCTTGTCTCTGCATATTTGTACCCATTAAAGCACGAACGGCATCATCATGCTCTAGGAACGGAATGGAAGCTGTGGTGATGCTGACAATTTGTGCCGGCGAAACATCCATAAAATCTACTTTCCAGACATAATCCATTGTTGGTTCACCATGCTCTCTAACTTCAGCTCTTTCACTAATGAAATAACCATACTCATCAATAGGAGTTGTCGCGGCTGTGGTAATATATTTTTCTTCCAGAAAAGCATCGAGGTGAATGATTTCGTTTGTGACTCTAGGTTTAATGGGAACGGCTTTTATTGGTAATTTTTCTAATTTTTTTGACAAATCTTCGGTAATTTTATCATTTTTAATAGCTATTGGTTTGCCTGTCTGTCGATCAATTATATCCTCCCTTAAAATTTCACCTTTAGTAAATTGGGGCTTATTTTCTACATCATGTATAACTTTTCGGAAAGGGGTTTGTATAAAACCAAAGTCATCAATTAAAGCGTAAGAGGATAAGTGACCGACCAAGCCGATATTCGGACCTTCAGGAGTGGCGATTGGACAAATTCTGCCATAGTGTGTACGGTGCACATCGCGTACATCAAAACCAGCTCTTTCACGAGAAAGACCGCCAGGGCCCATCGCTGACAACCTTCGTTTATGTTCCAATTCGGCGAGAGGATTTGTTTGGTCCATAAACTGAGAAAGTTGTGATGACATAAAAAATTCTTTGACAGCGCCAATCACCGGACGTGCATTGATAAGCTGATTAGGTGTCAGGGTATTAATATCCAAAGTACTCATTCGATCTTTTACAATTCTTTCCATGCGAGCCAAACCAACTCTAAACTTATTTTGAACTAACTCGCCGATAGCTCTCACGCGCCTATTGCCAAGATGATCAATGTCATCAGCTTCTCTTTGTGAAATATTTAAACGGATAATTTCTTTAATTGTTTCGATTAAATCCTCTTTCTGTAACACGCGATGCGCCTTGTCATTTGGGAAATTAAAACCAAAGCGTTGGTTCAGTTTATACCGACCAACGCGACCAAAATCATAGCGGTCAAAACTAAAAAACATTTTGTAAATTAAATCTTTGGCATTATCAACAGTGGCTAAGTCGCCTGGCCTGATTCTTTTATAAACCTCCCTGAGGCCTTCAGCTTCATTTCTTGCCGTATCTTTATTTATTGTCGATTCAATATATTTGACATCAGGATGCTTATCAACATCTTTAAAAATATTCATAATTTCTTCATTTATACTTATACCGAAAGCTCGCATTAAAGAAGTAATTGTGACCTTACGCTTTCGGTCAATTTTTACTGTAATGACATTATTTGCTTCAGTTTCAATTTCTAGCCAGGCACCGCGATTTGGAATTATTTTGGCACCGTAATATTTTCTGCCTTTAATTATTTGCGAAGTAAAAAAAACTCCCGCTGACCTGATGAGTTGGGAGACGACAACCCTCTCAATCCCATTTATAATAAAAGTGCCGCGAACTGTCATCAAAGGAAAATCTCCTAAATAGACTTCTTGCTCTTTGATTTCGCCAGTTTTCTTGTTGACTAGTTTGGCCGTGACTCTTAAAGCTGCTTCGTGAGTAATATTTTTTGCTTTGGCTGTTGTTTCATCAAACCTCGGCTCATCTAAATAATAATCTAAAAAATATAGTTCTAGATCTCGACCAATAAAATCTTTGATTGGCGATACCTCATCAAATAACTCCTTCAAACCCTCTCTTAAAAACCACTGATATGATCTCTTCTGTGCCTCAATTAAATCAGGCAGTTCAGCGGCTGTTTGAACTTTTGTGAAATATCGGCGCTCAGTTAATTGGTGGGCGTCTTTAGGCATAAAAAATAAAGCTCTTCTCCTCCCCCAAATCGGGGACGAGTTTTTTATTTTGTTCTAATAATAGTTGTAATCAAACCCCATGAAATGTTTAGAGGCTTCCCTAAAAAAATTAGGAAAATTTTAATTTAAGCGATTGTTTTTTATAAAACAATTCGTATTTATGAGCGTAACAGTTTTTTAAAAGGGTGTCAAGTTTTTTTAAAGAAAAAAGCTAAATTTTATTATTTTGGCTAATATTAGAGAAAAAATAATTAGATATATAATTATAATTTAAAAAGCCAATAGAATTAAAAATTGCCTAATCACAGGTTGTCCACAGGTATTTACAGCGATTCCCTGACTACTTTCCGGTCATTCCAAGGAATTTTTCGGCCGCCAGAAACAGCCATCACTGTCTCGCTGCCCTTACCAGTAATAATAATAATATCGCCAGCCTGCGCCAAACTTAAAGCTTTACTAATCGCTTCCCGGCGATCTAAAATGCGAAAACAATTTTGATTTTCTCTTTTGCCAGCCTGAGTAACGCCAACGAAAACATCATCAATAATTTTTTGCGGGTCCTCGTCATAAGGATCTTCATTGGTCACCATTACGTAATCAGTATACTGTCCGGCTAGCTTTCCCAAAATGGGACGCTTGGCTTTATCGCGGCCGCCGCCCTGCGAACCTAAAACTGAAATTATCTTTTTCGGATCAAAAAGCTTGATTGTTTTATAAACTTCTGCCAAGCCTTTTGGTTCATGCGCATAGTCGACAAAAATCTTATAGCCTTTATTATTTTCTATTTCTTCCAAGCGGCCTGGGATACCTTTTATTTTTTCTAAAGCTCTTTTGACAATCGATAAATCAACCCTTTGTGATAAGCCAACAGTAATGGCGGCCAAAACATTGTAAAGATTAAACTCACCAAGAAGCTTCAAATTTAAGTTGACATTGTTAATAGAAAATTTCATGCCATCTGAATCTATTTTGACATTTTGACTAAGAACCTCCTCTAACTGATTAAAAAATAAAGTTTTATGGACACCGAAGCCAAATTTTTTATCTGCGGCAAAATTTAAAAAATATTCAGCCTCTTTATCATCAACATTAGCGATAATTATTTTAGGAATTTTTTGACCATTAATTTCTTTTCTGGCGATAGCAGCTAAACCTTTAAACAATTGTCCTTTGGCTTGCTTATAATTTTCATAAGAACCATGCGCTTCAATATGCTCTGGTGAAAGATTGGTAAAAACGGCGACATCGTAATCAATACCCAAATGCCGAGATTGTAAAATGCCTTCCGAAGAAGTTTCGATAACAGCGTATTGACAGCCGGCCTTGACCATAAGACTAAAAAATTTCTGCAACTTGAAACGGCCGGGCATGGTTTGTTTAGTTTCATTAGTCCATTCTTTGTCAGCGATTTTAAATAAAATGGTGGAGCTCACTCCCACTTTATAACTAGTTTCTTCTAAAATCTTCGAGATTAAGTAAACCACAGTTGACTTACCTTTTGTGCCCGTGACGCCGATCACGATTAATTTTCTGGATGGATAACCATAAAAAAATGCACCAACCAAAGCTAGGCTTTTGTGATACCAACCTAATAAAAATTTAGGAATGAATTTTTTAATTAATTTTTTCATGATGATTCGCCTAAAATTTCTACCTCTACCTTCCTCTCTGGCCGCGGGCCATCCAATTCCACAAAAAATATCTCCTGCCAGGTACCAAGTTTTAGCTGGCCATTTTCAATAGACATAGTTTTACTGGAACCAACAATAGCGCTGATAATATGAGCTCGCGCATTATTATCAATGCGATTATATTTGTAATCCTTTTTGGGCGCTAGGTTTAAAACTTGCTGCAAAATATCCTCTTTTACGCCTTCTTCGTCCTCATTAATCACCAAAGTGGCTGTCGCGTGCGGTACCGAAACTACACAAAGCCCATTCTTTACTTTTGATTTACTTATCAAATTTGAAATTTCAGAAGTAATATTTAACAAGGCATTATTATCTGTGGAAAATGTTAAAGTGGAAAATTTTTGGAAAAACATATTTTTATCTCAGCCATAAAGCCCTAAAGCTATAAAGCCTTATAGCCAGGTGGCTTTACGGCTTTTATAGCTCTACAGCTATACAGCTCAATTAGTTTCCTTATTAATCCAATCTAAATATTTTTGGTAAACTCTATTAACTGGCAGTTCCAAAATACAAGGCACCTGATAACTATGATGCTTTTTAATCAGAGTTTCTATAGCTTTATAATGCTTCTTTTGCGTAGCAATAAAAGTGACTGTTTCCCTGCCATTAACAATTTTGCCGTGCCACCAATACCGTGTAGTCACTGGGAAAAAATCAATGCAACCCGCCAAATGCTTTTTTAAGATTAGCTCAGATATTTTTCTGGCTTCGGATAATTTTGGATAAGTAACGTAAACTTGAATCATATTTTTACATCAGCCTTACAGCCGTAAAGCCATATAGCTGTAAAGCTTTTTTAGCATTGGCCTTATAGCTCTAATCTAAGACTTTTATGGCTTTATGGCTTATTCTTTAATTTTATTAATAACCACGCGTTTCCTTTAAACTTAGGATTCTTAACTTTAACCAAACTATACCGGCCAGTCAAGCGCTTACCTTTTAGAATAAATTCAACCGTTGTCGGTGTCCTATTTAACAAATCAAACTTACCTTTGTCCCAAATTTTAACCACGCCAGCGCCATAGGAGCCCTCGGGAATAGTTCCTTGAAAATTAATGTAATCAACGGGGTGGTCCTCCACTTGCATCGCCAGCTTTTTCTCACCAATTTTTTATGGTGGACCTTTGGGCACAGCCCAGGATTTTAACACGCCATCTAACTCCAGCCTAAAGTCATAATGCAAGTGCGAGGCGTGATGTTCCTGCACCACAAAACGGTTTTGCGATTTAACTAAAACCCTGCCCTTTGGCTCAGGCGTTTTCTCAAATTTGCGCTTAACATGGTACTTTTCTAAGGCCATAGTATTCTCATTATAGCTCAATTATTGTTTTAAAAAAAGAAAGCTAACTATTGACGTTATCGCTAGTTAGCTCAAAAAAATTATATCTCAACCCCCTTAGACAATCTATCAAACTCCTCAGCCATCCTTTTGAGGCCTAAGAGTTCTTTTCTGATTAAATCTAATACTATGTTCATAATGTACTCCCAGCTGCCCTCAATTTTTTCCTTTTCTTGAGGACTGTGAGAATCGCATGGCATACAGACCGCTCTTCCGTTTTTATAAAAAGTGATCTCAAATTCTTTGTATTTATCAGTAGAGAAATCCTTAGCTGTGGATAAACAGTAAAGATCGCCGTAAGCCACTGCTTCTTCATCATCAAAATCTTTCTGGTTAAATTCAAAAAATTGGGCTCCGCCCGGCGTTTTAAACTGGGAGAAAATCTTGTTGAACGGATCCACCACCTTATCACGAAATTCTCTTTTTAACACCTCGACATCCGTGATAAGTTCAGGTAGATCAAACTTTACCTTAACTTTCTTAGACACTCTTTTCACCTCCTAAAATAGTTTAAATTTTTATTATTTAACTATCTTTTTAAAAGATCAATTCTATGACATCATACCTTATCATAAACAAAAAAGCTTGTCAACCCGCCTAATTTTTCTAATTATAATTCAAATATCATTTATATATTTGACCCAAAATTTACATAATAGTGATTTTATCTAAAAATTGGGCGGGTCAATAGCTCAATTTAAAAAGGGCGTCTGCGCTTGGCAGAAGCCCTTTTATTTCTTCTTTTTTCCTCCTATTTTTTAACCTATCAGTTCAAACCAAAGGGCGAGGGGGCAATTATACCCGTATCCTTATCCATTAAAATTTCCGCTTGGCGTCTGGCTCTTTCAATTATCTCAGTTGCCTGCTTTAATAGCTCAGCTTTAGACAACTTTATCCTTGCCACACCCTGCTCAATGGCCTTTAAACCCACTGCTGCTGCTACCCGGGGATACAGATCCCATTCCTCCATCTTGGGAATAAAATATCCTTTATGTATCCCTTTATCCTGGGCATACTGAGCCAGCTCATGAGCCGCGGCAATCGCCATCTCGTCGGTTATCGTGGAAGCTCCGACATCTAAGGTTCCTCTGAGAATACCCGGAAAACCCAAGGAATTATTGATCTGATTCGGGAAATCAGATCTTCCGGTAGCGAATATCTCGACACCAGCTTCTTCTAACTCCCAGGGCCAGATCTCCGG
>Ga0315289_10003124_pt1 | contig 25136 bp, 22 predicted proteins | sample YL17G11_40_MG_FD_203452 | JGI IMG/M metagenome (GOLD analysis project Ga0315289, IMG submission 203452) | Sediment microbial communities from Yellowstone Lake, YNP, Wyoming, USA - YL17G11_40 | ecosystem: Environmental > Aquatic > Freshwater > Lake > Sediment | place: USA: Wyoming | collected...
CTAGGGAGTTCGGCGTGAGCCAGATGACGGTCATCAGGGTCCTCCCCGGCAGGAGCTGGGGCTGGCTGGAGTAGGCGAAGGTAGCGCAGAGTCGGAGGCGTGGACCCTCTGACCGTGCGGCGAGCATGGTTGGAAGACGGGCCCGCCCTGCCCGAAGGGCAGGCGGGCCTTTTCTTATGGGGGATGCGAAATGCCGACCACGGCAACCAGTCCTCCTCCGACGACGCCGCACTAGCCCGTTGGGGCCGGGCGGCCCCATCCTTTTAGGGGGCGGACGATGGCCGACATCACCTTCGGCGCGGAGGCGGAGTTCCTGTCGGCCGGCGCGGCCTCCTACGTCTCCGCCGCCGCCCTCTCCGCGACGGTGTTCGTCGTCGCGTACCGGGACGGCGCCGACTCCAGCCACGGCAAGGCCAAGGTCGGGACGGTCTCCGGGGCCGACATAACCTTCGGCGCCGAGGCGGAGTTCCTGTCCGCCGACGGCGCATACTACATCTCCGCCGCGGCGCTCTCCCCGACGGCCTTCGTCGTCGCGTACCGGGACGACGCCGACTCCAGCCACGGCACGGCCAAGGTCGGGACGGTCTCCGGGACCGCCATCGCGTTCGGCGCGGAGGCGGAGTTCCTGTCGGTCGGCATCGCCAGCTACATCTCCGCCGCGGCCCTCTCCGCGACGGCCTTCGTCGTCGCGTACCGGGACGACGCCGACTCCAGCCACGGCACGGCCAAGGTCGGGACGGTCTCCGGGACCGCCATCGCGTTCGGCGCGGAGGCGGAGTTCCTGTCGGCCGGCGCGGCCTCCTACGTCTCCGCCGCCGCCCTCTCCGCGACGGCCTTCGTCGTCGCGTACTGGGACGGCGCCGACTCCGGCCACGGCACGGCCAAGGTCGGGACGGTCTCCGGGGCCGCCATCACCTTCGGCGCGGAGGCGGAGTTCCTGTCGGCCGGCGCGGCCTCCTACGTCTTCGCCACGGCGCTGAGCGGTTCCCAGTTCGTCGTCGTGTATTACGACAGCGCGGTCGGCACCACGACCAAGGTCGGCGCGGTCTCCGGAACCGCCATCGCGTTCGGCGCGGAGACGGTGCTTTTTGCCGCCGGCTCCGCCGGCTTCGTCTCCGCCGCGGCGCTGAGCGGTTCCCAGTTCGTCGTCGCGTACTACGACGGCCTCGACTCGGGCCACGGCACGGCCAAGGTCGGGACGGTCTCCGGGACGTCCATCGCGTTCGGCGCGGAGGCGGAGTTCCTGTCCGCCGGAGCCGTCGGCTACGTCTCCGCCGCGGCGCTCTCCACAACGGCCTTCGTCGTCGCGTACAGGGACGACGCCGACTCCAGCCACGGCACGGCGAGGGTCGGCTCGCTGGCCCAGTCGTTCGCCGCGTCGCCGGCGGACTCGGTCTCCCTCGCCGACGCGGCGTCCAAGTCCGCCTCCTCGGCGCGGTCCGACTCCGCGGCGCTCTCCGACGCCGTCGGCTTCGGGACGTCCAAGTCCGACTCCGCCGCCCTCTCCGACTCCGAGACGGCCTCCGTCGGCGCGCCCCTCTCCGACTCCGCCACCCTCGTAGACGCCGTCGGGATGGGGACCTCGCAGGCCGACTCCGCCACGCTCTCCGACTCCGAATCGGCGTCGGTGGGCGTCCCGGAGTCCGACTTCCTGGCGCTGTCCGACGCGGCCGTGGTCGGGATCCTGAAGTCCGACTCCGCGGCGCTCTCGGACGCTGTCGGGTTCGGGACCTCCAAGTCCGACTCCGCCGCCCTCTCCGACTCCGAGTCCAAGGCGTCCGGCTCGGCGCAGTCCGACTCAGTTGCGCTCGCCGACTCCGTCGGGGTCGGGACGGCGAAGTCCGACTCCGCCTCCCTCGCCGACGCCGTCGGGATGGGGACCTCGAAGTCGGACTCCGTTTCCCTCGCGGACGCGGCCTTGGAGTCGCTGGGTTCGGCGCGGTCCGACTCGGCGACCCTCTCCGACGCCGCTGGCCTCGCGGTCGGGATCCCCGAGTCGGACTCGGCGGCCCTCTTGGACGCGGAGCTGGCGCTGGTCGCCGCGGTCGAGGCGGACTCGGCCTCCGTCGCCGACGCCGTCGCCTTCATGGTCGGGATCCCCGAGTCCGACTCCGTCTCGCTCGCCGACGCGGCCGGCGCGGGAACCTCGAAGGCCGACGACGCCGCGCTGTCGGATGGGGACTCCGCCGCGGTCGGATCGGCGCAAGTCGACGGCGTCGCGCTCTCGGACGCCGGCGCGTCCTCGGTCAGGAAGCTCGCCGACGACGCCGTCTCGCTCGCCGACGGGCGCTCGTCGATCGCCGGCTCCCAGCAGGGCGACTCGACCGCGCTCGCGGACTCGGAGTCGGCCTCGTCCGGCTCGGCGCAGTCCGACTCGGTCGCGATCGCGGACTCCGAGGCCGCGGTGGCCAGCAAGGCGCTGTCGGACACGGAGATCCTGATCGACTCCGAGGCCGCGGCGGTCGGTGCCGCGGAGTCCGACTCGGCCTCGCTCGCGGATGCGGAGGCCGCGCTCGTGGGATCCGCGCAGTCCGACTCCGCGACGCTCTCGGACTCCGAGTCCGGAGCCGCGTCCGCGCCCCAGTCCGACTCCGTCTCACTGTCCGACATGGCGAATCCCGCGCTCTCCCCGCACGCGACCACCACGACGGTTCCGTCCATGACCACGACCGCGCCTCCGGCGACGACCACCGCGCCGCCCACCACGACGGTTCCGCCGGCCACCACGACCACGGTCCCTCCGACCACGACCACGACGATGCCCCCGGCCACAACCTCGCCGCCCGCGACGACCACGACCGCCCCGCCGGCCACCACAACGACGACGCATCCGCATCCCCCGCTGACGCTGGAACTGTCCGACACGGCGGGGATGTCGGACTCGAATGTCGCGTCGGTGGTCGCGCGCCTCTCCGACGCGGTCGCGGCATCGGACGCGAGACGCTCCGGGGCGCATGCGGCGAAGTCCGACTCCGCGGCGATGTCCGACTCCGAAGTCGCAAGCGCCGGATCCCGGCAGTCCGACGGGGCCGCACTCTCGGACGGCGAGTCCGCCGCCGTCGGATCCGTCCGGTCCGACCCCGTCTCGCTCGCCGACGCGCACGCCTTCGGCGTCGCGGCGTCCAAGTTCGACTCGGTCTTCCTTGCGTCCGGAACCGTGCTTTCCGGGACGGCGATCCTGCGCCGCATGCTGCTCCACGGCGACAGCGCGGTCGCGTACCACATCTTCGATGGGTTCAAGGAGTCGCTCCATGAATTGGAGTGGTCGGCGCTGTCCGGGTCGCCCGCGTTCGGCGCCGGGCGGGTCGGCGGCTCCGTCGCGGCCGCGCCGCCGGGGCCGCTCGTCCTGGGGTCGGCGTCCGCGGGGTACGGCACGCTGCACGGCGCGGAGAGGTTCGCGGCCGCCATGTGGATCCAGAACGCGTGGGAGCTCGGCGCCTCGGTGTTCGCGGGCTTCCTCGGGGCGGGCGGCGCCCCCGCGAACGGCGTGCGGCTCCTGGCCGAGTCGCCCGACGGCGGCTCCACATACCCGCTCTGGGTGGAGCTCGTGAACGCCGGGGTGGCGCACAGGTTCCCGGTCGCGCTGCCGGACATGGATCCGGCCCGCGGCCCCGGCCCCGGGATCCCGCACCTCATCGTGCTGCAACTGGACAGGCGCGGCGACCGCTGGTCGCTGGCGTCCTCCGTGGACGGCGGCGGGTTCGCGGCGGCGGAGATGTCCGCGCCGCGGCTGCGCGGCCCGAACGTGGACCTCCTGTCGCAGACGGAGGACGACGAGTTTTATTTCGGGATCGCGCTGTCCGGATCCGCCGCGGTCGACGAGATGACGTTCTGGCGCGCGGGGGACGGGTTGCGGCGGGCCCACGCCGCCGGGCTCATGGATTTGTGGGCGCGGTTCCGGTCCCCCATGTCGGCCTGGACCGACAGGTTCGGCGAGGGCCGGCATGTCCCGCCCCCGCGGTCCCGCGGGCGCCTGGGGACGCCGTGCATGGTGAACCGCCCACCCGCCGTCTCGGCGCCGTCCGAGCTGCCCATGAGCGTCGAGGCCGGATCCCGGCCGCGCGAGAACGAGCTGGAGCTCCTCGCGCACGATCCGGACGGCGGAGCCGTGTCCTGGTCCGTCGCGTCCCCGGCGTCCTTCGGCGAGGTCAGCCTGCACTCCGACCCGCGCGGCGCGGGCGGCGTGGTGGCCAGGTACGCCCCGGGCGCGTGCGGGACGGAGGACGCCTTCGTCCTGAGGGCGGAGTCGCGGTGCGGCCTGGGCGAGGACGTCGCGGTCACCGTCAGCATCGCCGCCGGCGCCCCATGCGGGAGTTAGTAAGGTTTCACCTTCGCCCCGCACCTTCGAGCGGGGGTGCGCGTGGATGGAGAGGCGACAATCTGGATTGACGGCCCCACCCGGAGGATCGCGCTGACGGTGGAGCAGATCGGGGGGCGCACGGACGCCGGCGACCGCCGGCGCGGCAGGCGCTGCCAGGTCAGCGTGCGCCGCTCGGACCCGCGGAACGGCCGGTGGCTCTTCGACGTCGTGACCACCGGGCCGGAGCGGCGCGGCGGGCCGTACAGGGTGAGGGCGCGCATCTCGCCGCACACGCGCAACCCGGCCAGCAACAGGCTCGCCGACAAGGACCTGGAGGTCTCCTGCTCCTGCCCTGCCTGGCGGTTCAACGGCCCGGACTACTGGTCCAGGGTGCGCAGGTACCAGTGGCAGCCGACGGACAACATCCCGAACCTGTTCCCCGACTGGCCGAAGCCCGGCCGCGGCTACTCCGACGGCAGCTTCCCCAGGCTGCGAGACCCGCAGGGGCGGCGCGGCGCGTGCAAGCACGCGTCGGCCGTCCTCAAGATAATGAGGGACTTCTGGGCGCCGACGGGCGAGGGCGCGGAGTTCAAGCCGACGCTCCCCGGGACGTCGCCGAAGGCCTTCTGGAGCAAGCTCGGCGTCCCGGACATCAGGGCGTACCTGGAGGGCGAGTACGAGGGCCGGTTCACCGACGTGCAGGTGGCGGAGGCCACGGCGGAGGCCATCAACCAGTGGTACGACGAGCCGGGGCTGTTCGTGAGGGTGGGGCCGTCGATACGCCCGGCGCAGGATGTCCTGTTTGATGATGTCTTGCGCGAATTGGGGCGCACCAAGAAGAGGAAGATGAAATTCCTCGAGCTGTTCGAGGACGAGGCGGCGGCCGGCAGGAAGCCGGCGGAGGCGGAGGGCGACGATGAAGAAGGATAGGCTGGGGATCGACTCCGGACCCGCGCCGAGGAGGGCCAGCATAGCGCTGGAGCGGCTCGGCGACCCGGCCGGCTCCATCACCATCGGCGAGCTGCGGGACGCCTTCGGGCAGGGGTTCCCGGTCCTCACCGACGAGGTGAGGAAGTTCTTGGGGGTGGAGCTGGACCAGGTCGCCTGCGTCACGTCCAACTTCCACATAATCTACCACCCGATCGTGTGCATGGCCCTCGCCGCGGAGGGGCTCCTGGCCAACTACGAGATCCGGTTGACTAACTTCAACTACCAGCATGTCTGCGCGCCGAAGTACGTCAACGTGCCGCTGTCGTGCAGCGACGCGATGAAGTGCCTGGCCGAGGGGGTCATGTTCCTCCGAACGCCCGGCGGGATAAGGTTCGTGGTGCGGATCTCCGCCGACCCGTACAACGGCGTCCTCTCCCTCGAGACGCACGTGCCCGCGGACCGCGCGCAGATAGCGGACCACTTCTTCTCCGGCATCGCGACCTTCATCCGCGAGAACAACATCTTCCGCGGGCAGAGGATCACGCCCGACGGCGGGTTCGTGGACGTCGCGCACTACACCTGGGACGACCTGATCCTGGCGGAGGAGCAGAAGCTTTCCATACGGCGGAACATAGTCGACATGATCGCGCGGCAGTCGCTCTACGAGAGGAACGGCGTGGCCACGAAGCGCGGCATCATGTTCCACGGCCCGCCCGGCACTGGGAAGACGCTGACCGGGAAGGTGCTGGCCAGCCAGATGCAGGGGGTGACGTTCATCTGGGTCACGCCGAACCACATACGCGGGCCGTCGTCCGTGGTGGGCATCTACGGGCTCGCGCGGGAGCTCGCGCCGACGATAGTGTTCATCGAGGACGTGGACCTCATCGCGAAGGACCGCTCGCTGGACGGGGAGAACCCGGTGCTCTGCGAGCTGATGAACCAGCTCGACGGGATCAAGGAGAACCGCGGGGTGATAACCATAGTCACGACCAACTATCCGGGGATCGTGGAGGGCGCGCTCCAGAACCGCCCGGGCCGCTTCGACCGGCGGATCGAGTTCTCCCTGCCGGACGCGGCGGTCAGGGAGCGGATGCTCGCGTCCATGCTCGACGGCCGCGTCCTCGACAAGGACGCCCGCCCGATCGACCTGAGGGCGGTCGCGGCCATGTGCGACGGGATGAGCCCGAGCCACCTCCGGGAGGTGGTGAACACGGCCGTGATGAACGCCATTGACGGCGGATCCCTCACGGCGACGGACCTGGCGGTGATAGACAACGACCACCTGACGGACGCGGCCATGGAGGTGCTCGCCAACGGGAGGGCGGCGGACCCGAAGCCCGGCGCCGCGAGCGACATCGTCCCGCGCGACTACGGGGGCGGGCCGCGCGCGGAGGCTGTCCAGTCCGGACCCGCGCCGGCCCCGTCGGTCATCGTTTTGTAGAGTCCTTGGCCAGAAGGCGGGTCGGGGCCGGCGCGCGTCCGGCGGCGGCCGCTGGGAGGTTGAAGATGGCCTTTAGGAAGACGGGTTCCTTCGGGATAGCGGCCAGCAAGAGGCTGGACTCGCTGAGCGACTGGCCGGCGTCCATCGCGGCCGGCGGCGGGGTCGCGCAGCAGCCGGACCACGCCGCCCGCACGGCGTCGAGGCCGTCCACCCCGGGCGAGGTGGTGGCGCAGGTCGCCGACCCGGGCAGGTGGATCTTCGTGCACACCACGATCATGGCGTCGGTCGACCTGGAGGCCGGCTCCGAGTTCCTGATCCGCGAGGCGAGCGAGAAGTGGGTGAACGACAACGGCGACGCCTGGGAGCGCGGGCAGCTCCTCAAGGACTTCGGCTCGTTCCGCAACGCGGCGGTGTACGTGGAGCACAACCAGCACCCGGAGCACGCCAAGGGGAAGGTCTTCGACGTGGTCGCCAGGGACATGGGCGACACGGTCCTGGTCGACGTCCTGTTCGGCGTCGACAAGAGGCACGACAACCTGGTCAACAACATCACCGCGGGCATCCTGAACGCGGTGAGCATGGGCTGCTCGACGGCCTTCACGAAGTGCTCGGCGTGCGGGAACGTCGCCCACACGGAGAACGACTACTGCGAGCACGTCAAGAACCAGAAGAGGCAGTCGGTGCAGGCGCACGGGCGATCGCGCAAGGTCGCGGAGCTGTGCTTCGACAACAACTTCTTCGACTGCTCCATCGTGGCGAGCCCGGCCTTCACCGGCGCGGTGTTCCGCAGGCTGGTGGCCGGCGACAGCGTCCTGCAAAAGGTGTTCGCGAACATCCTGTGCTCCAAGATAGAGGAGGATCCGGAGGAGATGGTCGGCCACATCCGCAAGGCGGCGAGCCTGCCGGCGGAGCGGGCCGCCGCGCCCGCGCAGGCCGCGCCAGCGCAGGTCGCGGCCGGCGCGGAGGTGTTCTCGACCCTGAGGGGCGCCGGCCGCGTGGAGAGCGTCGGCGAGAAGCTCGCCAGCGTGCGGTGGGAGGGCGGCGCAGTGGGGCCGGTCGCCATCGGCTCGATCGAGTCCCCGGACGACGAGAGGGTGCTCGCCCGCAGGCGGGCGGCCAAGCCCGAGTCCCCGGACACCGACCGCGCGGGCTACCACCCCATCACCAACACGGACACGCGGAAGCGGGAGTACCAGATCGACGACCGGGACTTCTCGCCGATCCCGCAGACGAACAACGTCGGGCGCACGCACAGCATAGACGCGCACAACGCCGCCAACCCGACGACGAAGCTGGAGGGCACGGAGGAGGACTTCGACGGCGTGACGATCCGGTGCGCGGCGCTGTTCCGGCACCACAGGTGCCCGACCTGCAAGTCGGTGGGCGTCGAGTTCGAGCGCCGCGCCGCCAGCATGGGCGCCGGCAACGGGCCGGACACGGTGCTGTGCCAGGACTGCGGCGCGGTCGACATGACCGACGCGTACCGCGAGCGCGAGGCGAAGGCGCTGGTCGACGGGTCGCCGGAGCTGCTGCTGGCTATCCGGACGGCCGCATCGCTAGAGTCCCCCGACGCCAGGGCGGCGTTCCTGAGCGCGTCCGCCCGCTCGAAGTCCGCCGGCGCGTCGGCGCGGCACGTCGAGAGGCGCCTGCTTCAGGCGATGGCCGACGCCGGGTGCGCCGTCGGCTCCCCCGACGCCGTGCCCAGCCGCGCTCCGGACACCAGCGCCCTGGAGAAGCTGGCGTCGGAGCACGGGGCCGTGACAACCAGCGACGTGGTCCGCGAGTGCGGCGACGGCGAGGCGTCCGACCTCGCCGCCGTGCGGCTCGCCCGGAAGAACGTGGACGTGCTGCCCGCGAGCCTGCCCGTGGCCGAGCTGCGGTCGCTGGAGCAGCGGCTCGCGTCGAGGCTGGGCGGGAGGTGGTCCAAGGTGAGGGCCGCCGCCATCGGCGGCGACGCCATCGAGCACCCGATCGCCAGGGACAGGGTCTTCCTGGCGTGGGAGGACGCGCTGGAAAACCCGCTGGATGACGACGAGACGCCGCCGATATATTGCGAGGCGTGCCTCGGCGACCTCGACGAGGGCGTGTGCAGGCAGTGCGGTCGGGACGCCAACGGCGACTGCCACGAGTGCGGCGAGGAGGACGTGCCGCTGTTCGAGGGACGGTGCGCCCCCTGCTTCCACGGGGACGTGGACGCCCGGGCGGACGCCGCCGCGGACGCCGCTGCGGAGTGGGACGTGGATGGGCGCCTGGTGGCCCAGGCCGACCCGGCGCTCCTGACCGCCAGGAAGGCCAGCTTCGAGAAGTGGCCGAGGCTGCTGGACGGCCTGGATGTCCCGGACGCCACCGACGAGCGGCGCGCCGCGGCGGCGGAGCTTGCTCGGCTGATCGACAGCAGGCTCGTCAACGTGAGGATAGAGGCGAGCCGGAAGGTCAGCCGCATATTGCAGGCGCACCCGGAGCTCACGGTGAGCCAGGCGAAGGCGGTCCTGTGGCGGGACCTCTGCGAGTTCATGCCCGCGCATGTGGCGGGCCACGTGGTCAGCAAGGTGATCGACATGAAGACCAACGACCAGTTCAGCCTCGGCCGCAACCGGCCGCTGGGGGACGCGAGGAAGCCCGCGGAGGAGCCCGGCACGGCCAGGACCATGCGGGCGGCGTCCGCGCGGGGCGCGAAGTAGATGGCCGCCGGCGGGTCCGACGAGCTGGCCAGGCCGGAGCCGACGGGCTACGGCCACTCTGATTGGGAGGAAGTGGACAGCAGCGGGCTGTCGTCCGGCCCCCGCGAGGATTCGCGGCGCGTGAACGAGGACAGGATGGAGCCCCACGAGTGGGGCGAGGCGCGGGGCGACAGGCACGGGGATCCGACCCAGGGCCGCGCCCCGGCGGGGAGGCCGACCAGGCCCATCGTGCCGCCGCCGAAGTGGCCGCTGCGGACGAAGGCGGGCGCGGGCGGATGGAGGGGCGCGTTTTTCGGCGTCGAAAAAAAAGGCCTCGACACGGCTGGCGGCGCTAAACGGGAAGAGGAAAATGGAGAGGGGGAGGAAATGGGTACGCCCTTTACTGCGAGGACAAAGACGATGGTGACAGCCAAGACGGTCAAGGACGGCATCCCGGCCGGACACAAGAAGATCATCAACGAGGTGCTCGCCAGGGAGGACGCCAAGCCCACGGGGGACGCCGTGAGGATGGCCGTGTCGAACCCCCGCAGGGAGTTCGCCAGGTATCAGGTGCCCACCGACCGGGGCCTCAAGGACATCGAGATATTCGACGGCCGCGTCAAGGTGCGCAGCGAGTCCACGTACGGCTTCCGGAAGGCCGCGGAGGACGGCGCGGACGGGCTGCCCGACCGCGTGGCCCCGCCGGACGAGGCGCAGACGCTGGCCGAGGCGTTCGGCGAACCCGCCGAGCCGCCGCCGGGCGACGAGTCCGACGAGGCGGCCGAGGAGGCGGGCGAGGAGGCGGGCGAGGAGGGGGACCTCCGGCTGCACGTGGACATCGTCGCGACGCCCCCGGACGGCATGGAGGAGGAGGACGTGATCTCGATCCTCGACGAGGCCCTCCTCGACCCGGACATCGCCGACGCGATCAACGCGAAGCTGGAGGGCAGCGGGGTCACCCTGCGCGTCCTCGAGGTCGAGACGTACGAGGAGGACGAGTGCGCGGAGGCCGCCGGGGACGAGATGGCGGAGATGCCTGAATCCGACGAGGAGACCATCGGGGACGAAGCCATCGGGGACGAGGAAGCCATCGAGGAAGTCGCCGCCGAGTAGGGGAGGCGATGGACGAGACACACACCGGCCAAGACGGCCTGCGGGCCAGCCGCCAAGTCGTCAGGCGCAGCGCGCAGGCGCTCGCCGACGCCATCGACCGCGCTCTCTGGTCCTTCCAGAACATGCCGGAGGCGGGCGCCCTGCGGCGGAGCCTCGTCGGCTGCAAGGCCGAGCTGGACCGGGCGCTCGAGTCGTCGGGGTACGCCCTGGAGGTCCGCGACGGGTTCGCGACCAGGGTGAGGAAAAGGCGGCCCCTGTCCCTCGCCGCCGCCGTCGCCTCCGCCGCCGCGAGGGTGGCCAGCGCCTGCGGGTGCCCGTACGGGGGATACGCGCCCCATGCGCCGCACATGGGGACGCTTGTGCGGGCGGCGTCCAGCCGGATCCCTGGAATGTGCGCGTGCGTCCGCTGCCGAGCGGACCGTCGGAGCTGGGCCGGGATAGCATGCGGCACGAGAATAGCATCGACCAAGAGGGTCGTCGAAGGGAGCTACTACAAAGTCACCCCTGAAGCAAAAAGCGGAAAAACCGGACTAATCCCCCAGCAGCTAAGAATCCTCGGGCGGATGCTGAAGAACAACGGGGACGGCAAAGTCTATGTAGTCTCCGTCGATGGGGACTACGCCCAAGTAGCCGGATGGCCGGGCGACGCGATCGTGGGTACTCTGAGGGTTAAGGTTAGCGATTTGGTAGCGTGAACCCGCCGTTTAATCCCATAAGCCCGCCGATGTTTTAATCCAGTTAGGACGCCGATGAGCCGCGCCCGCCGATAAAATCCGTTGTGTGAACCTTTGGCCGAGTTTCCGGATGGACGATTTGACAAAGGAGGCTCGCGGTGGTAGTATTCCTTGACATGGACGGCGTGCTCGCGGACTTCGCCGGCGTCGTGGCCAGCCTGTTCGGGCGGCCCAAGTCGGAGGTGGAGTCCCACGGCGACCGCGTGCACGAGGCACTCGGGGCGACCAAACAGGAGTTCTGGGGCGTGATCGACGCCGCCGGACCCGAGTGGTGGGAGTTCATGAAGCCGTACCCGTGGACGGGGAGGCTGATCGAGGCGTGCCGCCGCGCGGGGGACACGTATGTGGTGTCCAGCCCGCCGAAGAGGTGCGTCGGCGCTGGCAGCGGGAAGATGGCGTGGCTGAGCCGGTTCGCGCCGCAGGTGTACAAGGACAGGAAGTTCTTCCTGGGCACGGACAAGCACCTGCTGGCCGCACACGGTCGGGTACTTGTGGATGACGACGCCGAGAAGTGCGCGGCCTTCGTAGCGGCGGGCGGGCAGGCGGCTCTGTTCCCGCAGCCGTGGAACATCGGCGGCCTCCCGGCCGGCGACGCGCAGGAGAGGCTGTTGGAGGGCATCGAGCAGCGCGGAGAGTTCAATGGGCGTCTACGATAGGGACTACTACTACACGCCGCCGGCGTCGTCGCCCAACTTCCGGCTGTCGGCCACGGGCGCGCTGCTGGCCGCTAACCTGGTCGTCTTCCTGCTGACGTTCGGCACCGAGTTTGGCCGCCGCATGGCGTCCCTCGGCGTCATGCAGCCCGAGGCCGTGCTGCACGGCGAGGCGTGGCGCGTCCTCACCGCGACCTACCTGCACGCGAGCTTCTGGGGCCACCTGTTCTTCAACATGCTCGCGCTCTTCTTCCTCGGCCCGCCGCTGGAGCGGGTGTGGGGGGCGAGGAGGTTCCTCGTCGTCTACACGGTCGCCGGGGTCGCTGGGAACGTGGTCCTGGCCCTGCTCTCGCAGGTCGGCTACATCAGCCCGCTCATGGTCGGGCTCGGCGCGTCTGGGAGCGTCCTCGGCGTGCTGGGCGCCGCCGCGGTCATGTTCCCCGACTCGCAGATTCTCCTGTTCTTTGTGCTGCCAGTGTCGCTGCGGCAGGCCGCCCTGATATTCGTGGCCGTGTACGTCTTCAACCTCCTGGCCCAGGGCGCGAACTACGGCGGCGACGTCTGCCACCTCGTCGGCCTCGCGGTCGGTGCGTTGTCGGCGGCGTTCGGTCGCGGGCCGCACCTCATGGCTGGCGTACGGCGGCGTTGACCCTCTCCTGCGCCGCCCGCGCGCACAGCGGGTCCGTGTCGCTCGCGATCCACCTCCTGTTGAGGCTCTCGCACGCCTCGAGCTCGGAGCCGGAGCCGGCGAACGGGATGTAGACCAGGTCGCCCTCCGCGGACGAGGCGAGCAGCATCCTCCGGGCGCACTCGACTGGCTTCTCGGTCGGGTGGAGCTGCTTCCGGTAGCTGCACACTTGCGGGATGTCGTCCCACACGCTGGATGCCAGCTTGTAGTCTCGGCTGCGCACCCTTCGCCCGCCGTTGGAGTAGTCGATCGACCCCTTGCGCAGGTGCGGCAGGCTGAGGGTCTGGCTCTCCACCTTCCGGAACAGGTGCGGCCCCTTGGTGTTGACGCACAGCTCCTCCCGGTTGAATCCCCAGCCGGCGCCGCGCCCCCTCTGCTTCTTCCATGTCACGGTGAAGGCGTAGTCCAAGTGGGCGTTCAGTTCGAGCTGCACGCGCGGATAGTTCGTGATCGAGGACCACACGTAACAGGCTCCGCCGGGCCTGAGCACCCTCGCGAACCCGGAGAAGACTCCCGAGAGCCAAGCGACGTACGCGTCGAGTGACGCCCACTGTTTGTCCCAGTCCTCGTCCACGATGCGGAAATAAGGCGGGTCGGCGATGATGAGGCCCACGCTCCCGTCCGGCATGCCGGACATCAGCTCCACGCAGTCCGTCTCGTGTACCACCCCCTCCTCCGCCATGCTGAATTATAGCTTTTGTTGTCTTTACGCCCGGTGGCCGGCGGAGGGACGGATGCGGCGAATCGCGCTCAGGGAGTACGGCGAGGGTGAGCATGTGGTCGCGTACCGCGACCGCCTCTACAGGTTCACTGACGCCAACGACGAGGAGGACCAGGCGCTCGCCGCCTCCGCCGCCGAGTTCCTCGGCATCGATCTGCCCGGCAGGCGCGACGAAGCGGGCGTCTGGGAGCTGATCGACGCGGTCCGGGAGCAGAGGCAGGAGGCGCTCGCGGGGCAGGTCGTGGACGGCGCCCTGATCGTCGAGGCGGACGATTGGCGCCACGGCCGCGGCTCGCGGCTGCTGCGGGGCGTGCTGCGCCACTTAGGGCTTTCGTCCGTCAAGGTTCATGGGGAGGGAGGCGTCACCGAGGAGATTCCCGCGCCGGAGGTGACCGGAGGGCTCCCGGACACCCTGCTGCACGGGACCAGCTCCGCGAACATGGGCGGCATACTCCGCAGGGGGCTGGCGGCCGACGAGACGAGGAGCAACTACGAACTCCACGACATCCGGCACGCCGATACGGTCTTCCTGACCGACAACCCGTTCAAGGCGGCCCACCACGCGGAGAACGCCTGCCAGCCGATGGGCCGCGGCTCGTGGACGAGCCGCCGCGTGGCGCCGCCAGGGGTGTTCCCCGTCGTCGTGGAGTTCGCCGTACCGGACAAGGCCAAGCTGGTGCCGGACTGGGACATAGACGTCTGGTCGGAGATGGGGGACGCGTACGAGAGGAGCCGCGAGATGCGCCAGCTACGGCGCGACAAGTGGGGTGGGCCGACCACGCAGGAGGATCCCTTCAAGCTGTCGAGGAAGTTCGGCGTGTTCGGATATCGCGGCAGGATACCGCCGGCGTTCATCAGGTCCATACAGATACTCACCGGCGACCGCGAGGAGAACTTCTCGCCGGAGAGCTGGACGGAGGTCACCCGCGAGCAGTTTGAGCGCGCCATCGACGCCGGCGAGCCGGGCGCGCGGGAGTGGCCGGGCGCATGCCCGGAGTGCGGCGCGGACGAGGGCGACTGCGAGTGCGAGAGGTGCGGGGAGTGCGGCGAGGCCGAGGACGACTGCACGTGCGGGATGGCGCGGCGGTGTCCATCGTGCGGGTACGCCGACGACCAGAGGCCCGAATGGTGTCCCAAGTGCGGGAAGCCATGGACGCAGGGTGACGAACCGGAAGATGGCGGCGCTCCGTCTCCAGCATTTTGGACGAAGGACCACAAGGGTGCCGCCGCCGGCGCCTTCTGGAGGGCGCGCCGCGTCGTGGCCGCCGCCGCCGCGCCGTACTGGTGGGACGGCTTCGACCCGGAGTACTACATGGGCGAGGCGTGCGCCTACTTCGCCATCGCCCTGCACGAGCTGTACGGCTACCGGCTCCGGATTCTCGTGGACGAGGGCGTCGAGGAGGGCGGCATGCCGACCGTGGTCCACGTGTACGCGGTGGACCCCGAGGGCAACGCCGTGGACGCCAGGGGCCGCCGGAGCGAGGCCGAGGTCCGCGCGGGGTACTGGGATCTGGTCGAGCCGCGCACGCACGATGTCACGCCCGGCGAGCTGGAGAGGGACTGGATGGGCGACGACAAGCCGCTCCACGGGCCGTCGCCCGCCGAGGTGGAGGAGGCGAGGCGGATCATACTCTCCGCCCCGGCCCACGACACGCCGTGGCCCGCGCCGGTTCGAGCGGCGAGCGCGCTCAAGTCCCCAGAGGCCGGGGCGAGGTTCTAAGAAGGTACTCCAGATGGGGATGCGGCGGTTTTTGTTGTTCGCTCTCCGTGTGGTTGGGATAGAAGTGGTGAACGTCACATGAGTCGGTTTGAATTCGTCGATCTCCGCTCCAGGTGATTCTGGAAACGGTCGAAGGTCTTCCGCACTCGCACTCCGTCTTTTCCACGCTTTCGCTCCTATCTATGGCGTGTCCACGCCATTCCTCACGACGGGCCTCAAGTACCACGGGGCGAACGAACCGTCCTTGGCCTCCAGGTCCCGGCGGAACTCGGCCTTGACGTACTTGGCGACCGACTGGCGGAACTCGCCGTAGCGGAATGGCCCGCGGCGGCGGACCACGAAGCCCTCGGTGGGGGAGCCGCGGTGGGTCCCGGGGAACGCGGACAGCACCGCCCGCTCGTCCCACTGGCCCCGGTAGAAGCAGTGGACCGGCTTGATCCCCAGCAGCTCGAACCAGGCGAGGGCGTCGTCCCAGGACAGGCACAGCATCCCGTCCCACACGGAGAAGCCCAGGAAGTAGCTCTCCAGGCGGTCGTAGCGGATCGTGTGCTGGACGTACAGGTTCTCCCCGCAGACCCGCCAGTCGTCCGGGATGTCCATGGCCATGCCAGAGTGGAAGTTCTTCATCCAGTCGCGGGACGGGTGCCGCCTGCCGCCCCCGACGGACCTGGCGTGCAGGTGGTCCCGGTACAGGGTCGTGTTCTCCCCGTCCATCTTGATGGTCGCGACGACCTCGTGGCCGACGAACTGGTCGCTGTCGGGAAGGACGCGGTCGTCCCTCGTGGCCCCCGGCGAGATGGGCAGGTGCCACGTCCTCGGGTACTTGACGCGGCCGACGAACTCGCTGAGGGCCCCTCCCTCCGACAGGATCTTCTGCACGGAGGGGTCGTCGAACAGCTCCCCCCGCATCCGCCCGCCGCCCGGCAGCAGGATGTTGCCCCACTTGTCGTACCGCTCGTCGCGGTAGAGGTGGGGCGGGAGGACCGGCTTCGTCACCCCGCAGGCCGACCGCAGCTCCTCCACCGTCAGGGTGGTCATCTCGGCGGCCAGGTGGTGCCGCCCGCACAGGCTGGCCCCGTTGTCGAGGTAATAGCCCCCGTCGGGGAACAGGCGCCTCTCCATGATGTGGTGGGCGTCTAGGGCCGGCTGGCCGCAGACGACGCATTTGCGCTGGTCGCGGGAGAAGACCGCCTCGCGGAACTGGTCCCGGTTCAGCGCTGCCGTCATCATCGGCTCCAGCGGAACAGCGGCTCGAAGCCCGGCCCGGCCGAGCCGACCTCGACGCGCCCGCCGCGCGCCAGCTTCGCGAGCGCGGCGCGGACGAGGCACCGCGCCAGCAGCATGTTTATGTTGGGGAGGATCGCCGCCCTCGATAGCACGCACGACGGCGACCACCAGCCCCCGTCGACGCGCAGGAGGCCGGCGACCGCGGCCTCGGTCCTGAGGACCAGGTCCGTCCCGACGAGCCACTTCGGCGGCTTCCGCTCCGGGCGCCGCCGCCCCTGCGCCCTGAAGTACTCCCTCATCCTGTTCGCGTTCATGGTCCGTCCTCCACGCGCCCGGCAGGACTCGAACCTGCATGATCCTCTTTAGGAAAGAGGTGCCTATCCATTAGACTACGGGCGCTGCGTTTCTCCTCATAGGTACGGGCCGTCCGGACGCCTACGGAGAACCGATGGAACTCCCGACAAAACGTCGGGAAAAGCGTCGGGACTCCCGTTACCGGACCCCGCGGGACTGGATTTCGGCACGGGCCGCGCCGAAAACGCGCTGGAGTATCCGGACGCAGAGTTGACTCCGGCCCGCCGGACCGGTATAATCTGCCGACTCCGGCCCGGGCGGCGCCTGCCGCGGGCGGCGGAGGGCTGGCGGCGTCATGCCGCGGGCGGAGGGCTGACTTTTTTGGAGGCAATGGGTATGAAGAGGCAATTTGGGCTTTTGTGCGCGGTCGCCATCGCGGCGGCTAGCGCGGCGGGGTGCGGCTCGGCGACGAAGGTGAAGTGCGGCAAGTTCAACACGGGCGGACACGCCGCCGTGGTGGAGAAGCCGGCGTTCTACGCGCAGAAGGCGGACGAGGGCTTCGGCTTCAAGCTCGGACTCGGCTATGTCGAGCTGGGCGCGACGACCGTCCATAATCCGGACGCGAAGCTCCTGTCGCTCGGCATCGAGAGCAGCACGGGCTTCGACGGCGAGGAAGGCACGCTCGTGACATCCGCCACCCGCGTCGGCTCGCTGCCGGTGGGCGTCGGCGGCGCGCTGGCGCTGGGGTTCAAGCGGGTCACGCTCAACGGCTCGGCCGAGATTGGCCCCTGCTCCGGCCAGGCGCTCTACGCCGACCACTTCACCGGGACCACGGCCAAGTACGTGCCGTTCCCGGCGCTGACGTCTCCGGAGAAGCCGGACGCGCTCCGCGCGGCGACCGGCCTGACCTTCGGCCCGCTGGACCTCGGTGGCCTGGCCGACCTGCACGCCTGGAGGGGCTTCGCCGCGGGGCGGGGCAGGCTCACGCTCGGCTTCGTCACGCTCGGCGGCCACTGCGCGTGCGGCGAGTGCAGCCAGGGCGTTGGCCGGAGCCTCAGGCTCGGGCTTGCGGACAGCGGCGAGTAACGCGGATGCGCCCGGGAGCGGGGCCGCAGGGGCGGCCCCGCCTCGGTCGCGCGTCCACGGCCAGTCGGAGTTGACCGCATGAAGGACACGCCTGACGCTGCATGGCCGCCCGTGGCCTGCGACGAGTGCGGCAAGGATGTGCCGCAGGCCGAGTACGACACGTGCAACTGCGGCGCGGAGGTCCACCGCGACTGCATGGATCGCCACCTCGGGCGCTGCGACGGGTTAGGGGCGTTGGGGATCTCCTGACGATGACAACTATCATCAAAAAAGTGGCTATTCCAACTTTCCCGGCTGAAATAGCTTTAGCCATCAAGGTTATGGCGAGCATAACCAGCTCAAGACGAAAGGTCCATTATCCGCCGAGGTTGGCGTGGAGGAGATCAGCATGAGTAGTCAACGGTCGGATTGGGGCTAAATTTGAGCGCGCGCAGCAGCCTGCGGGCGGCACGCCGGCGACCCCGGCGGCGACGAGCAGCGCTCCGCCTTTCCTGCAAAGGAATCCCCCCGATCGCCTCTAAAGTCCTCCGGACATCCGGAGCGCCACAGCCGACCGGTTGCGAAGATTTCCTTGGTCGGAAAAGTGACCGCAGCGCGGGGTTGAAGGAATGACGCCGTACGAGCAGCAAAAGGAAAAGGACCGGGAGGCCGGTCAGGGCGAGGCGCGACGACGCGCTCCGCCGGGCGCTGGGGTTCTAGGGGGCGCGGAACGGTGGCCCCGGAAGGGTTTGAGATGAAACCGGAGGAGAAATGCCGGGAGTGCGGGGGAACCGGGCGCAAGTGGTTCCGCCTGCCCGACGATGTCGGCTCCCCCCACGCGACCCCGTGTCCGCGCGGCTGCCCGATGGAGGAGCTGCCGCCGGTCGTGATCGAGGTCGCGCCGAGAGGGGGCATGGCGAGCCTTTCAAACAGGGCGCCGGGAGGCATCGCGGAGGACACGGTCCGGCTGGGCCACGTCGGCATCGGCGTCCCCCAGTGCGAGCTGCGGGGCCATGTCACCATCGGCGTCCCGCAGCGCTCGGACGGGTCGGAGTTCGTGGAGATCCGCGTCGAGGACGAGCTGAGCGGGGCGACGTTCGCGGAGATCAGGGTCGGACTGGCGGAGTTCGCCAGGGCGCTCGCCGCGCGCCGCGTGGAGTGCGCCTTCCGGCTCCGCGGGATGGACATCGTCGGCAGGCGCCACGAGCACAAGACGGTCGACATCCGGCACCCGTGCCCGGGCGACCACGCCCACGAGCGGGACGGCCTCCTGCGGGAGGCCGTCGCGCCGCACGAGGTCGACGGGTGGGTCGGGGACATCGACGACTTCCGCAACATGCACAACCGCACGGACGCCCACCATACTTTGCTGCGGCACCGTGCCGGCGAGGAGGTCTACCGCATCCGCTTCGTGCGCTATGTCGATCCGGCGGAGGAGTGCCCGGCCACGCTCGACCCGCCGCCGAAGAAGCGGGGGCCGGCAAAAGGAGCGCTAAAAAGACCTACAAGAGGAAGTGCCACAAGTGCGGCACGCGGCGGGCCACCCGGCACACGGGCGACCCCTACCTGTCCGAGCTCCGCCCCGGGTAGCCGAACCCGAAGAGGTTCTGGTGCGGCCCCTGCCTGAGCGAAAGCGCCCGCGACATCTGAACGCGAGGAGATCGCCGCCGATGAGGCACGGCGGCGGGAGCCTTCATGGAGTCCCCCGCCGCTGGCGGAGGACCTGGGATCACGGGGAGCCGGGCGGCCCGCCCGGAAGCGGCTCGCCCTCGCCCTCCGCCTCTTCGTCCAAGGGCGTACCCTCGAAGCCCACCCAAAGCCAGGCCTGGACATAGGCGCCGTTTTCCCCTCCGTAGGAGACAGCCGCGTCGTCGTCGATCTCCAGCTCCCCTTGGTGGACCTTCGGGTCCTTCCGCGCCAGGTCGACCACCGCCCCCCGGTCGATTTCTTCTTGCTCCCGGCGCGTCGTCATCGCTTCCCCGCCGACCGGCTCCCCGGGTTGGGGCGGTTGTTCACTTGCGCCCGCGGCGGTCCTTGTCGCGCTCCTGGCCGCCGCGTCGATGCGTTCGACCGCGGTGGACCACTCGCCGCATTCGGGGCATTTCGTGACCCCCGCGGCGGGCATCGTCGCGTTGCAGTTTGGGCAGGATCCCGTTTCCCCGTGCGGCGTCCCGCCGTTGGGGCATGGTTCTACTACCCCGTCCACGGTCGGCGCGCCGCAGTTGGGGCAGGTTCCCGTAGACGGTGCTAGTGTACCCTCGCTCGAGGGTCGATGGCTTGGCGGCTTGGCGGCGATCCTCGCCGCGGTCCTGCGGGCTCTGTTCATCTGCGTCCTCCCCACCTACTCCTCACGATGCACTATGTCGGCGCTCGGCACTATGAGGTTCGCCCTCACGCTGTCGATCTGCACCGGGTACAGCCCCTGTCCCTTCGCGGCGAGGACCACCCCGTCCGACGCGACCCGGCCCCGCTCCTCGTTGTCCGTGTCGACGTGTACCTTCTGCCCGACCGTGAAAGCCTTCGCTGCTATCCTTGCTGCGGTCCTGCGAGCCTTGTCCACCTGCGTCCCTCCGGGACGCGCGCGACGGCGAAGAACATTATCAGGCGCGGCCTAAGACATCATCGCCCTCGGGCCGCGGCCCTGATCTCCGCGATCGAGCCGCCCGCGTCGCGGGCGGCCTTCGCGCGGTCGTAGGCCGCCGCCGCGTCGAGTTCGTCGTCATAGCGACCGAGGTGGATCAGGGTCCAGTCGAGGCAGATTCGGGCGTGCCACTTGCAGTTCGCTTTGTCCCAACACACGCCTGGGTGGCGGCTTGTCGGCGCTTCGCCATGCCGCCGTGGGTGCTTGCCGTGCTGGTTGTGCTGGTTCCCGGCCGAGTCCGTTACGCGCAGGTTGGCGCGCGTGTTGTTCAGGCCGTCGCCGTCGTCATGATCGACCTCGCGCGTATCCCCAAACCCCAGGCCCGCCAGGGGGCGGTGTGCCCTGAGCGTCGTCCGCCCCCCGTCCGGGCGGCGGACGCTCGTCATGGCATAGAACGTCGTACGGCCGCGATGTGCGCGCCACCTGTGCGCCGAGATGAGAGGCAGATCCGCCTCCGCCACGCGCATCGATAGGCCCTGCGTGAGCTCGACCGTCGCGATTCCGTCCCGGACGGTGAAGTTATTTTTCATCGCTGTACAGTCCGGTCCGCAGCTTTTCCCACTGCCCTTGGTTGCGGGAGACCCACCCTGCCAGCCTGCCGCCGAGCCGCGCCACTTCGTCCATGAACGCCAGGGAGTGGCCCGAGACCGCGGCATGGGCGCATTCATGTAGGATCATGCCGATCGACTCCTCGCCCAGCGGGTCGCCCCAGAGGTGCCGCGCGCTGACGTTTAGGCCGATGACGCCGTCGTCCCATGTCGCGCCCGGCCCGCCTCGGAAGCGCTTGAAGCCCACCCGCCGTCCCAACAAGGCCTCCGCGATGATCCGGTAGGCGGCCACGCAGGCGCTCTGGCGTGCCGTCTCCGGCGGGAAGTCCGGGTCGTTGCCGATGTGAGCCTTGCACCGCTCGTCGTGCGCCGCCGCCACGGTTCGCGCGCCGCGGCGCTTGAGGAGCGCCTTGAGGCCTGGGGACGCCGATCTCGTGCCGAACGGCGTGTAGCCCAAGCTCTCCAGTTCGCCCGACTCGGACCCGTCGTCCGCGTCGAACGGGTTGCGTATCAGCGGATCCTCGGCCCCGGTCAGCCGCCTGACCATCGCGCGCTGCGCGCCGTCGGACAGGGCGACCGCGTTGTCCGGGTCCTGTTGCAGCTCGGCGGGCACGTCCTTCTCGTCCTGCGTCAGCAGCCCTTCGTACGCGTCGCTCATGGGTCCGACCAGTTGGCCCACCAGCTTTGCCTTGTACCCGTCCGGCAGCATGTCCCGGTCGGCGTCCAGCGGCGTCTTTTGCAGGACGTTGATGTCGAAGGGCAGCCCCCAGGGCGCGGAGTCCACAGGGATGCCCAACTCATGGATCACGGGCGACGCGCCGCGCTGCGGGTGGATCTCGATTGTCGTGGCCCGTCGGACCTTCCGCACGCGGTCCTCGACGGGGTCGTACAGCACGGTGGGCAGCGTCACCCGCTCGACGACGCGCTCCGGCGCGCGCCGCGCGACCTCCGTGCCGTTGAACATTAGGTCCACGCCGTCGGGGAGGATCACGCGGTCGAAGTAGTCGTCGAGTTCCCCGAAGCCTTCGCCGCCGTGCCGAAGCGTCAGCGTCAGCGCCAGGCCGCTGACCGTGTTCCTGGCCGCCGTGATCCGGCACCCGTCCTTGTCGAAGACGAGGCGGTGGCCGAGGGTGCGTATCTCCGCCGACTCGCTGACGGCGATCAGGTCGATCAGCCCCTGGCCGAAGCGCCCGCGCGTCCCGGCGTGCAGGTCGCTGGTCGTGGAGCCGACGCGCCGCAGTATCTCCGGGTCGTCGCAGCCCCGGCCGTCGTCGGTGCAGGCGACGTCGAAGGCCATCAGCCCGTTTCCGTCGCGCCCGCCCGCCGGCTTGCAGTCGATGGAGACGGCCGTCGCCCCCGCGTCCAGGCTGTTTGACAACGCCTCCCTGAGGACGTGGCCGAGCGGGCGGCTCCGTATCCGCGCGGCCCGCCTCCCGACGTCTACCCCGAACCAGTCCCTGTGCGTCGCCATGGTTAATACTCGCAGTCGTGTGACCTTGCCGGACGCCTACGAAGGATCGCCGTCCCCCGTCGGCTTCCACCAGTCCGCCGGGTCCACGCGGTGTTCGTCCCTGTCATAGAGGCGGTCGTCGCCACCGGGTTTTGGGTCCCTGCTGCGCCTGCGGGCCTCGTCCCTCAAGTTGAAGGCGAGGGCGCCGAGCCCGATCAGCCTCTTGTCGTCCAGCTCGATGCCGTCGTCCCAGTCCCCCCACCGTATCCTCGCCCAAGTGTCCAGGTCGAACTCCAACCGGTACTCGACGAGGAGCCGAAGCGACGGGCGGAGGTCGCGGACGGCGGGCAGCAGCGCGTAGAAGAGCGTCCCGCATTCGCCGAGGTTCCCGACCTCCTCCATGGTCATGTCGGAGAACTCGCGGGCGCGGGCCATCAGGTTCAGTTCCCTGAGGACCATTCCCATGGCGGAGTCCCTGTCTGCGGGAGTCCACCCGCGGACCATCCCGACCGGCAGATATCCCTCGGCCAGCATCCACTTCTCGATCGAGTGGTGCAGGGACGCCAATTTGGTCAGGATGAGCTGAAGCATCTTGACGCGGGTCTCATCGTCCTGCGGTTCCGCCATTTGTCACGTCTCCAAAAAAAGCCTTCCGGCTTACGGTTCCTCTCGTCCGTCGCGCACCCGCCGCCGCAGGTCCTGCGCCGCCTCCAAGATCGCAAGGCCCTTCGTTTCGCCGTAAAAATCGCGGCCGCGGAAGGTCGCCGACCAATGTGTGCGGCGCGCCGTCGGCGGTCGGATGGTTGCGGTTCTTTCGACTGTCCGTTCGCAGGCCGCCAGCCCAGGGTCGAGTTCTTCCGCTGGAAAAGTCGCGCCTTTCTCGGAGATGTTCCGGGACGAGTCGAAGTGGCACGGGCAGCAGCAGTCGGCCCCGCCGCACCCGTGTCCGCCGTTGCAGTTCCCGCACGATACGCTGCGCTCTACCGTCGCCATGTTCCTCCCCTCTCGTTTTTTTCCTTGTCCCCCGTTTTATGCGCCAATCCACACATCGTCACGAATAAAAGACGATCGGCTTGGTCACCGGCCCCCTCAAGACCTGGCAAAACCCCGCCTTCAACCGTCCGACATGCGCCCTCACGGCGTCCAGCTCTTCGTCGGCCACGCCTTCCCTCCGGTAGCTCTCGCCGAGCAGTTCGACGATGGCCATGGCTTTCCTGCACACTTGCGACAGTTTGCGAACTTGGACTTCCGATAACATTTGCACCTCGCACCTCCTTCTTTGATCTCCGTCAACTCCGTCTGGACGCGGTCTGTCCGGACGCCTACGGAGAATCACGGGCCGTCCGCGATGTCTGATATTGTCCCAACCTCCGCGGCCTCGGCGATGCGCCCCGAAGGAACGCCAAGCCACCCCCGGTCGTCGTTCCCATACGCCACCCAAGCGTACATGGCGGGCCGCATGGACGGGGAGGGCGGGCTGCCCGCGCTGGACGACGACCCGGACTACATGCGCGGCTGGTACGCCGCCGGTGGCGACGACGGGTCCGGCGCCGACCCAGCGGAAGCGGTGAACCTTCGCGACCGGCTGCCCTCGCGCGACACCGACACGAGCCGGCGGAGGCGGCGGGACCAGCGGGGCGCCCCGGCGGAGTTCCCCAGCGACGCGTACATGGCGGGCCACATGGACGGGGAGGCCGGGCTGCCATTCTACGGGCACGGCGACCCGGACTACGCGCAGGGCTGGGCAGACGGCGGTGGCGATGTGTGGAACCAGCGGAGGGAGTGGGCTGGCCTCCGCGGGCGCGGCGACCCGGATTACGCGCAGGGCGGCGACGCATGGGTCGATCCCGGGTGGCCCGAGCCGCCGCGCCGGCTCGCCGATGGCAAGTACCGCGTCCTGATGGTCTGCACCGGCAACACCAGCCGCAGCGCCCTGGCCGAGGCCGCCGCCAAGGCGTCCCGCCCGCCGTGGCTGCTCGTGGCCTCGGCCGGCACCTACGCCTTCGACGGCGGCCCGGCGTCCCGGAAGGCGTCCGCCGCGGCGCTGGGGATGGGGCTGGACCTGTCTGGGCACAGGTCGTCGGAGCTGGCCCCCGGGCCGCTCGCGGCCGCCGACGAGGTCTGGTGCATGACCCGCCGCCACATGGACGAGGTTCTCGCCCTCGCCCCCTGGTCCGCCCCGAAGCTCCGCCTGCTGGACCCGGCCGGCGACATAGCCGACCCGCACGGCGGGGACATCGCCAAGTACCGCGAGACGGCCGCGAGGGTCGCCGGGGCGGTGCGGCGGAGGGTGGCGGGCCTGAGGCGGCTGGTGGTGGAATCCGAACCGGACATGGAGGGGGAGAGGGGGAGGGCCGCGGCCTTCCGCGTCTCGGCGTGGTGGAGCCGCGAGATGCTCGACCACGAGGTCGGCAGGCTCGACCTGAGTCCGGACGACGGCCGCAGGTTCCGGGCGCTGTGCGACAGGTTCTTGGCCGACCACGACTGGGACTACCTGCACGACATGTGCTACTGGGCTGCCAGCTTCCTCGGGGTGGCCTGCCGCGAGCTCGGGATACCGCTGCGGGTCGCGGCGGGGCGGTACAGCCCCGAGGGCGACGGCTTCGACCACGCCTGGCTGGAGGACGCGTCCGGCACGCCGTTCGACATCGTCGCCGTGGCGCACGCGGAGCACAGGAGGAAGACCCGCGAGGGCGGCGTGGTCGGCGAGGCGCATGTCTGCTCGGTGTGCGACCGCCCCTCGATGGACGAGACGCAGGAGGTCCTCGCGGACGCGCCGGGCTGCGATTGCGAGGACCCTCCGGAGCCGATGAGGCGCACGAGGCGGTTCGCCGACGAGGACGAGGCGATGTCCGCCGGGTATGAGGTCGTCGAGCGCGGCGGGTTTCCGGAGTGGGTGCCGGAGTTCGTGGAGCCGGGGCGGTACAGCCGCGACCAGGAGGACGAAGGGT
>Ga0315289_10003125_pt1 | contig 25134 bp, 13 predicted proteins | sample YL17G11_40_MG_FD_203452 | JGI IMG/M metagenome (GOLD analysis project Ga0315289, IMG submission 203452) | Sediment microbial communities from Yellowstone Lake, YNP, Wyoming, USA - YL17G11_40 | ecosystem: Environmental > Aquatic > Freshwater > Lake > Sediment | place: USA: Wyoming | collected...
CTGCAACGCGCGTTCAACTGTGGTAAGACCTTGCTGTTCAACTTGCGGTTGAAACCTTTTCGACTGGAGCCTGTTTTCAGAAAGTGTTAGTTACTCAGCGCTTGCCACCTTTATCCTTGCCCTCCTGACAAAAGAAATGAATGCGACTTTGCTTATGACGCTTCTTCTAGTGAATTGGCTGCTAGTATCAACCGATCGAGCAAGAGAGCGGAAACTGTGGAAGCGCTACGTAGTCTTGGGAGTTGTTTGGATCGCCTACATGATTTTTGTAGCCATCCCCCTTTTTTTCAGCGCGCCAACCAACAATCCGAATGCCTTCTTCGTGTTTGCGCAACGTACAGCCGCTGAGGTCGTTGTCTATCTCTTGGCTTTGGTAGCACCATGGGGATTGGATCCCACAGTGCAATTTGTGTGGCTCGTGGCCGGGCTTTTGCTATTTTCATTTTTTATTGGGAAAACCAAGAGCCGTTTTCTCATCTTTCTGGGGATAGAAACTATCTGGGTTGTTTTGCCTCTCCTTCCCTTTTTGGGCAGTCGCGGGCGCTATCTTTACATGCCAATAATGATCTCGGCGATTCTATTGAGTGGGCTGGTATTTCTACTCGTGCAAGCAACTACAAAGCGTACTTGGCGTGCCGTCATTGCGGTCGTGGTGGCAATAGTTGTAGTGGGTAACGGCTGGTCAATAGCCGAAGCGACAGAAAATTACGCCGCGATTGTTCGTGAGCATCGCGAGCCTATTCGCGTGGCGTCGCGTTCATACCCAACCGTTCCCAATGATATGTTGTTTTATTTCATTGATCCACCGACAGACAATGCATTCCTGACCGGAATGTTTTTTCTCCAGTATGGCCGTGGCGTCATCGTGAAAACTACGGAAACGAATGCGCCAGCTGGCTTATGTGACCATGTACGCGCTGCAGTTCTTTACAGTGCTGAGACCGCCGGTGTTAAAGCGCAAGACGTAAATTGTTCATCGTCATTTAAGACAATACCCGACGCGCCGGTAAATTTCGGCGTTCCAATTCGTTTGGAAGGATATGAGGTAGCCAGCCCTACAGTGAAGAAAGGCGAAGCCATCATATTGCTGTTGTATTGGCATGCCTTAGGAAAGGTTGACCAGGATTATACCGTTTTCGTGCATCTGGTAAACGAGAACGGGGAGATAGTGGCTGCAAATGATGCTCAGCCCCAAGATGCCAAGTCGCCGACTAGTTCTTGGCATCCCAATCAGTGGATCATAGATCCGATTATCATGCCGGTTCTTTCGAATGTTGCCGCAGAATCCGGTTACCGTCTAGAGGTGGGGTTGTACTATTTGCCCACAATGGAGCGCGCTTTGATTACCGATGAGCATGCCATGCCGGTCGGGGATCATCTGGTTATCCAATCATTTAGCATTGGGGATTGAACGCCGAGACCTATGTCGCGTATTAGATTCCTGTTGCAATATCTGAAATCCTGGGACACGGTTGCCGTTCTTCTGTTGGTTGGCTGGCCCTTGACCTTCTTTTGGCAAGTCACCCTGGGGCAACGTGTCTTTGGAGGTGACGATATCGTTCGAATGTTCTTCCCGTTTCGCCTTGAACTCACGCGCGCGTTGGCTGAGGGACGGCTGCCACTGTGGACTAGCGGGATGCAAGCGGGCTTTCCTTTGTTTGCGGAAGGACAAATGACCGCCCTGTACCCCTTCGATCTAGGCTTGCATTGGCTTATGCCGGCTCACACGGCACTTGCGCTCAGCATCTTGTTTCACTTTGCGTGGGCTTCTCTGGGAATGTATTTGTTCGTGCGCGTGTCGGGTTATCGCGAGTCAAGCGCGTTGCTGGCTGGCCTTGTTTTCGGATTTGGCGGTTTTGCGCTCGCGCACCTGTCACATCCCACCCTGTTCGCAGCCACCGCTTGGTTACCTTGGCTTGTGTGTTTCCAAAAGAGGTGTTGGCGGGATTGCTTTGCAGGACGAAAGACATTTGTATTTTGGTTTTTGATGATGAGTCTCTCGATTGGGCTACAACTTCTGGGCGGCCATCCCCAATTAGTGTTCCTTAATCTAATTGCGTTCACACTCTTGGGAGTCCTAGAAACCGTTTCCCAGCCGATTGAGCTCACTCACGGAAATCGTTGGTTGAAGATCGGTATGCGCCGTTTACCCCTGACGATACTTTTGATCATTGCTTCGACAGCCCTCGGCGCAGGGATTGCGGCAGTGCAGTTGTTTCCTACGGCTGAATTGGTCGGCTTTTCGATGCGCAGCGTAAAGTTGACCGAGTATTCCTTCCAAAGTTATTCGTTAGATCCAACTGCTTTGGCGCGTTTTTTCGTACCGTTTTGGCATATCGGCATCCCTACCCTGGGGAATCTTGAGTCTTGGGGATACATCGGGATATTGCCAATATTGCTTGTGTTGTTAGCACCGTGGTTATCCCACGACCCGCGCGTATGGTTTTTCCTCGGACTAGGGTTGCTGTCCCTGGTGCTCGCTTTGGGTGAGTTTACACCAGTCTATGGTTGGCTCTATCACATACCGGTACTTAATCAGTTGCGTGCTCCTGCGCGCTTTTTGCATCTGTTCGTTTTCGCTGGCGCATTTCTCGCGGCATCGAGTTTTGAGAAACTCCAAGCCCGATTGCATGCCTGGGGACAAAGGACGGGTCTGCTGGCGGGTGGCGTCGTAGTCGCAATCGGCTTTGCCATCAACTTGTCCTACTCGCAACCATTAGATGTTTGGATGACTTGGTGGGTGTGCCTGCCGATCGGATTATTCATTGCGAGCGCGGGATTGATCTCGGCGGCTTGGACACGACGAATCAGTCAAGCGACATTCACGGTCCTGGGCGTGGGATTGGTGGTGTTAGACTTGGTTGCCTTCGCCGCGCCTTTTTTGGCAGGACCAGACAAGATGGTTTTCGCGTCAGAATTGACCCAAGTTCCACGTTCAGTGCAAGCGATGGACTCGAGGCAGGTTCCCTATCGGGTCATGATGAACAGAACCTATTACGCCGCTGGTGTCTCATCGGCAACCGACCGAGCGATCCTCAAACCCAACTTGGCAGTTATCTATCAAAAGCAAAGCGCTGACGTTTATACACCCTTGGCGTTGCGACGGAATGAAGAATATGCTGAACAAATATCTCCGCGCACACTTGATTTAATGAATATCCGCTATTATCTGCTGCCAGCAGAGACAAGTGTCTATTTGCCGAATTTCCTGAACGCGGCAGAACCGAAATTCGGATTGACACTGGATATCTTAAGTCAGCCCAACACCTTTGCCCCGACTCACGTTACTGGCGCCGAGATCACTTCGTACACGGACAAGACCGAGAATCTGCCAGATGGATTTGCAGTTGGAGAACTCCAATTGCTCCAAGAGAATGATACTTGGGTGACCTGTCCGATTCGACTGGGCAACGAAACGGCTGATTGGGCATTTGATGGACTTGCCAAGATTGGGGAGATTAAGCATACTAAACCGGCGAATGCAATTGCATTTCCCGCGTACCTGAGTTCGGTCGGTCGCGACTTTCAAGGGTACAAGTATATTGCTCGGTGCGAGGTCGCACCGGCTACCGCTCCGCTGGTTGTCAAGGCAGTGAGGGCTGATTCTTTTCTGCCCGACGGCGGATTGACTATTGAGCAGGTTTCTCTGATTGATGAGAGGAACAATCGCGTCTCTCTGGCTGCATTGCTTCAACGTTCCGAATTCTCGCTCGCGTTTCGGAGCCACACAGTCGCGATGTGGGAAAATCAAAGTGTGCTGCCGCGCGCGTTTATGGCGTACGAAGCACAAGTGGTGCAGGATGAGCAAATGCTCACGCGCTTGAATCAACCAGCATTTCGTCCCGACCAGATCGTCTTGTTGAGCGACGGACAACCGCTGACTCAACAAGATCAGGTTGTAGTTGCACGCAATCGAGAATCCGTCACTATTGCCGAGTACAAATCAGAACGCGTTGTAGTGAAAACCCAAACAGATCGAACGGGCTACCTGGTTCTAACAGACAGTCGGTATCCTGGCTGGGTTGCCCAAGTGGATGGGGCAACCGCGCCGATTCGGCGCGCCGATTACATTTTCCGGGCAGTGTTGTTAACGCCTGGCGAGCACACTGTGACATTTGAGTATCATCCCCTGTCGCTTGTTTATGGCGCGGCAATTACAGTGACAAGTTTGCTGATCACCCTTGCGATCGCGCTGATCGGATGGCAAAGTTGGAGACACCCAGCGCGAAACATCGGTGAATAGTGGGGACGGATTGATGGATCTTCACTCTAAAGCCGAAAGTAATCTCTTCTCGCGGAAAAGCATTGATGTTCTTTGCGTGTCGATCATTGCGGTGGTTGTGCTGATCTCGTTTTTCCCTTCCTTAACCGCCGGTTTGTTTCACGACGATTGGTGGTTCTTGGAGAAAGCCGGTCGACTCTCTTTGCCTGAGTACTTGCGCTATTACCTCGACCCACAGGCGCAAACCGTGTGGTACCGACCGGTACAGGCATTGCTGTTCTTGATCGAGTACCACCTATTCAAAGCGAATGGAGTCGCATACCATTTCAGACAAATCTTGATCCATCTACTCAATAGCGTACTCCTCTATGCGATCTTGCGAAGTCTCGGGCAAAATTGGCGGGTGGCGCTAGTCGCCGGTTTGGTTTTTGCTGGTTTGCCGGCATCTAGTCTCGCCATCAATTGGGTCGGTGTACCCGACCCATTGGCTGTGCTCTTTTATCTGGCATCTATCTGGATGTGGAGCGTTTATTTGCACACTCAACGCAGATTTCCTTTCATCCTCACTCTAATTGCTTTTGGGCTGGCACTTTTGAGCAAAGAGTTATCGGTCACGCTGATTGCCGTGTTGTTCCTGATCGAACTTCTCGTTATAGGCACCCCATTTCAGATTGGCGCACTCATTCGACGATACCTGCCCTTTGTAATCGTCCTGGCACCCTACTTGGCTTTGGAACGTTACATTCAGACCAACGGATGGTACGTCTACGGTGCCGGTTACACATTCGGCATCAATGTATTGGAAAATCTTAAGTTGTATTTGGGAGTTGTCGCGTTTCCATGGGCAGTGGATCAATTGTCCAATCTTCTCGCATTAACGATTGGGATCATATTCTTTGTCTATTTTGTCATTTGGAAGAGAAACAGACGAGTTGCATTCTTGGGAAGCGTGGCTGTGCTGAATGTGTTACCTGCAGTTGGCTTTCCGCGGTGGTTCTTTGAACCGCGTTATGCATATTTGTCATTGACGGTGTCGGCAGTTGTCGTCGCACTTTTGGTTGAATCTGCACGGACTCGACTCCGGCAGAAAAATTGGGCAAGTATTTTGGTGGCGGGGATAGTCGTTTTGGCTCTCCTTGCGAATGGGTTGGGCACTGCCGAAGCATCAGCCGCTTTTGCGGAGCAGGCGCGGCAGACGCGTGTCCCTTTTCGTGATCTTTCGCTTCGACATCCAACGTTCCCCGAAGATACGTACTTGTATTTTATCGTCCCCCCCGCCGCGTTACTGATTGCAGATATTTCGAGCATGTCTTTTCTCCGCTATGGTCCAAGCGTGATTGTGGATAGTCCCAACAGCCAACAGCCCGCACGGTTTCAGGATCATCGCACATCGTACCTATATTACTTCGATGAGACTGGCCGCCTGACTGAGATCTTAGTGGAGCCGCATGTCGAAACGCGTGCGTCACTCGAGTTTCCGATAAGTTTCGCAGAACCGCTGCGTCTCGAGGGGTACACGGCAACGCGCGCAACGGTAAGGCGCGGAGAAGCATTGGTCGTGTTACTGTATTGGACGGCGCAAGGAAAAATCGCAAAGGATTACACAGTCTTTGCACATCTAGTCGATGAGCAAGGCACAATTGTCAGTGGATCGGACAGCCAACCCTGGCAGGGACATTCGCCGACGAGTAGCTGGCAGCCAGGGCAGTTCATCGTTGACGCAATAACCTTGCCTATTGATACAAGCGCTCCGGCAAGCAGGCAATATCATCTCGAAGTCGGGTTGTATTATCTGCCAACGATGGAACGCGTGGGGATTTTGGATGCGACGAATCAAGTGGTCACGGATGCAATTGTGATAGGGTTTTTTGCGGTGGAGCAATGAACTTGTTCAAGCGTTTAGGTTTCCAACAATCACTCGACCCAAGGGGAATTGGGTGCCTTTGTGTATTGAATATTGCGTGTGTTGTCCTCATAACGTACTTCCATGCCTTGCAGGCTGGATTGCTGGAAGACAATTGGATGGTGATCGAACAGCTTGGGCGATTGTCTTGGAGCGACTATTTGCTCAAATGGTCTGATCCACGATTTGTCCCACTTGAATTCAGACCTCTCCCCAATGCGCTTTTTGCGCTTGGCGAACACACTCTTTTCGACACAAACATTGTCGGCTATCACTTAACATCTATTTTGGTTCATCTATCCAGTTGTCTACTTCTTTTTGCCATTGTCTGGCAGTATTCAAAGAAAGTGCGACTCGCGTTTATCTCTGCACTCATTTTTGCGGGACTGCCTGCCTTCAGTTGGGCTGTGATTTGGCCGTTGATTGCCGAACCCTGGGCAGTGTTTTTCTATCTTTGGGCAGTTTGGCTATGGATCCTTTATCTGCAAAGTCAGCGCCCCGTGTTTCGTATTCTGACACATGTGATGTTCATATTCCTGCTTTTGAGCAGAGAGAACGGAATTACTTTGCCGGCGGTGCTTGCCTTGATTGATCTTTTGTTATTCAAGACAAGGTTTGACCTTAAAGCATTGTTGCACAGGTACACGGTCTTTGCGCTCATAGCGATTCCCTATTTGATTGTGGAATGGAGCGTTCAGAGTCGCGGATGGTATGCCTCTAGTGGCCTTGGTTATAGCTTGGGCACAAATGTCATCAGTAATCTGACAAAGGCATTCGGAATTTTAGCGTTCCCCTGGCTTACAGATACCGTATGGAATTTATTGGCAACAGTCATCATACTCCTGATTTCGATCTGTTTTACAATCAAGAATCGGTCGCGGATACCGCTTTTCCTTTTCCTTTCTGCGCTAGTAACTATCTCGCCACTGCTCCCATTTGCGTCAACCTATTTTCAACCGCGTTTTCTGTATCTGTCAACGACGTGTCCGACGGTTGCATTTGCTTTGCTGTTCGAGCGAGCCCTGACCGATCCCCTGAAAAGGAAAAGGCCGCAGTCAATCGCGCTGGCTAGTCTGTTCGTTATACTGTTTGCGAACGGGTTAGGAGTGGCCGACTCCACGACGGCTTTTGCGGAGAGGTCTCGGCAAGAAGGTGTCCCGATTCGCGACATTTTTCGTCAGCATCCGACATTCCCCAAGGACACCTATCTTTACTTCATCGTGCCACACGGGTTTCTCATGGGCAGCAAATGGACCGGGCGATTGTTTCTGCGCTATGGCAATGCGGTATGTGTCAAAAGCACCAACGACGAAGAACCGGCGAGACTACGAGATCACAATGTTATGTATATCTATTATTTCGATGAGACCGGACGGCCAATAGAAATATCCGTGGACAAGAATGCCGGTTTCAAATCCTCATTGCCATTGCCCGTTCGCTTTGCGGAACCACTTTATTTGGAAGGGTATGAGGTGGCAAGCGCGCAGGTGAAACGAGGGGGCATACTAGGCGTGCTTTTGTATTGGAGAGCCGGTGAGAGAATCGCTAAAGATTACACGGTGTTCGCTCATCTTGTGGATGCGCGCGGTCAATTGGTGGCTGGGTACGATAGTCAGCCCAAACAAGGTACCGCGCCGACGAGCACCTGGCACCCAAACCAATTCTTTGCCGATTCCATTATTATGCCGATCCCATCCGACGTGCCGGTGGGTTCCAAGTATCGGCTCGAACTGGGAATATACTATCTACCCACCATGGAACGTCTGGAAATTGTAGATGCTTCAGGACAAATGATTGCCGATACAGTCACCATCGAATCCTTCAGCGTGGTGGAGTGATCGCGTAATGAGAAATTCTCTAACGAAATGGTTCAGCCGGTCAAGAATATTCATCGTTTTCGGCATCGGCGTGCTGGCATGTGTTGTATTCATCATATACTTCCCGGCGGTTAGCGCCAGTCTTTATGCGGATGATTGGGGACATCTGGAAAGAGCCGGCAGGGCAACCTGGTCTGAGTATCTTACCTTCTATTTCGATCCACGGGTGCAGGGAATGTGGTACCGCCCGGCACAAGGAATCCTGATCCGGCTCACGTATGTCCTCTTCGATTCCAATGCGGCCGGTTACCATATCACCCAAATCCTCCTCCACATAGTGAATTGTCTGTTTTTGTTGGCAATTGTTCGCAGGATTTCATCAAATTGGCGACTTGCTTTTGTCTCCGCGCTGATCTATGCCATATTGCCTGTATATAGCTGGGCCGTGGTTTGGTTTGCTGTCGTAGATCCGCAGGCTGTGCTTTTCTACCTCTGGGCGATTTGGGCTTGGGTGGCATATTTGCAAGATGGCGCTCGGCTGTATCGCGTGCTGGCTTTCGTTGCGTTCATCTGCTCGCTTATGAGCAAAGAAACCGGAGCCACCTTGCCACTGGTTCTCGCCGTTATGGACATGTTTTTTTTCCAGGGCCGCATCAGGGACAACAGGTTTCTGTTGCGGTACACAGCATTTGCAATCGTGCTGTTGCCGTATCTGATTCTGCAGTGGTATATTCAGTCACGGGGTTGGTTTGCGCGTGACGCTGGCTACAGTCTAGGTCCGCACATGGTAGAGAATCTGATCCGGTACTCCGAAGCTCTCTTCTTCCCTGGGATCGGAGACGCCTGGAATCATTTTCTCTTGGTGATTACTATACCGCTGCTATCGGGATTGATCGTCTGGACGCGGAATCCAGCATTGGTGTTCCTGCTTTTTTTTGCATTCCTCAACATCCTACCCGTGATTGGATTCGCACCATCTTATTTTCAGTCACGCTTTTTGTATCTTTCTGCCACTGCCATCGTAGTATTCTGGGCTTGGCTTCTCGAGTGGATCCATGTCCGGCTTGGGCGATGGCAATGGCATGGAGTACTCTTGTCGGGCACGTTGATTTTCGGGGTTGTTGGAAGCGGTCTCGGAATAATTGACACGGTAACGACATATGCGGAAAGGTCCCGGCAAGAACGTGTACCTTTTCGGGATATTGCCCAACGCCACCCCACCTTTCCTCCAGGCACCTATCTCTATTTCATCGGTTCTCACGATTTTTATCTGCAGGGTCTATCCGGTATGCTCTTTTGGCGCTATGGCTATGATGTGACAGTAGGCAGTACAAATGATACAATGCCAGCACGCCTGCATGATCATCCGCTGACTTTTGTCTACTATTTTGGTGAGACCAGGCAACCGATTGACGTATCCCTGGGCGAAAATGAACCACTGCAAACTCCCTTGCCACTTCCGGTTAGTTTCGCGGAGCCGATTCGTTTAGAGGGCTATGAAACTACGCGGACGCAGATCAAACGTGGAGAAACACTTGTGATATTGCTGTATTGGCGAACCCAGGAAAGGATTGCTACGGATTACACCGTGTTTGCGCATCTGGTCCACGCGAATGGGGAGACGGTGGCTGGTTACGATAGTCAACCCAAGCAGGGAACTGCACCGACGACGATCTGGCCACGCGGCCGGTTGATGATCGATTCGATCATCATGCCAATTCCCTCCGATGTCCCGGCGGGAACTGACTATCGCTTGGAGCTCGGTTTGTATTATCTTCCCAGTATGGAGCGATTGGGAATCGTGGATGCCGCTGGCCATGTCATCGCAGATTCGTTAATCATTGAACCCTTCAAGATCGTGGAGTGAAAGCGGAATGTCAAGTTGCCTTGCCGGATGGCTCACAAATCCAAAGAGATTCTGGATCATTGGGATTGTTATGCTCGCCAGTGCGGTCTTTATCACCTATTTCCCTTCGCTCAGCGCCGGTCTTTATCGAGATGATTGGCAGTATTTGGAGAGAATGGGCAGAAAGTCCCTGTTCGATTATCTGTCCTCTGTTTGGGACCCCCGCGCACAAGCGGCCTGGTATCGTCCGGCGCAAGGAACTTTTGGCCTGATTGAGTACACGCTCTTTCACTCCAACTTTGTCGGCTACCACGTTGTCCAAGTCGCGCTGCATCTGATTAATGGTTTTCTCCTATTCGCCATTATTCAGAGGGTTTCACGCAATTGGAGATTGGGCATACTTTCGGCAATCGTTTACGCAGAGTTGCCGGCATACAGTTTGTCGGTGATCTGGTTTACGGTTGCGGACCCGTTCTCGGGAATGTTCTACCTCGCGGCGGTTTTGTTCTGGATCATCTATTTGCAGAACGGTTCGCGTTTCGCTCCCCTTCCGACGTACGTTGCCTTTATTCTTTTGCTTCTGAGTAAAGAGACCGGCATCACTCTGCCGGTCGTCTTGGTGCTTGTCGATCTTTGGTTGCTCAGGGCGAAATTCGATCTGAAAGAATTCGCGCGAAGATATATCCCGTTTGGGATTGTGTTGCTTCCATATTTGTTTGTTCAATGGAGCATCCAAGCGCGGGGTTGGTACACGCACGGTACTGGTTATGGCTTGGGTCCGCACGTCATTACGAATCTCATTCGTTACTTCGGAATCCTAGCTTTCCCCTGGGCGGAGGACACTCTGTTGAACCGGATTGCCCTTGTTATTGCTCTGCTGCTCCTGATCTGGGTCACCATTTCCAAGCGCACCTGGTTGTTAGTGTTCCTGGGGCTTTTCGCGCTCTTTAACATCGCACCCGTGATTGGTTTTACAGCGAACTATTTTCAAACGCGCTTTTTATATCTCCCGGCAGTTGCCACAGCTGTCGCTTTCGCTTTGCTGTTTGAGCGAGGATTAACTTGGTTTGCGCGCAGAAAATGGTACGGTGGGTTTGCTTCGATTGTGCTGGGTGGATTGGTTGTTGCTAGCGGTCTCGGTGTCGGTGAGGCGTCGGCGTCCTTTGCCGAAATGTCGCGCAAGGAGCGCGTGGTCTTTCGAGACATCTCCCTACGTCATCCCACGTTTCCTCCCGACACTTTCTTGTATTTTATCGTCCCGCATGGATTTTACATGGAATATGTCTCGGGCATGTTCTTTTTGCGCTACGGATCGGGTGTGAATATGCGGATCTCGAATGAGGGACGCCCAGCCGGATTGCGCGACCACAATCAGTCCTATGTCTATTATTTTGACAACACAGGACGACCGATAGAAGCGGCTGTGGACAAGAATGCCCGCACCCAAACTTCTCTGGCATTACCGATCAGTTTCGTTGAACCCCTACGCCTAGAAGGGTACGAAGTAACGAGGACGCAAGTGAAACGCGGTGAATCTCTCGTCCTACTACTGTATTGGCGCGCTCAGCATCGGATCGCCAAGGACTATACGCTCTTTGCGCACCTTGTAGACCAGCACGGAGAAATCGTGGCTGGCTATGATAGCCAACCGAAACAAGCAAGTTTCCCAACAAGTCTATGGCAACCGAACGAATTCGTCGTTGATTCGATCATCATGCCTATCCCATCCGACGCGCCCATTGACACTAATTATCGTCTCGAATTGGGACTATACGCTCTTGCGACGATGGAACGCCTTGGAATTCCCGATTCAACAGGACGAGCGATCACGGATACCTTTGTGATCGAACCTTTCAGTGTTGAGGAGTAATCGCACCATGCTTCAAGCGCGTTCGTTTGATGGATCGAGGAAACTAGTTGTTATTGGATTGCTTGTTATTGGAATACTTGTCCTGATCACCTTTCAACCTGCCTTGCGCGGAGGCTTCTATGGCGACGATTGGTGGCAAGTGGGAAGAACCGCGTGGCTGAGCCCACTGGAAGATCTGACCTCCTATTTCAATCCGACTATACAGAAAACATGGTATCGGCCTTTGCACGGTGTTTTGCTGCTGATTGACTATGCTCTTTTCGGTTCAACCGCCGATGGTTATCATCTTGTTCAAATCCTGCTCCATCTCGTCAATTCTCTGTTGCTTTTTGTAATCGTCCGCCAATTGTCGAAGCAATGGCGATTGGCGTTTGTTTCGGCGATTCTTTTTGCCGCACTCACTCCGGGCAGTTGGGCGGTCATGTGGATCACCGTTCACGATCCTCTCGCTGTTGCTTTCAACTTGGCAACAGTCTGGTTCTGGGTCATTTGCTTGCAGACGCGCCGCAAGTCGTATTATGCATGGGCTTTCGCCGCATTGCTGGCGTCTTTTCTGAGCAAGGAGTCGAGCGCTACGTTGCCCATCACACTGTTCCTGGTGGATCGCCTTCTGGTAGAAGAGAAAGTTCGAGTCCAAGATTTAGTTCGAAGGTATTTTCTAATTGGCTTTGCTCTCTTTGTCTACTTGCTGCTAGAGGTCGAAGTGCAATCCCACGGGTACTTCCCGAACAAAGTGGGATATGGTTTGGGATGGCACATGGTCGAGAATACGTTACGGTACCTTGGACTCTTGGTATTCCCTTGGGGCTTGGATCAAGTAACAAGTTACATCTGGTTCTTCACGGGGCTTGCTCTGTTCGCAATCGCCGCCAAAGGATCAGACAAGGGGTTAGCAATTCGGGTTTTGTTGTTTCTGGCAATCCAAGCCATGTTGACGATTGCCCCAATTCTTGGATTCCAGCCATCCATGTTCGAGCCGCGCTACCTCTATTCAACTTCGACTGTTGCCGCAGTTTTCTTGGCGATCCTTTTTGAATGGGCAAGGAAAACATTGCCCGACAATCTGCGGTATCGTTTGAGCATTTGCGCGGCGGCAATCTTGCTCCTGTCTCTGCAATGTTTTAGCACATCGCAATTCCTGGTTGACATGGTTGAGTTTAGCCGGCAAAGCCGAGTCCCTTTGCGCGACATTGTTCAACAGCATCCAACTTTTCCGCCGGATACGTACATCTACTTTGTTGACGGGTGCCAACAGCGAATCACCTCCGGCATGTTTTTCCTTCGCTATGGGTCGGGCGTCACTGTGATGTGCTCAGATGTGGAAGCGGGCGGTGTGGAGTGGGGAAATATACAGGAGAACCGCTTTGCCGGTTTGCGCGATCACAAGAATTCGGTTGTGTACTATTACGACGACTTGAATCGACGCCACGAAGTACCCGTCGATCCCAAAGCGGACTCAATTGCGTCGCTTGTACCGCCGGTCGATTTTCAAGTGCCGATTCGATTAGAAGGATACGAACTGACCAGTAGCTCGCTCAAACGCGGTAGCGAACTTGTGGTGCTCTTGTATTGGAAAGCGCAGGGATCAATCGAAAAGGATTATACCGTGTTTGTCCATTTGGTTGACGAGAATGGACGCCAAATCTCCGGGCGAGATGGTCAGCCGCGAAACGGCTTCGCTCCCACGAATACTTGGCGCAAGGACAAATTGGTCGTTGATGCTCGCATCGTGCCAATTCCCCCGGATGCACCGATAGGGAGCAAGTGTCGGCTCGAAATTGGGCTGTACTATTTCCCGACGATGGAACGACTGGCAATCGTTGATGCCACTGGGCAAGCGATGACGGACACGTTCGTAATTCAACCCTTCAGCGTAGTCGAATAGCCGCATGATGAAACAAATCAAGTCTCCTTGGTTCACAACTGAACAAAGACTCGCGGCAATCGGTGCGTTCGCGCTCTCCGTCATTGTGCTGATCGTCTATCATCCTTCGATCCGCGTTGGTTTCCTAGGCGATGATTGGTGGTTTCTCGGCAAAGCCGCCGCGCTGAACTTGCCTGACTATATCGCGTTCTATTTCGATCCGGCACAACAGATTTTCTGGTACCGCCCTTTGTACGGCATCCTCTTGTTGATCGAATATGCTTTTTTCGCCGCGAGTCCAGAGGGTTATCACGTTGTGCAGATTTTGCTTCATCTTACGAATTGCCTTTTGCTCTTCGCGCTAGTGGGCAAGCTATCCGGGCGCTGCCGCGCTGGTTTGGTCGCGGCTCTGTTTTATGCCGTGCTGCCAGTTTACAGTTCCGCCGTTTTTTGGATCGCCGTACAAGACCCTCTCGCGATGGTTTTCTTTCTGACAGCGGTCCTGCTTTGGATTATTTATTTACGCACAAGACGTAATTGGTTCTACTGGCTCGCATTCGGCGCGTTTGTTTTGGCATTGCTAGGCAAGGAAACGAATTCTTTCTTGCTTGTGGTTCTGTTTTTGTTGGACTGGTGGTTCATCAGCGGCAAGTTTCAAGCAGCGACCTTTTTGAAAAGGTACAGTCTTTTTGCCGTCGTGTTGACCATCTATTTGATGCTCGAAAACCAAGTCCAGACCAACGCGTACTTCCCGAATCGCTGGGGATATAGCATGGGCTGGCACGTTTTGCAAAATGGCGTGCGCTACTTGGCGCTACTCGCGTCACCGTGGGAATTGAGTTCGCCTGAAAACTATTTCTGGCTTGCGCTCGTGCTCGGGGTTTTGTTGGTGTTGGGTCTAAATCTTCGGAGCAAACTCCTTTTATTTCTTGGTGTAACCGTGCTCCTGGCGATCGCGCCGGCGGTTGCGTTTCCAACCACCTTTTTTTACCCACGCTATTTGTATGCCGCAGCCATGGTCTCGGGAATTCTCATTGCATTGTTCTGCGAGATCATCTTGGCGCATTGGGCAACGCAGAAAATTGCGCGCGTGATTTTTTCGCTGGCCGTGGGCGGATTTGTCCTGTTCAATACGACGGTCACTCTGGGTGCAGCGGAATTTCAGGTCGAAGAGGGTCGCCAATTCCGCGTACCGCTGCGCGACATTTACCAACAGCATCTGACTTTTCCGCCGGATACGTACCTGTACTTTGTCGAACCGCCTTATCCGATGATTATGCGGAACCTGGGCGGAATGTTCGCTCTGCGCTACGGATCGAACGTCACGGTTTGGAGTAACGATGTCGAGTACGGCGGCGTTGACGCGAATCATTTTGCGCGATTGCGCGAACACACTAATGCATTTGTGTATTACTTCGACGCGCAGAAACAGCACCGCGAAATCGCGGTTGATCCTAGTGACCGATCTACCGCCTCACCTGCCCTGCCCGCCAATTTCGAGCAATCCATTCGCTTCGAAGGGTACGAAGTCACCGGCACGACGCTGAAACGCGGCAGTGATCTGGGTTTGCTTTTATACTGGAAGGCGTTCGGACAGATCGAAAAAGATTACACTGTGTTTGTCCATCTGGTTAGCGAAAAAGGCAAACAAGTACTTGGGGAGGACAATCAGCCACGCGGCGGGCGCGAGCCAACGCATTCCTGGGATACGGGAACCTTGGTTGTGGATGCGCATATTCTCGCTATCCCGCCGGAGGTTCCACGCGGCGAGTATCGCCTCGAACTGGGTCTGTATTATTTGCCGACAATGGAACGCTTGTGGCTGGTAGATCGTGCGGGAAACCCGGTCGCTGATCACATCTTGATCGAGCCATTTGAAATTGTGGAATGAGAGCCGGATGAAACGAATCCCGTCCAATCTTCTGCCGATGATCAGCGGGCTCACAATTGCCGTCGTAGCTTTCGTCACGTACCTGCCCGCGCTGCAAATCGGTTTTCTCGATGGCTGGTGGTATCTGGAGTGGGCTGCCAAGTTCCCATTTGTCAGGTACCTGATCCAGTTTTTCGATCCTGTGAATATCACGCAAGGTTATCGCCCGGTGCAAGGGTTGTATATGTATTTGCTGTTCAGACTCTTTGGCTTCAATCCCGATGGCTTTCATTACGCGCACAACCTGTTGCACGCGGCAAACGCGGTCTTGCTTTTCTTGATCGTTCGGAAAATCGGCAAGGTGTGGCGCGTGGCGTTCGTTGCCGCGCTGATCTATGCGGTCTTGCCCAACTACTGTATCGCGGTGTTCTGGCACGCCGCTGTTGATCCTCTCTCCGGCTTTTTCTATCTTCTGACGATCTTGCTCTGGACGCGCTTTCTGGATACGCAATACGCGCATAATTACGCACTCGCGTTCCTCGCGTTCGTCTTCGCGCTCTTTAGCAAAGAGATCGCCATCTTCCTGCCGCTGTTCTTGTTTTTGATCGAATGGTGGTTCTACCGCGTCAAACCGAATCTCCGCGTCGATCTGCCGCGCTACTTGCCATTTTTCATCACATTCATTCCATACCTTTGGCTGGTGTATCAGGTGCAGAGCCACGGCGAATTCGCCGGGCAATTTGGCTTTCGCATCGGACCGGACATGCTCGGCAACTTGATTCCGTATCTCGCCATGCTGGCGTTTCCGTGGCAGTCCGGAAGGCCAACCGAGGCGATCTATTGGGTTTGGCTTGCCATCACCGCGTTGGCATACCTCGTGGTGATGGTCTACAAACGCAGCAAGGTGTTGCTCTTTCTCGCGCTGACGGCTGGGCTGAACATTTCGCCGCTGCTCGGTTTTCCGCTCGACTATTTTCACCCACGCTATCTTTATCTCTCGACGATCACTTCGGCAATCACGCTTGCATTGGTATTTGAAATAATGTGGCAACTTGCCGACGCGCGCAAGGTTCTCGCGGGAATTGTAGCGCTTGCAGTTGTCGGCGTCGTCAGCATTAGCAGCACGCAAGTCGCGGACTCCGCTGCCGGTCTCGCCGAGTACACGCGCCAATTACGCGTCCCGTACCGCGACATTGTGCGGCAACGGCCCACTTTCCCTGACGATTCGTACGTCTATTTTGTATACTCGCCCAAAACACCGTTGGCAGATTTCCAGGGTTTGTTTATGACGCGCTATGGGCTGGGCTTGCCGGTGAGCGGCACGGAAGATGCGACCCCACCCGGTCTCCGCAAACATCAGAACACATTTGTCTACTATTTCGACGAAGCGAATCGCCCGCGCGAGATTGTCGTGGATACGCGCGCGATCACGCACATTTCGTCCGCGCTGCCGGTCAATTTCGACGCGCCGATTCGCCTGGAAAGCGTCGAAGTGATCAATCCAACGGTGACGCGGGCTGAGCCACTACTTCTGATCCTCTATTGGCGCGCGATCGGCACGCTCGGACAGAATTACACGGTCTTTGTTCATTTGACGGACGCGAACGGCAACGCGCTCGCGCAGTACGACACGCCACCGCGTCGTGGGGACGCGCCGACGAGTCAATGGAAACTCAATCAGCCGGTTGTCGACGCGCACATTTTGCCGGTGTTGGAAATCCCCGCAGACGAATATTACCGCGTCGAAATCGGCTTGTACCATCAACCGACGATGCAGCGTTTGAACGTCGTGGACGCGCAAGGTCACGTGGTCGCCGATAAAATTGTGATCGAGCCGATAGCCATTGAGTAACAAATGCTAGACACCCGACGACAGGTCACAGATAATTCGATTTGGAAAACAGTGCTATTGCCTCCGTCGCCCTTTGTCGTGCTTCTTGGCTTGGCGATAGTCGTCCTGTTTTTCTGCGCGCCGATTCTGCCGACGTACTTTCTTGCTGACGATTACAACTACGTCGGGCATTTGCTCGTCCACGCACGGCAGTATGTACAAGGCGAAGAACTGGGTAAATGGTTCATTGATTTTTCCGCGCAGGGTTTGCAGAATCCCGAGCTATCGGTGTTCTTTCGCCCAGTCGTGCAATGGTTGTGGCTGACGGACTATATCGCGTGGGGCACGGATGCGTTTGGTTATCACTTGACGAATATCATTTTGCACACGCTCAACGCGTTTCTGGTTTACCTCCTTGCCACACGGATCCTCCATAATCGCCTAGGTGGAATAGTGGCAGGACTATTGTTTGCTCTGCATCCGATTCACGCCGATTCGGTCTGCTGGATCGCCGATCGCACGGATGTGCTCAGCGCGTTCTTCTATTTCGCAAGCGCGATCTTCTTTGTTCTTTTTCGCCAACGCGGTTGGCGACTGCTCGGTTTCTTTTCGGTGGTTGCGTTTGCGTTAGCGATTGGGACGAAAGAAAACACCGTCGCTCTGCCGTTGATTTTGTTCGCGTACGATCTGTTGTTCACCTTTCGGGTTCTGCGTTGGAGGATTTTGCTCGCACAGATTCCGTACTGGCTCACACTCGTCGCGTACGTTGGCGCGCGCGTTTTCTTTCTTGGCGAATTTGGACGTAACACTGGCGGCGGCTTTTTGAGTTACGGCGTGGAATTGTTCGCGCAGTTTTACGCGATGGCGCTCAGTGCGCCATTCATCGCAGACATGAATCTGCCGTTGCTGATTGCCGTACTGGTGATTATGATCGTCGTCTTGGCGATCTATCGCGCGCGCGCGGCAGTGTGGTTTGGCGCTGCGTGGATCGCGGTCTCGCTTTTGCCGGCGGCGAGCGCAGCATACGTCGCGCCACGCCTGGCGTATACGCCATCCGCCGGGTTTGCGCTTGTGCTTGCCGCGATCATTGCACAGCCGCTGGCTCGGCGCACGAAGCAGGAACGCGCAGTTGGCATCGCATTATGCGCGTTTTTTGTGCTTGCCTACGGTTGGGGACTCGCCGCGCGCGTGGACAACTGGGTAGCGGCAGGATCGCTTGCGGACGCGGTCCGCACCGAGACGTTACGTTTGCATCCAACGGTGCCACCAGACGTGCGCCTTTTGTACACCGGTGTGCCTGACATCTTGCGTGGGATTCCAATCTACAACGACAACTTTGAAACGGCGATTCGCATTGTGTACGAAAACCCGAACTTGGACGCGGCGCGGCTTGAACACTTTCCGATCACCACGGAGCGTTTGGACCGCACGCATTTCCTTGAATTTCGCCGGCGCAAAGTTACGGAACGCGATGACCTGAGCCAAGCCATGCAAGCGCGCACCCAATGCCCTGCCAAGCCAGCACTCGTATGGGATTTCTCGCGGGGCAATGCCGGCTGGGCAACCTGGAACCAGATCACGTCGCTATCCACGCGAGACGGGGTGTGGCAATTGCAGGCGCAAGGCGACGATCCGAATCTCGGCAGTCCCACGCTCAATCTGTCGGCGTTTGCGCTCGGCGACATTGAGATCGAAATGCGCGTGCGCGGCGAGTCGCCGGCAACGCGCGGCGCGATCTATTGGCAGGTCAACGAACAGGATGATTTTTCGCCGGCACAGCATCAAACGTTTGCCGTCAACGCGGATGGCACGCTTTACACGTACCGCGTAAATCTGGCGGCGACAAATCGCCTGTTCGTCGGCGATCACATCACGCGCTTGCGCCTCGATCCGGTTGAAATGCCGGCGGAGATTGCGCTCAAGACAATTCGCGTGTATCGCGTTTGCGCTCAGGATGAAGGAGTCGTGTGCCAGTGTCCGCCATGACCATTTGCAAGGCGCGCGGGCTTGGGCTGGCAAGCGCGATCGCGCTGATCGCCGTTGTTTTCTTTGTCTACGCTTCCTCCATCTCAACCGGTTTTTTCGCAGACGATTACAATTTTCTTGTGCCGGTCGTGCGCTTGGATTTGCCGGATTATCTCATCCGCTATTTCGATCCGCGCTTGCAAACGATGTGGTATCGCCCACTGCAAGGCGTGCAGATTTGGATCGAATGGCAGTTCTTTGGTGCGAATGCAGCCGGTTATCACGTCGTCAACATTTTGATTCATGGGATCAATGTGGTGTTATTGTTTGCTCTAGTGTGGCGTGTGGCGCAAAAATGGCGCGTTGCCTTTCTCGCGGCTTTGTTCTATGCGACTTTCCCGGTGTACGCCCTCGCAGTCAACTGGATCAACATCACCGATCCCTTGATGACGGTTTTTTGTTTGACCGGCGTTTGGTTCTGGCTGAATTACTTGGAGCGCGAATCGAAACGCGATTACCTCGTCGTGTTCATCGCTTTCATTCTCGCGCTGTTGAACAAACAGATGGCGCTTACGCTCCCCGTCGTCCTCTTCCTGATTGATCGCTTGCTGATCGCCAAACCCGCGACTTGGTTCGATTTGATACGTCGCTACGCCGCGCTAATGATCGTCATCGGGATTTTCGCGGTTGTGCAGTATGCTACGCGCAGCACCCACACCTTCGCTCAAGTGTTTGGCTATTCGCTTGGCGCGCAAATCCTTTCGATGCTGATTCAATACCTGGCGCTGTTGGTTTTTCCATGGGGTTATTATCTGCCAACCGACACTCAAATCACCGAAGGACTCCCCTTCGCTGATACAGGAAACTTGGTCTGGCTTGCGGGCGCTGCCATCCTGCTCGTGTTTCTCATCGCGTCGCGTAGAAGCCGCGTGCTTGCTTTTCTGAGCAGCACAATGCTCGTAACTCTGATTCCCGTTCTACCCTTTCCATTTGTCGAGTTGCGTTATCTCTACTTGCCCGCGATGGTACCGGGTATTCTTCTCGCGCTCTGGTTTGATCACGCGTTCGCGGTCTTGAGAAATGCTGGATGGGTAAACCTCGCGTCGGCAATTGCGCTGGGCTTGATCGTGATCGGCGGTAGTCTTAGCGTCACAAGCGCGAACGCCGGCATTGCCGAGATCGCGCGTCAGCGCCGCGTGCCGTTCCGCGATATTGAGCGTCAACACCCGACACTGCCCGAAGGCACGCACCTGTATTTCATTGATCCCATCTCGCCGTTATCCGAACTGACCGGCATGTTTTTGATACGGTACGGTCGCACAGTGAGCGTGGGGGGGGATCGCGCGACGACGCTTGCGCGCCTGCGCGATTACAAAAACGTCTTGGTGTACCATTTCGATTCCACCGGCAAGCCAATCGAAATTCAAGCCGACGTGAAGACCGCTCTTGAAAAATCATTGCCATTCCCGATTGTTTTTGAACAACCGATCGTGCTAGAGGATGTGGAGATCGTGCAGCCACGCGTCCGGCGCGGCGATGTTCTAATCGCGCTGTTGTATTGGCACGCCAGCGACGCAATTGACCGGGATTATACCCTGTTCATTCACCTCGTCGATCCGAAAGGAAACATCATGGCTGGATACGACGATCAGCCGCGCAAAGGAACCGCGCCGACATCGCACTGGACGCGAGACGTACTAGTCGCTGATCCAATCGTGATGCCGATTCCACCCAACGCGCCGCTCGGCAACGATTATCGGTTGGAAGTAGGCGTGTACTATTTACCGACGCTACAGCGACTCGCGATTGTGGACACGCAAGGTCAGCCGATTACCGATGCTTTTGTCTTGCAACCGTTGAGAGTGATTGAATAATGTTTAGCCGTTCTCGATTCGTCATCGCAAGTGTCGCTGTCCTCACGGCAGTCGTCCTCATCACCTATCAGCCCGCGCTACGTCTTAATTTTTACGGCGACGACTATTCGTTCCTCGAAACGGCGGGACGATCATCGCTCGCGCAGTACCTCGCGTTTTATTTCGACCCGCGTCTGCAAACCGGCTGGTACCGTCCATTGCAAGGCATGTTGTTCGGAATCGAGTGGGTGTTGTTCGGTGGCAATCCGGTCGGCTATCACCTCGTCAATCTGCTCGTGCACCTTGCCAATTGTCTGGTGTTGTTCACGCTAGTCGGCGTGGTATCGGAGAAATGGCGCGTCGCGTTGCTCAGCGCGTTGATCTACGCGGGCTTGCCGCTGTATGGCGTCGCCGTCTTTTGGCCCGGCAACGCGGATTTCCTCTTGACGTTCTTCTATCTCTCTTCGATTCTCTTCTGGGCCTTGCACTTGCCACAAGGCCAGCGCCGATTTTACATCTTGTCATTCGTCTTCTTTCTGCTCGCGCTGACGACCAAAGAGTTTGGCGTGACATTGCCGGTCATTCTGTTCTTGGTGGATCGTTTGTTACTGCGCGAGAAAGCCGCTGTTGTCATGGCAAGCGGGGCAAAGCAATCCCCAACCCGCGATGGGGAGATTGCTTCGTCGCACAAACCGCTCCTCGCGATGACAATGCCAATGTTGTTGCGCCGCTACGTTCCATTTTTGATCGTCTACCTGCTTTACTTGCCGCTGGAGTATTACATCCAATCCCGGAGTGTGCTGACCAATATGTACGGCTATAGCATCGCGGATCACGTCGTCTCCAATTTTGTCCAATACCTCGCGGCGTTGGCATTTCCCTGGGGCTTGCCCGAGCCGCTAAACTACATTGGGTTGGTCGTCGCGATCTTGGTTTACGGATTCATTGCGCTGAAGAAAAAAAGCGCGCGGCTTGGTTTTCTAGCCATCGCGGCGGTGCTGACATTCTTGCCGGTCACGCCGTTTCCCTGGTTCTTCACGCGCTATTTGTATCTGGCGGTGATGGCAAGCGCCATCGCCATCGCGTCCCTCGTGGAATGGGTTGCGACTCGATTCGCGCACTCGCGTTGGCTGGCGCCGAGCGCGTCCGCCGCCATCGCGTTAGTCGTCTTAGGTAACACGGTTGGCAGCGCCAGCGCGGCAGCGGATTTCGCCGAACTGGGGCGGCAGACGCGTGTGCCGTTTCGCGACATTACCCAGCGCCACCCGACTTTTCCTGATGACACGTACCTCTACTTCATTGACTCACCCACCATTACCTCGCAATTGTCCGGGATGTTTCTTCTGCGGTACGGCGCGGGCGTGCGCGTGGCGAGCAATGAACACGGAGGAGTGCGCGCCAATTTGCTCGACCACCAGAACGCGTACGTGATCTATTTCGACGAACAGCGCCGCACGCGCGAGTTGCCGGTCGACAAACAAATGCCAATCGAAGCGCGCCCGCGCGTGCCGCTCGATTTCGTCGTGCCGATTCAACTTGGCGGATTTGAGACGCCGAGCGCGCGCGCCAGGCGCGGCGATGCGGTCGTCGTTATTTTGTATTGGCGGGCGACCGGCAAGATCGAAAAGAATTATGTGGTGTCCATGCAGTTAGTGGACGGAGTCAATCATGTGATCGTCAGCGACGCCAGCGAGCCGCATGGCGGCACGCGCCCCACGTCGACATGGCAGCCGGGCGAACTTGTCGTGGACGCGCGTGTGCTGATGCTACCCCGAGACGTGCCCGTGAGCAGTGACTATCGCATCGAGATTGAACTGTTCGACTCTGAGACGCTACAGCAAGTTGAGATGCATGACGGGCGCGATGGAAAGTCGCTTGTGCTTTCACCATTTGCGATCTTGGATTGAATTGGCAATACTCTTACCAGGACGAGAAAGCCGGATTCGCAATCCGTCGCAAACCAGCGGGACTACGAATCCCGCGTGCTCAAGGGCGGGGGGATTGAACTGGCGGAGCGATTAGTGGCAAACCGATTAACTTGGCTCGGATTATTCGTGATTGGCGTCGTGGTGTTGGTGACGTACCAGCCAGCGCTGGCAATTGGTTTTATCGGAGACGAGTGGGCATTCTTGCAAGATGTCGGAACGATGCGCCTGCCTGACGATCTGATCCAGTTGGTCAATCCCATTGGACAGACCTATTGGTATCGCCCGATGCAGGGCATCCAATATCTCTTGGGATACACGCTTTTCCATTTCAATGCGAGTGGTTTTCACGCGATTCATATTTTGCTGCACTTGGGCAACTGCTGGTGGCTGTTTGGACTTGGCTCGCGCATCGTGCGGCGATGGCGTGCCGGATTGGTCGCCGCCTTATTCTTCGCCGCGCTTTCGGCGTACGGCTGGGCGGTTCTCTGGCCCGCTGATGCTGCGCCCGTCGAAACGTTCTTTTCTCTCGCGGCACTTGGTTTCTGGTGGCGTTATTTGCAGCACGAGCAAAGGCGCGACAGGTTGCTGGCGTTTTGCGCGTTCGTGCTGACCTTGCTCACGCGCGAGTCGGGCGTCACGTTGTTGGTCATTCTGTTCGCACTGGATCGTCTGATCGTGCGCAAATCGGCGAACTGGGTCGCGTTATCGCAACGCTACGCGGGATTCCTGATCGTGTTGGGTCTATTCCTGGTCATCGGGCTGAACGTTCGATTGAATAGTTCATCCCTGTACGGCATTCATTATGCGTATTCGCTCGGCACCCACGTCGTAACCAATCTGCTGGGATACTTGGCGTTGCTGGCTTACCCCTGGGGCTTGCCTGCGCCATTCGATCTTATCTGGCTCGGCATCGCACTTGCGCTGTTCGGGTACGTAGTTTTCGTGCGGCGCAGCGCGCGATTACTTTTCTTGGGCTTGGTCGCCGTGGTGAGCATACTTCCCTTTGTGCCATTTCGGTCGTTCAACGCGCGTTATCTGTACCTGCCGTTCACCGTCGTTGCGCTCATTGGTGGATTGCTCTTGGAGCATGCGCGCCGCGTCTTTTCGATACGGCGAATGTATGGCATCCTGGCTGCCGGCGCGATCGGCGTATGGCTGGTTAGCAACGGGCTTACGATTACTGAAAAGGCCGTGGGCATGGGCGATTTGTCGCGTTATAATCGAACACTGCTGCAGATGGTCGCACAAAAGCACGTCACTTTTCCGGAAGACACGTACCTGTATTTCATCAACCCAATTGCTTCGACCGCGGATCTGGGCGGAATGTTTTTTATGCGTTATGGCGCACACGTCAGCGTCTACGGGACCGATCGCGCGTCGGTCGCGGATCTGCGCCGGCACAAAAACTGTTTCATCTACTACCAAGACGAACCAAACCAGTGGCAAGAGCAACGCGTTCGCCCAGAGATTGCCGTGCGCGTTTCGCCAGCATTACCGGTTTCATTCAACGCGCCTATGCGTTTGGTGGGTTACGATTTGGCGGATGATCAGGTGCAGCGCGGCGGGGCAATCGTGTTGCTGCTCTACTGGCAGACGATTGGCAAAATAGACAAGGACTATACAATCTTCGTTCATCTGGTTGATTCCACAACCGGAGAAACCGTTTCTGGTTTCGATAGCCAGCCCCAGGACGGTCGCCAGCCCACGACAGTGTGGAGTCCCGAGTGGATGGCGCTGGATGCCAAAGTGATCCCGGTTCCACCGGGTGCACCACCCGGCAGGTACCACCTTGAGATCGGCTTGTACGTTTTGACGACGATGGAACGGTTGGTCGTTCTGGATGCCGATGGCGCTCCAACGGCAGCCAAAATAGTGATCGAACCCATTCACATTGGCGAATGACTGTGCTTGAAAAAATTGTGCAACAACCTGGATCGAATCGTTGGTTGGTTCTCATCCTGCTCACATTCCTCGCGCTGAGCGCAACGTATTCCATCGCCACACCGATTTTCGAAGCGGGCGACGAACTGTGGCATTACCCGTTCGTCCAGCACCTTGCGACCGGACACGGCTTGCCGGTCCAGGATCCGAATGTCAAGACGTTGTGGGAACAAGAGGGTGGGCAACCGCCGCTGTACTACGCGCTCTCTGCGCTCGCGACGTTT
>Ga0315289_10003126_pt1 | contig 25133 bp, 20 predicted proteins | sample YL17G11_40_MG_FD_203452 | JGI IMG/M metagenome (GOLD analysis project Ga0315289, IMG submission 203452) | Sediment microbial communities from Yellowstone Lake, YNP, Wyoming, USA - YL17G11_40 | ecosystem: Environmental > Aquatic > Freshwater > Lake > Sediment | place: USA: Wyoming | collected...
GTCGAGCTCGGCGTCGAGCGCCGACGGCGTCGGCAGAGGGGGTGGAGGGCGTGGAGGGGCCGGCGGCGCCGCCTCCGGCTCTCCGTCGCTAGCGTCACTCTCCGTGGCGCCATCGTCCAATCCCGAGGCGGACGGGTGCGCGCTCTCGCCGTCGTCGGAGGAGAGCGCGCCGCGCGGCGCGTCGACGAGTGCGGACAGCGACACCCCCGCCAGCGCGCCGTCCAGCCCGCTCACATCGATGGCAAACACGGCGTCCGCCGCGGCCGCGGTCGCGGCGTCGGCCGGCGGCGGCGGCAGCGCGGCGTCGAGCGCAGCGCGCGCGCGCGCGGGCGCGGCCGCGTCGGCCGGGCCCAGCGCGGCCAGCAGCTCGCCCAGGTCGGCACCGCGACGGGGGCCCGCGTCGGACGCGGACGAGTCGGACGCGTAGCTGAAAGGGAGGGCGGCGGGGAGAAGGGTTGAGGAGGCGAGGTCGACGCCGCCCGCGACCTCCCCCTCTCTCTTCTCCTCCAACCGCGCGCACCGCGCCTCGTTGGTCGCCATCTCCTCCTCATCATCGGCCGTCCGCCCGCGGCCGACGCCGCGGGCGCCGCCCCGGCGGCCGCGCCCGCGCGCGCTCGCGGCGCGGCCGGCCTTCCACTTGGACCGGGCGGCGGATTTGGTGTCGTCGCCGGGCTCCATGCCGGCGGCACGGGCGCGGGGGCTGGCGCCCCCCCGCGGGGCGGTGTGGAGAGAGAGAAAAGACGGGCGGCGCCGATTCGCGCCGCTCCCTGTTTGCACGCGCGCTCCCTGTTTGCACGCGCCGCCCCACGCCGACGATCTCACGCTACCACCCACGCGGCGGCCGCGTCACACGTTGAACGCGTCGCCGAAGTTGCGCGCGACGATGACGCCGCCGACAAAGAGGCCCACCGCGCGCAGCAGCGACTGATGAAGGACAGATGTAGTGAGGTGCGCGTCGGCTGCCGCACGTGGCGCGGCGCGGCGCGACCGCCCCCCTCCGCCGTCGCACCATGTTCGCCGCGCGCTTGGCCGGGTCGACCCACTCGCCCCGCAGCCAGCGGCGGGCGGCGTCCACGCGGCCGGTCAGGGTCGGGGGAGGGGAGGAGGGGCCGGAGGCCAGCATGGTGGTCGGGGACAAGAGAGTGAAGGCGGCCGCGCCGCGCTGCCCTCTGTCTCTCCCCACCCCCACCCAGCCGCGGCCGTCGGGCGCGCCCCCGCGACCCCGACCCCAACCGCCGGCGCGCCGGTTGCGGCCGCGGGCGCCGACCGATCGTGCGCCGCCCGCATGCCCTCCGCCGCGCCCTGATTTCATCCCCGCCCCTCGCCTCGCACCCGCCGCAATGCCGTCGTCCAACCCGCGGGGCCTGCGCTTTGACCCCGCCCCCTTTGCCCACAACGCGCGCGCCGCGCTCGCGCTGCTGCCCGCGCTCGCCGTCGTCGCGGGGTCGGCCGACCGCGCGGTGTGCGGGATGGCCCTGGTGAGAAGATTGGGGTGGAGGACGGGGGCGGCGGCGGGCGGGCGCGCCGTCACGCGCCGACCCCCTTCCTCTCTCCTCCTTTTCCTAGGCCGGCGCCGCAGCCACCTACCTGTTCGACGCCGCCGGCGTGCGCGAGGGCGCACTCGCCTCCGCCTGGATGTCGCTGGCGGGTGTGAATCTCGCCCTCCTGGCGACGCGCGCGCCGTTGCCCCCGGGCCGCCCCCTCCTGTTGGCCGCCCTCGCCGCCGCCTTCAACGCGGCCACCCTGCTCGCCACCGGCGCCTGGGCCACGCTCCAGTTTCGGTGGGTGCAAGGCGCGCACCCCGCGGCCGCGCTGGCGCTGGAGCGGGCGACCCTGGCCGCCGCGCTCCCGCTCGGCGGCGCGGCCGGCGCGCTGGTCGCGCTCACCGCCCTCTCCCCGCCCGCCGCCCCCTTTGGCGCGGCCGCCTGGCTGGGCGTGCTCTACTTTGCGCTGGCGGGGCCGTTGCCCTCCAGTTTCGCGTCCGCGGCGGGCAAGGGCGGCGCCCCGCGCGCGCTCGCGCCGACGCGCGGCGACGGCGCGCGCGGCGCGCTCCTCTTTTGCCTCCTCCCGCCGTCCCTCTACGCCGCCGTGCACCGCCGCCTGCTCGCGCACGCCGTGCACGGGTGGGCGCTGCTCCTGCTGGCCGCGCTGCCGCCGCTCGCGCTCGCGGCGGCCCCGGACGGCCTGTGGTGGCTCCCGCTCGCGCCAGCGCCGCGCCGCGCGGCCCGCCGCGCGCTCCTGCTGACCTCCACCGCCGCCGCCGTCGCCGGCTTTGAGGGGCGCGTCCTGCTGCGCGCCGCGGGGCAGTACATCGCGCTGCCCGCGCCGTGGGGCGCGGTGGCGGCGACCGCGGCGCTCGTCCCGCTCGCGGCGGCGTGCGCGCTCAGGGCGGCCGGCCTCGCGTCGGACGCCGCCGCCGCCTCCCCCTCCAAATCCGACGCCCGAGCCGCCGCCTGGGCCGGCCCCGCACTCGTCCTGGCCGCCGGCGCGGCGTCGCTCGCGGCGGGCGCCCCCGCCTGGGCGCTCCCCGCGCCGCTCGCCGCGGCGGCCGGCCTCGCGCTCCACTGGGACTCCGGGGCCGCCAGGGATTACGTCATCTTTGCTATAGGGGCATTTGGGTCCGTTGCCTGGTTTGCGCACCACCATTACGGCTTTCTGGGCGCCGACCCCTCCGCCGACCCCGCGGGCGCGGGCGTGCGCGCGGCGGCCGCCGCCGCTGCCGCCGCCGCCGCGCCCGCGCTCGCGCTGGCGGGCGCGGTGTCTTGCCGGGCGCCGCGGGCGGTGGTGGGCGGCGCGCTGCTCCTCCAAGCCGCGACCCTGGCCGCGCTCGAACAGTCGCTCTTCTCCGGCGGCCCCGCCGCGACCGCCGACGCGGACGCCGCGCCCGAGCTCTACCCGGGATACTACGTGCTAGCGACGTCGGTTGCGGTCGCTCTCGCGGCGCGGTCGCTGGCGCGGTCTGGGGCCGCGCCGCGCGGCGTCGCCGCCGCGGCGGCCACGCTCGCAGCGGCCAAAGCGTCTCTGCTGCTCCTGCCGGCGTCCATGCCCGTGCTGCCCCTGGCGCTGTATGCCATGGTGGCCGTGTTTCCCGTGCGCGCGTGGTTGGCGGCGCAAGGAGGAGAAGGCGGCGACCGCGGCGCGCGCGACACCCCGCGCCCCCCGCCCTCTTTGGCCCTCCTCTGGGCCGCCCTCGCCGCTGCGTCCGCCTTTCACGCCCGCTTCGTCATCTTTGACGCCCTGGACGCCGCCACTGGAGCGCCTCCGGCCGACGGCGCGGCCGCGGGCGCGGTGCTTCTGGCGGCGGCGGTGCCCTCGGCCGCCGGCGCGGCGGCGGCCTCGGCCCGCGGCTCGCGCGGCCTCCTCCTTCGCATCTCGGCCGCGGCGGCAGCCGCCGGCGCGGCCATGCTCCTCCTCCAACCCCCTCTCTTGCGCGCCTGGGCGGCCGGCTGCGCGCCCGGAGGCGCTTTCTGCGTCTCCCTCTTCGACGCGTCTCACCTCCCCCTCGACGCCGCCGCCGACGACGCGGCGATCTGGGGCGACGCCGTCGCCCCGGGCCACAGCCCCGCCTGGCTTCTCATCGCCGGCGCGGCCGCGGCGGCGGCCGCGGCGGCGGGTGGGCGCCCCGCGCGCCGCGCGCGGCTCGCCGCCGCCCAGTCGGCCGCCCTCGCGGCGGGCGCGGCGGGCGCGGTGGGGGCTTATGTTGCTGGGGAGACGTTTCCGGGGGCGCCCAGGCTGCAGGTGGGGAGGTGGCAAGTTGTGTGGGAGGGGGCGGCGCCGCGGCGACCGCGCGCGCGCCCACTGCCTCCCTGCCCCGTCCTCTTTTCCTCTCCACCAGCTCTGCGTCTTTGCCTCCGCCATTCTGCTCGCCCTGGCCACCCTGCTGGCCCGGTCCCGGTCCCCTCGCGCGGGCGCCCTGCTGGCGCCGGCGCTGCTGGCGTGGGCGGGCGCGCTCGCGGCGGCGGGCGCCACGCGCGCGGCGGCGCCGCCGCCGCTCCCGGCCGAGGCAATGCTCTTTCCGGACGCGGTGGCGGCGGCGATGGCGGACGCCAAAGAGGCCGGACGGTGAGGAGAGGGGTGTGGGGCGGGGGCCGGAGCCGCTTTCTCGCTCTCGCGCGCGTCGCTCACCCACCCCCCTCTCCCCTCCTCTCCAGCACCGCCCTCATCGCCGTTGCCGCCGCGGAATGCTTGATCCTGGCCCTCGCCTTCAAGCTGCGCTGCTCGGCGGCCGCCGCCGGTGGGCGCGGGCGGGGCGGCCTCGCGGCGTCGGCCGGGTCGGCCGACGCCCTCGCGTCGGCGTGGGCGGCCGGCCGGGCCGCGGCCCCGCCCTCGACCCGCGCGACGCCCGCGGGCGCGGCATCCCGCGCGCTCGCCTCGCACGGCCTTGCCTGGCTGCCCGCGGCGGCCAACGCCGCGGCGCTCGCGGGGTATGGGCTCGCCCTCGCCGCCGCGGGCGGCCCCGCCGCCGCCTCCCCACCCGCTCTCGTCGCCACTGCCGTCTCGTTGCTGCTGCTGGGCCCCGACCCCGCGCTCGCGCCCTGGCTGGCCGAGGCGCGGCGGTACGGCCCGCCGACCGCGGCCGCGGCGCTCACCCTGGCCGCCCACGCCGCCTGCGCGCTCGCCGCTGAAGCCGCCCTGCGCCGGCGCGCCACAGAAGGCTTCGATATGGGCGGGCGCGGCCCCGGCGCGGGCGCGGCGCGCGAGGCGCTCTTGGTCGCCGCCGCGCTCGCGCCGCACGCGCCGCTCGCCGCGCGCGCGTGGGGCCTGGGCCCGCCGTCCCTGGTCGCGCAAGTCATTACTCTGCCGCCCGCAGCGCTGGCCGCGGCGGCGTCGCGGCTGGCGAGCGTGCGGTGGCTCGCGGCCAGCGGCGCCGCGGGGCTCGCGGTCTCGGGCGCGTTTGCGCGCGGGACGCGGCGGGCGGGGCAGCGCGCGCTCTAGTGGTGGGAGGAGAGTGTGGTCGTGTGACGGCTCGCGGGAACCGGGGTGCCGGCGGAAAGAGTGAGCGCGGCGCCTGCCGTCGCCGCCGCCGCCGGCGAAGTCTCCCCACTCCCCATTCGCGGCGGCGCCCCACGCTCCCCGCCCATTTAGCCCCTCGCTTCGCCACCATGTCCGAAGGTGGGCCGGGAACGAGCCGGCCGCGGCGACCGCGCGAATCGCGCCGCGCCGCCGCCGCCCGCGGCGCCGGCGGCCAGCGCTCGCGAGGCCGCCGTCGCCGCGCGCCGCTCACACGCACACCTCCCTCACCCCCTCAGCCGTCGCGCCGTCGCGCGTCGTCTTCGTGGGCAACCTCTCCGGCGACGTCGGCGACGACGACCTGCGGACCGCCTTCGCCGAGTGCGGGGAAGTGGTGGCGGTCGACCTCAAGAAGACGGGGCGCCCGCCGCAGTGAGTAGGGAGAGGGGAGGGGGAGGGGGCCGGATCGCGGCCGCCGCATGCGACGCCAGCGGCGGCGCGAGCCGACTCCACCCCCTCCACCCCTCCCCCCGCTCAGCTTTGCCTTTGTCGAGTTTGCGGAGCCTCCCCAAGCCGAGGCCGCGGTCGCGGCCAAGACGGGGGCGGATTTGAAAGGGACGGCCATCCGCTGCGAACTCGCGCACGGCGGCCGCCGCGGCGGCGGCGCGGGCGTCACCCGGCGCACCGACTACAAGCTGCGCGTCACCGGGCTGCCGCCGGGGGCGTCGTGGCAGGATGTCAAAGATTTCGCGCGCAAGGTCGGCACCGCGACGCACACCAACGTTTACAAGGCCCCCGACGGCGCCCTGATCGGCGTCGTCGACTTCGCGACCGAGGCCGAGCTCGACCGCGCGCTCGCTGAACTCGAGGGCGCCTCGCTGCGCGCCAAAGGCGAGGAGGCGACGGTCGGCGTCGCGCGCGAGGACGGGTCCACGGAGAAGGACTGCGCGCCGGTCGAGGCCCCGCGCCCGCCGCGGCGCGACATGGGGCCGCCCCGCGGCGGTGGGGGGTGGGGGGGGGGCGGCGGCGGCCGCGGGGGGTGGGGCGGCGGCGGCGGCGGCGGCTACGGCCCGCCCGGCCGCTGGGGCGGCGACCGCGGCGGCGGCGGATACGACCGCGGCGGGTACGGCGGCGGCGGCTACGGCGGCCCGCCCGGGCCGCCCGGCGGCGGCTACGGGGGGTACCGGCCGCGCGAGGAGTACGGCCGCCGCGACGACCGCGACCGCCGCGGCGGCGACGACCGCCGCGAGCGGCGCCGGTCGCGGTCCCGGTCCCGGGACCGCCGGCGCCGGTCCCGGTCGCGGTCGCCGCGCCGCGAGCGCGAGCGGTCGCCGCGCCGCGCGCGGTCGCCGCCGCGCGACGAGCGGCGCCGGCGGTCGCCCTCACGCTCGCCGCCGCGCCGCGGGCGGTCGCCGGGGGGTGACCGCCGGGGTGACCGTGGCGGGTCGCGGTCGATGAGCCGCTGAAACAGGGGAGAGGGGTGTGTGTGTGGCGCGCGCGGGCGCCGCACGCGCAGTGTGTTGCCGAGTCGGGCCCCACTCTGCGCCGTCTCCCCGCCCTCTGCGGTCGGCTGCCGCCCAGCCGACCCGTGTGCGGGCGCGAGAGCGCCATCGTGGTCGGCAGGCGCTCGCTGGGTGTGCGCCCTGCTGCACCATGCCGCCCGTTTTCCTCGCGCCTCGCACCTCCTTCCCTCCCGCCGCCCTGCCGTCGTCCGCTTCAAGCGCTGCTTCAGGGATTTGGCGCCCGGCTCACGCGCGGCCCATGGCGGGGCGCGTGCGCGGCGCGTCGGGCGTCCCGCCCCCGCCCTCGCCGTCGCTGCCGCCGCGAATGTACCAGCGCGCTCTGGAGCTGTGTCGGTCCCAGGTGGGAGGATAATTGAGCGGAAAGAGGCCGCCGCCGGCGGCGTGCGCTGCGCGCGCGCGGCGCGCTCGGCCAGCGCGCGGCCGACGCCGCCCCTCGCCTCTCCCTTTACTCAGGATTACGACCGCGCGGTCGCCGTCTTTGAGCGCGTCGTCTCCTTGGACCCGCTGCATGCGAAGGGCTGGGTCAGCTGGGCCCAGGCCGAGGCGCGGCGCTCGCGGCGAGAGGGGGGAGCGCAAGACCACCGCGCGCGTGCTGTCTTGCAGGCCGGCCTCGCCCTGGTGCACACCCCGGCGCCCGCCACTGCGCCCTTGCTGCAAGCGTGGGCCCTGCTTGAACTGCAAAAGGGCAACGGGCGCGCCGCCCTCGCCCTGCTGCGGCGCGCGGTCGCGGCCGACCCCACCCGCTGCGCGCCCGTGCTCCGCTGGGCACCCGTCGCCGCGCTCGCGGCGCGCGAGCGGGAGAGAAGAGAGGAGAATGTGTGACGGTGTGCCGGGGTCGCGGCGGCGGCCAACAAGAAAGCAGAGCGCGCTTCTCCCTCTCCTCTTCTCTCCCTCACCCGGCCGCCAGCCGCCGCATGCCCTCACCGAGCGCGGCTGCCGCCACAAGGCCGGCCTCCACGGTGGTGGTGGGCGATGGAGGGTCGTCGCGGCCGTCGCCGTCGGCGTCGGCCGCCGCGGCGTCGTCGGCGTCGTCGAGCGCCGCGAGCAACGCCGCCACCCCCTCCTTTGCCGGCGCCGCGCTGCCGCTTCCATCATCGTCATCTAGCGCAAACGGCAGGCCGTCGTCCGCGCCGGCGCCGAGCGCGGTCGGCGGCGGCAGGGCCGCCGGCCCGAGAGCGAGCCGCGACGGCGACCGCGCGGGCCACCCGCCGCGCGCCGACGGCGACGACGACGGCGACGGCAGCACACGCGTCAGTGTGGTGGAGGAGGAGAGGAGGGAGCCGGAGAGCGGGGACGCGGAGAGCTGCCAAAGCGGCGGCGGGAGCGGCGGCGCGCCGTCGCCCGACGGCGACCGCCGCGCGCCGGAGCCCGACCCCGACGACGCCCAGGGCACGCGCGGCGGCAGCGGGGACGGGCGCCGGGCGGAGGCGGGCGAGTCGGGCAGGGAGGCGAACGGGAGGAGGGGCGACGGCGGGAGCGACGGCGGCGGCGCGCGGCCGGCCGACGACGACCCGGAGAGCGACCGCGGGGGGACAAAGCCGATGACAGCGGCGGACGCGGACGCCGGCGCGGACGCCAGCGCTTCCGCGCCCACCCCCCCGACGGGCGCCGACCCCGCCGCCGCGCGCGGCGGCCGCCCGCCGGGCGACGCCGCGTCCCGCGCCAGCTCGGTGGACGACCGCACGCCGCGCACGGCGGTATGGTGGCGGGCGGCGCCGGGGATAGAAACGGGCGCCGACGGCGGCGCGCGGAGGTGTGGGGGAGGGCGCACCCCTCCGCCTCCTCCCCCTCCCGATCCCCTGGGCGTCGACGCCGCGCTGCTGCCGCTGGCGGCGGACGACGCCGCGGTGAGCAAGCCGGACGCGGCGGTGGCGAGCGCGGCCGCCGCGTCGCGCGCCGCGCTCGCGGCCGCGGCCGCCAGCGGCGACGCCGCGCCGCGCGCGCCCGCGCTGGCCAGGCGGCGCCCCCAGTCGGCGCCAAACGATGACGGCGGGGACGGGGAGGGTAGGGGTGAGGGGCGAGGGCCCGCGACCACCCCCCCGCCACGCACGCGCACCGCGCCCCCGCCGCCCCCTGCTCCCGCCACCGCCGCCTCCAGGGACGCGACTGCGGGCGCGGGGCGGTACGCGACGCAGACGCGGAACGCGCGGCCGCCGGGGAGGGGGGTCGGGGCGAGGTCGACGGCGGCGAGGCGGCCGCCGGACGACGCCGCGGCGGCCGCGGCCGGCGAAGATGTTGAAGGGGCGTTGTCATCAATCGTTTGGCGGCACAGGCGAAAGCGCAGGGCGTACGGCGCGCCCGCCGCCGCCGCGCCCGCCGCGCGCGACGCCGGCAGCGACGCCGCCAGCGTGGCTGCGCACCGCAGGAGCACGGCCAGCCGCTTGTACAGCGCGGCGGTGGGGTCGGTGGAGAGGGAGGGGGGGGGCGGCGGCGCCCCCTCGCCCGCCGGCTCGCACCGCACCCACCACCGCTCCAAGAGCGTGCGCCCGCCCTCCTCCGGCCCGCCCAGGGGCGCCGGCGCGCCGTCTTCCGGTGGCGGCACCTCGGCCGGCGCGGTGGAAGCGTCGCCCGCGTCGTCGCCGCTCCCGCTCGTGGCCCCCCACCCGCCGTCGGGCGCCGGCTGCAGCAGGAAGTCGAGCACGACCCCGGGGCCGCCCTCGTGCGCGCGGACAGATGCCACGGCGGCCGCGGCGGACGGAGGGGGGGGCGGGGCGTCGAGATTAAACTGGAAGAGGGTGCGGAAAGGGATGGTCGGGGCGCGCGCGCGGGCGCGGGACCGCCTCTTCGCCACGCCGCGCCCTCCCTCCCCTCCCAGCTCACCCACACGCGGGCCGGGTGCCCTCGCCGCCCTGTCGAGGGCAGAGCCCGGCGCGCTCTGTCGTCAGCCGGCCTCCGCGCCGCGACGAGCGCCGCGACGACGCGTGCGCCGCACTCGGCCACGATGGCGTCGGCCGGTCCGCGCCCAGCGGGCGCCGCCATAATGGCCGGCGCGGCGGGCGGGGCGCGCGCCAAGGCGTCGATGGGTGTGACGGAGGTGCGTCGTCGCCGATGCGCACTCTCCCGTGGGCGCCCCCGCCCCCGCCCGCCTCCGCTCCCCTCCCGCCACCGCGCGGGCGCCATGGCGCCCACGTGGGTGGTGGGCGCGGTGGTCAACATCGTGCGCCGGGGGGAGGGACGGAATTGGTATTGCGCACGCGGCCGCCGCCCACGGCCCGATGTCAGAGCGCGCGCGGGAGCGAGCGGCGCGAGGCGCGGGCCGGGCGGACGGCGCGCGCGGCGCCGTCGCCCCCGCCCGCGCGCGACGCCCACCCCTTCCCCACCTCCCTTGCCCGCAGATCGGGTCCATCCTCATCAACCTGGGCACGGTGCGCGGGTGGAGGGAGGCGGGCGGCGGAGTGGCAACGGCCGCCCGCGCTGACCCCCTCTTTCCCTTTCTCTTTCTTTTTTAGAACCTGATGAAACTGGGCCACAACCGGCGCCAAGCGGTCGAAGACGCGGGCAAGCCCGCCCGCCCCGTGCGGTGAGAAAGGCTGGAGGGCGATGGGTGGCCGTTTTTCCCCTTCTTTCGCGCGCGCCGCCCACCCTCCCCCCTCGCCCCCTCCAGCTGCTTCCACGAGTGGCAGGCCGGCATCGCCCTCTTTGCCGGCGGCAACGTCCTCAACTTCGTCTCGTTCGGCTTCGCCGCGCAATCGTTGCTCGCCGCGCTCGGGTCGATCCAGTTTGTGTCGAACGTCGTGTTTGCGCGCTGCGTCCTGGGCGAGCGCGTCACGTGGCGCGTGCTGGGCGCGACGGCGGCCATCACGGTCGGGTGTGTGCTGCTCGTGTCGTTCGGGAACCACTCGTCGGACCTGCTCAAGGTGAGGCGGGGGCGGGCCGTCGGTCGGCCCCAACCCCGACCCCAGCCCCGACCCCAGCCCCACCCTCACCCCCAACCAGGCGGGCCAACTCGTCGCGGCCTATGGCGAACCCGCCTACATCGCGTACCTCGTCCTCCTGTTTGCCGGCGTTGGCGCCTCGTACGCGCTCTACCGGGCGGGGAAGAAAGTGGTGGCGGACCCGGGCGCCCCGCCCGCGGCGCGCGCGCGGTGGCACCGCTCGCTCCCCGTCTCGTACTCGCTCTTCTCCGGCCTCCTCGGCACCCAGTCGGTCATCTTTTGCAAAGCCATCTCCACCCTGCTCCGCACCACCCTCCACGGCCGGTCCCAGCTCGGGTCCTGGTTTTTCTGGGTGTGTGTCGGGGCGCTGGTGCTCACCGCGCTCTTTTGGGTCTCACGCCTCAACAAGGGTCTGCGCCTCTTCCCCGCGGTCGTCATCGTGCCCATGATGCAGATCTCGTGGACCCTGTTCTCCATCGTGGGCGGTATGGTGTACTACAAAGAGTATCGGTGAGGGGCGGAGGAGAGAGAGAGGGCGGGGTGGGGTCGCCGCGCGCGCGCCCACTCCCGCTCTACCCCCTTCCCTCAGCACCTTCAACGCGCTCTCCGCCTCCATGTTCGCCCTCGGCGTGCTCATCGTGTTTGTGGGCGTGTTCCTGCTCACGCCCGGGGGCGGCGACGCGCCGTTTTTGGGCGAGGGGGGGGCGGGCGCAGAGCCGCCGCCCGCGGCCCCCGCCTCCGACCTGGGCGCCGCCGCCGACGGCTCCTGCGTCGATGGCTTCTCGCCGGCCGCGTCCCTCCGAGAGACCAGCCCGCCGGGGTCGATCGTGGGCGCGGGGCCGCCGCTCGCGGCCGTCGGCGCCGCGCGCGCCCCGCCGCCCCCGCTCTCGCTCGACCGCCTCTCCACCGAGTCCGCGCCGGGAGGCATGGCCGCCGCCGCCGTGTCGCCCGCGCGGTCCGCGCCTTGGTCGGACGTGCCCCTGGGCGACGGAGGAGGCGGGAGTGGAGGCGGCAAAGAGTCTGCCCTCCCCGCCCCCGCTCCTAAACGCGCCGCCCGGCGCCGCACCTGCAACGCGCTCATGGCGGACGTCATGGCCGACTTCTCGGTCGACGCCGAACGCTCGCTCAAACCGTTGCTGGGCCTGGGGCCGTCGGGGTCGGCAATGGCCGCGGTGTCGCTCTTCTCCGTGCCTTATGAGGGACTGCTCCCCACGGGCGGCGGCGGTCACGCCGTGGGTACGCCGGGCGCCGCGTGCGTGCTCGGTGGGGGCTCCCGCGGGTCGACTGGAGGGGGCAGGCGGTCGGCGCCGGGCGGCGGCGACATCGAGTCGGCGCCGCCGCGCGTCGCGTCGCCGCCTGCGCGCCCCGTCGACCTCGACTATTTGGCCGCGGCGGCGGCGGCGGTTGCCCGGTCGCGGCCGCCGTCCCGGCCGCCGAGCCGGCCGCCGTCGCGGGGCCCGGGCGCGCGGCCGCGGTCGCCGCCGCGCGCGGGCGCGCTCGAGCTGCCCCCCGCGGCCGCCGCGTGGGCGGCGCAGGGGGTGCCGGGGGGGGGGGCGCCGCCGCCGCCGCCGCCGGGGTCGGCGTGAGGGAGGGAGACACTGCAACGCGACGGACGGGACGTGGCGCGGCCAGCGCGCACGCCCCGCACTCTCCCCCCGCCCCGCCTGGGCGCGCCGCCCTCCTCGCCCGTCATGTCGCTCGACGCCCTGCGCGTGCTGGGCGTCGCGCTGGCGGCCGCCGTCGCGGTGAGCGGCGCGCTGGCGCGGGGTGCGCGGGCGCCGGCGGCGCCGCGCGCGTCATTGGCGCGCGCCGCGCTTCCTGTGGCGTCTGCGCACATGCACATGCCCATCTGCGAGCGGGCGGCACGCGCGGCGCGCGCGCGGGCGTGGTTCGGCCCCTCCTAGCCCTCCATGCTGCCGCCGACCCGCCTCCCGCCTCCCACCCCCTCCCCAGGCCATCGTCCTCTACGGTTTCCGCCCCCTCTGGCGCTTCCGCCTGCGCCACGTGCCCGGCAAGCGGCCGCGCTGGGTGACGGGCGGCATCCTGGAGTTGCGGGCGAGGGGGTCGCCCGCGGTGCACGCCGAGGCGCGCGCCGCGTTTGGCCGCGTGTGGAAGTCGTGGGGCGGGAGCCGCCCGTTCATCTTCGTCGCCGACCCCGCGGTGTCGCGCTCCATCCTGCTGCGCAACCGGGAGCGCCCCAAATTCGCGTCGTTCTGGTCTGGCCGCGACGCCGAGTTCGAGGCCGCGTCGATCCTCGCCGCGCGCGGCGCCTTCCACCACGCGCTCCGCAACACGGTGTGGGTCCCCCTCTTCTTCCGCTCCTCGCTCGACCGCTTCCGCCCGCTCGTCGCGGCGCACGTGTCCGCGCTCGCCGCGTCGCTCGACGCCGCGGCCGGCACCGTCGTCGACGTGCACGAATCGTTCAAGGTGCTCACGCTGGACGTCGTGGGCGAGGTCGCGTTTGGCCTCTCGCTCAACGCGGGGCGCGGCGGCGCGGGCGCCGACCTCAAGGAGGGCCTCGACGCTATCTTCCGCGTCAACGGGCTCTCCTTTTCGCGCTACGGCGCCGCGCTCCTCTTCTTCCCGGTCGCCCAACCGCTGATCCGGTGGGCCGCGTCCCGCTGGCCGGACGCGGGCATGGCCCGCGTGCGCGGCAACCGGGAGCGGGTGCTGAAAACGGTGATGCCGCTCATCGCCGCGCACCGGGAAGCGGTCGCGGCCGAAGCCGCGGCCGCCGCCGCGGCCGGCACCCCGACCCCACCCCCAACCATCGGCACCCGCGCCCTGCGCTCCGGCGTCGCGCCGGGCTCCTTCCTGGACCTGTGCGTGCGGGCGACGGACAAAGCGACGGGCGCGCCGCTCCTCTCCCCGCGCGCCGTCGCCAACCAGGCGCTCGTCATGCTCGCCGCCGGCATGGAGACGACGGCCAACGCGCTGGCGTACGTCTTGTTTTGCCTGCACAAAGGGGGGTCGGAGGGCCCGCTCGCGTGGGTGCGGGAGGAGGTCGACGCGAAGGTGAAGGCTGCCGGCGGCGCCGCGGCCGCCGCGGCCGCGTCCGCCACCGACGCCGAGGCCTGGCCCCGCCTGGACGCCGCCTGGCGGGAAGCGCTGCGCCTGTTCCCGCCCGCGCCCATGCTGGTGCGCGAGCTCGAGCGCGAGACCGACGCGCTGGGCGTCGCCGTCGCCAAGGGCGCCTGGGTCGCGGTCCCCGCCCTCGTACAACACCGCGACCCCGAGATTTGGGGGGGCGACGCGATGGAGTACCGGCCGGCGCGGTGGATCGACGGGAGCGTGTCGGACGAGGCGCGCGCCTCGTTTTTGATTTGGGGCGCGGGCAGTCGGCAATGCGTCGGCCGCGCCCTGGCCCTCCTCGAGGCCAAGACCGCGCTCGCCGTCCTCCTCGCCCGCTTTGACTTTGAGCTGGCGCCGGGGCAGGACCCTCTGCTGCTGCGGCAGACGATCACGCTCTCGCCCGCGGAAGGGCTCAAGGCGACGCCGCGGCTGCGGTCGGCGCCGGGCAAGGGGCGCCCGGCGACGGCGCGCGAGGCGTGAGGGAGGGAGGGAGAGGGAGGGGTTCGCAGGTTTTTTGTGGTAGCTTTCATTGCCTTTCTTTCAACCACCCCTCGCCACGCGCTCGAGGTCGGCCACCGCGCCGTCCACCTCGTCGCGCAACCGGGCAAAGCGCGCGGCGAGCGCGGCGAGCGCGGCCGCGGGCGGCGCGCGTACGCCGGGCGCGCCGCGCCGCAGCGCGCCCAGCTCGGCCTCCAGGGCGGCCGCACGCGCGCGCTCGGACGCGAGCGCGGCTTCAGACTCCTGCAGGCGGGCCGCCAGGCCGGTCGCGCGCGCCGCCGCGGCGGCCGCGGCCGGGCCGCCCCGGCCGGGGGACGGCGCGCGCGGCGCGGGCGGCGGCGCGGCGCCGCCCAGGGGCGGGCGCGCGGGCGCGAGGGTGGCCACCCTGGGCAAGCCGCCGGCGCGCGGCGGCGTGAGGGAGAGCGTGCGCGCCGCGCGGGCGCCGCGCGGCGCCGCCGACGCGCCCGCCTCCCCTTTGCCGCCTCCCGCGGCTTCCGCGACGAGTCGGTCGTAGTAGCTCTTGCCGTTCCACGCGCGCGCCAGGCGCTCGCGCAGGGGGGTGCCGTCCGCCGCGCGGCCCGCGGCGGCGCCTGTCGCGGGCGTGCCGCCGGGGAGCAGCGAGGCGGCCAGCGAGTTGAGTTCCGCCACTTGGGCCTGCACCGCGGCACGGCGGGGGGTGGGGGCGGCGGGTGGCGGCGGCGGTGGGCCGCGGCGGCGGCGGCCGGCCGCCGCCTTCGGCGCCGCACCACCCCCACCCCCGCCCGCCCGCCGCCTTGCCTCGGCCAGGCACACGGTCGCGTCCGCGTCGTCGCCGCCGGCGTCGGAGCCGGAGGAGGAGGCGGTCAGGTCGAGGGCGGCGTCGGAACCGGCGGCCAGCGGGCGCTGGAGGAGGAGAAAAAGGGGAGCCGTTGGCGCCTCGGGCGCGCCGCCTGCCGCGGCCGCGTGCAGGGACGCATGATCACTCCCCATCCCGAAACCCCCACCCCTCGCCGCCCGCACCCTGGCCGCGACCACGGCCCGCGTCCGTCTCGTGGCGATGGCCGACCGCGCGGCCAGCGCCCGGGGCTCGCCGTCGCTTGTTTCGATGGCGTCCTCGTCGGCCGCCCCGGTGCGAGGCGGCGGCGTGGCGCCGGCGGGCGCGGGCGCGCGCGCGGGCATGCGCGCGCCGACCGCGCGCCCGCGCGGCGCCCACCCAGCGTGCCCGCCGCCGCCGACCGGGCCCGACTTTTGCGACATCAGGAAGGACAAGTCGGCGGGGGGGGGCGGGCGGTTGGTGGCGTCGCCGAAAGGGAGGGGCGCATGGGGCGCGGCGTCGGCCGGCATGGCGTCCAGCGCGTGCGCACGGCGGTGGCGGTCGAGTGCGGGCGGTGCCTGCCGCCCAGGCTTATGGGGAAAGGGTGGCGGGGAGTGCGGGGGCGGCGCCCGTCATCGTGCGTGCACACCCGAGCCCACCTCCCGCCTTTCGATGCGCGCCCGCCTCGCCCGCCCAGCCACGGGCCGGGGCGTGCCCCCTGCCCGGGCGCACGCGCAGCCCCGGCGTCCCACCCTTCGCCCCCCGGCCGCGGTCGCAGCCGACGCCACCGCGTCCTTGGGCCGCCCCGTCGCGCCCGCGGTGGACGACATTCCGATCGACTGTGCGCGAGGGGGTGTGGGCGGGGTCGGAGGGGGTGGGCGGGCGGAGGGAGGACGTGGCGCCGACGCGCCCCCGCGTCCCTGCAGCGCCGACGCCGTGGCTCGCGCCCGACGACCCCGCGGCCCCGTTCTCCTGGCGCGAGCGGTGGTACCCCGTGCGTTTGATCGCCGACCTGGACACGGCCAAGCCCAACGCGCTCACCGTGCTGGGCACGCCCGTCGTCGTCTGGCGCTCTGGCGCGTCGTGGGCCGCCGCGCGCGACGAGTGCCCGCACAGGCTTGCGCCCCTGTCGGAGGGGCGGCTGGAGGATGGCGTGCTGTCCTGCCGGTACCACGGGTGAGGGAGATGGGGGCGCGGGGGTGGCTGTCGGGTGTTCTTTCTTTCGGCCGCACGCGCGGTCGACCCACCATCCACCCCTCTTTCCTCCCGCCGCGCGCGCGCCCGGCCCATCCACCACCTTTCTCCTCGCCAGCTGGGAGTTTGACGCGTGCGGCGCGTGCACGCGCTGCCCCCAGGCGACAGACGCCGCCGCTGCGGCCGCGGTCACGGGGTCGCGCCGGTCGCGCCTCAAAACCTACCCTGTGTGCGAACGCGCGGGCCTCCTATGGCTGTGGCCGACCGCCGGCCCCGACGCCGCGCTCGACGCGGCCGCGGCGCCGCTGCCGCTGTGGAAGGAGCTCGACGGGAGCGACCCCGCGTACCCGGGGTCGGCGTCGCAGGCAAGAAAAGGAGAGAGAGGGCGGGGAGAAAGACGGCTGCTTGAGCCAGGCGTCGTGGGTGGCGAGTTGGAGGCAGGCGCGCGCGCGCGCCGCGTGCACCCCGCCAAACTTTCCCCCCCTCCTCCCCTCCGCAGTGGGGCTACATGTGCCCCCCCGTCGACTGGCTGCTGATGACCGAAAACTCGGTCGACCCCGGGCACGCGCCCTTTCTGCACGAAGGGGTCATGGGGTCCGACACGCGCGCGGGCGCCGCGCCGATGGGGATGGCGCTCGGGCCCGACGGCGTGGCGCCCCGCGGCTTCACTGTGTCCCACACGGGGTACACGGTCAAGTCGCGGGTCGGCGGCATGAAGGCGACGCGCACGTTTGTCGCGCCCGGCGCGCTGCGGACGCACTACGTGTACGACAACGGGTCCGAGGCGATCGCCTGCGTCTACTTCACCCCGATCTCGCCCGGCCGCTGCGCCACCTTTGCCAAATTCTACTCGCGAGCCGCTCCCGGTGGCGAGGTCGCGCGCGACGCGGCGACGGGGACCGTGGCGGCCAAGCCCGCGCGCGCGCCGCGCGTGTCGCTCGCCTCCCGCTTCCTCTCCTGGCTCCTCTCCACCGCCGCCTTCCACCTCCTCGGCCACGCCCTGTCCGACCAGGACGTGCTGGTGATGTCGGGCGTGGCGAGGAAATTGAGCACCGCCCACAAAGGCTGGCGCGCCTACTGGCTCGCGACCCCCGCCGACGTCGGCGTCGCCGCCTTCCACCGCTGGTTCCAAGACCACGCGGGCGGCGCGGTGGACTGGGACCCGGCCGTGCGCGCGGCGGCCGGGGCGGGGGTTCCGTTGCCGCTCACGGCCGCCGCGCCGACGCGCGCCGCCCTGTTAGACCACTGGGACCGCCACACCGCGCACTGCGCCACCTGCCTCAAAGCCCTGGCCCGCCTGGACAAGGCGCGGGTCGTGCTGGCGGTCGTTGGCGTCGTGGCGGTCGCCGCCGCGGCCGGCGCGGCCGTCGCGCGCGGCGCGACTGCCGCCACCCTTCCCGCCCTCCTTGCCGCCGCGTCCGGCGCGACCTGGGCCTGGCTGGGCGCGGTGCGCGTCCGCTTCTTCAAGGCGGACAAGCTGACGGACGAGGATTGAAAGGAGGAGAGGGGAGGAGGAGAAGAGAGAGGGAGTCGGCGTGCGAGTCCCTTGGCGCCTCCCTCATCTCTCTCTCTCCCCGTGTTTGGCGCTGCCTCGGTCTCTTTTCTACCTTGCAGCGCGCTCGGCGGGGAAGCGGGCGGGGAGCACAGGGCCGGGGGGAGGGCCGGGGCCACACGCGCGCGCGCGGCCCCACCCCCTTCTCTCCCTCTGCCTCTTCAGTAGGGCAGCGCGTTGAAGCCCGCGGCCGAGAGCGAGTTGGTGGCCAGCGCAAAGTAGCCGAGGGCGTGGCCGATCGCGCCGTACGCCATGACGTCGACGATGCTGGCGGGGAGAGAAAAAGGAAAGGGGCGAGGTCAGGATTTCGCTTTTTTTCTTCTTCTTCTTTTTTGGAGCCGCGGAAGCCTCGCGCCACCACCACCGCAACCACCCCTTCTCACCTGAAGCCGGACGGGTCGTTGGTGGCGAGGGCAAAGGACGCCTCCTCGGCGAGGCGGTCGCCGGCCTCCTTGTGGCTAAGGAGGTGAGGAGGGGGCGTGCGCGCGTCGGCTCGCACGCGGATACCTCACGCCATCCTCCCGCGGGCGCAGCGGGCTGCGGCGACGCCGGACCCCCCCCCGTCACTCGACTCTTACGTCTTGCCGTTCTGCATCGGCGCCCCCGCCTTGGCCAGCGCCTTGCGCTGCTGGGGCATGATGACGAAGCGGCCCAGGGCCAGGGACGCGATCGTGGCTGGAGGAGGAGGGAGGGAGGGAGGTCGGCGCGGGCGACCGCGCCCGGCGCGCCGCGCCACGCGCGCCCACCGCCGGGCCGCCCCAACTGCCCTCGCCGTGGGCCCGAGGCCGCCCCACGACAACCGTGGCGGTGGCGTGGGCCCGGCGCCCGCCCGCGCGCGGCGCGCGCGGCGCGCGCTATCCTCCACCGACCCCGGATCCCCCGCGCCGGCGCGCCCGCGCGGCCGCCAACCCCAATGCCGCCCCCCGTGGACACGCACGCCCCTACTCCATCACTTACCGCCACCGATGACGACGTTGACGTCCGAGAGCGCGCGCGGCGCAACCGAGCGGCGGGACGCGACGCGGCGGGCGGGCGCGGCGCGCATGGGCTTGGTCATGAGGGCGGCCGACATGAGGGCGGGCGTGCGGTGGAAGGTTGGGAGGGTGAGAGGGGGTGGTGTGCGCGAACGCGCGCCGGACGCGCGCCTCACTCGTCGCCGCCGCGGCCCCGCGCCCGGCCCCGCCCCGCGACGCGGGCCGACCGGCGCGCCCCGGGGCGCAGGCCCGACTCGCAGGGCGCGGTGGATGGAGGCGGGAGAGGTGGGGGCGTCCGGGCCCCCCCGCCGAGCGCGGCCGCGCACGCGGCCGCCGCACGCGCGCAAGCGGCCGCCGCCGCCTCGGCCCGCGCGACAGAGGCGGCGGCCGGGTCGGCATCCACCACCAGCGCGCGCGCACACGCGGCGAGGGCGACGGCGGCGGCCCCTTTCCAGGCCGCGTCGGCGAGCGGCAGCGCCGCGCGCGACGCCCGCCACGCGAGCGCGACCGACTCGACCGCGACGGCGATCAACAACGCGACCGCGACCGGCAGGCGGGCGTGCGCGAGGCGGGGCGGGGCGAAGAGCGAAAACGCGAGACCCCCCGCCAAACCCGCGCGCGCGCGTGGGCGCAGCGCGCGCAGCGCCAGGGCCGCCTCGGCCGACCGGGCGACGTGGGCGAGGCCGGCCAGCGTGTGGCGCATGCCGTGGGTCGACGCGGCGAGGGCGCTGGAGAGGAATAGGGGGGTTGTCGGGGTGTCTGCCGCCGCGAGCGCGCACCACCCCCTCTTCCCTCCTTTTCGCACCCAACCGCGTCCACCAACCCCTGCTGCGACGCCAGCGCCTCCCTCTGCGCCCGCTCCGCCCGCGTGGCCGCATCTCCCACCCCCCGCCAGCGCTCGGTGGCGGCCGCCGCGCGGCGCGCCTCGGCCGCGTTGAGCGACTCGACCGCGGCGGCGACCGCCTCGCCCGCCGCCGTCGCAGCCGCGTGCGCCGACCGCAGGGCGCCCAGTTGTTGGGCCACATCGGCCAGGATGAGGCGCGCGGCGGCCACGTCGGCGGACAGGCCCGCGACGGCCCCCGCCGCGTCGGCCGCCGCTGCCGCCAACCCCGCCGCCACCGCGTCCGCGCCGCGCGCATGCTCCCGGGCCTGGTAAAACATGCATAGCGTGTCCAGGTGCATGCGGATGGCGTCAAAGGTGGCGTGGTGGCGGTCGGGCAGCGACGCGACGCACGGCGCGTCGGCGGGCGCGCGCGACGCGGCGCGCCGCACGCAGCCCGGCAGCGCCCCGCCTTCCCCGTGCGCGTCGGCGTAGCACGCCAGAAAGCGCAGCGCAAACGCGGTGTGCGTCGCGGCGTCCAGGTCGGCCGCGCAGCGCGAGGGGGAGAGGTCGGCGGCCACGGACGCGAAGCAGGCGTCCGCGCCGGCCTCGACCGAGGGGCGCAGAGGCGACTTGAGCAGGTCTGGTGGAGGGGGAGAGGGGGTGGGCGTTAGGCACCGGCGCCCGCACCCCCAGCCCTCCCACTCCCACCAACCCTACCGGCCTCGAGCCGGGCCAGCCCCGGCCGCGGCGGCGGGTGCATCACCGACGCGCTCGCCGCCCCGGCGGCGGCCGCCAGCAGCAGCGCGGCGCGGGCGGCCATAGGGAGAGAGTGGCCGCGCGCAGCGCCACCCCCACACACCTCGACGCCATGGCGTCGTCCTCGTCCCAGGCCGCGCTGGCCGCGCTGGCCACCGTGCGCGGGCTGACCGCGGAAGGAGTGGCCCCGCTGGAAGCGGCCGCGGCGGGGCACCACTCGTGGCTCGCGGCCGCGGTCGCCGCCGCGCGGGCGCGGTTTGGCCTGCAGGGTGGTAGTTCGGTGAGATGGGGGTTGAGAGTGGCCTGTGGGAGGGTGGTGGGCGCGGGCGACGGCGGGCGCGGCGGCGGGAGGGCGCGCGCGAACGAAATGGGGCGCCCGGCAGCCCGCGCGCGCGCGGGGGCGCGGCAGGCGCGCGGCGCTCCCCATCTGACGCGCCGCACCCCGCCTTCAGACGAGCGCCGCCTCGCCCGCTGGCGCGCCGGCGGAAGAGAGGTCTGGTGCCGCGGCCGCGCCGGGCGTGAGCGCTGGGCGCCCCGAGCGTCCCTCGGTGCCGCGCGCCTCACGCGACGCGAGCGATGGCGCGGGCGACGGACGCGCGTGCGAGGCAGCGGCTGGCGCGCCGGCGGCTCTGGCGCGCGCGCGCGCGACGACCGCGGCGCCCGCCGCCAAAGCGGCGGCCAGGAAAACGGGGCGCGCCAAGGCGGAGCCCAAGGCCGCGGCCAAGAGAGGGCGGGCGGCGGCCGCGGTCGATCAACCGCCTGCCGCCGAGCCCGAGGCCGCGGCGCCGTCGCCGCCTGCTCCTCCTCCCCCTCCTCCCGCCTCCTCGCCGCCCAAGAAGAGATCGCGCGCCGCGCGCAAGCCGGCACCCGCGCCTGCACCGGCCGCGCCGCGCGTCACGCGGCGGCGCGCCGCGGCGGCCGCGGCCGAGGCGGCCTCGGACGCCGTGCCGGCGCCGCTGGCCGACACGCCGGAGCTGGTCAAGCCGGCCAAGAAAGTGGCGAAAGCAGTGGGCAAGCCGGCGGCAAAGGCGGTGGTGGCTGAGGTGGCGCAGGTCCCTCGGCCGCAGGTCGCCGAGCCCGCGCCCGTCGCGCCCGAGCCCAATCCCAAGCCGGCTGCTGCTCCTGCACCGGCGCCGGTCGCGCCCAAACCGGTCGCCGCCGCCGCGCGCCCGCCTGCGCAGGCGCCGGTCTCGCGCGCGCTGCCGCCGCCCCAGGCCGCTGCGGTCCGCCCACCCCCGCCTGCTGCTCGGCCGGCGCCCGCTGCTGGACCGGCTCCGCCCAGGCCGGCGGCGGGAGCACCCCCTCGGCCTGCGGTCGCTGCGCCGACGGCCGGCCCGCCGCGCCCCGCCGCCCCTGTCCAGCCCCGCCCTGCCGCCCCTCGCCCCCCGGCACCAGGAGGGCCGCCGCCCGGCATGCGGCTGGCGGTGCGCGCCGCCCTGGCGGCCGCGCCCCGCCCCGCGGCAGCGACCGCGCTGCGGCCAGCCGCTGCCCCCCCTCGCCCCGCGCTCGCCGTCGCGCCCGCGGTGCGCCCGCCCGCACCCCCGGCGCCGCGGCCACCCCCCGCGGTCGTGGCGGCGGCACCAGCGGCCGTCCGCCCCGCCGCCCCCGTTCCTCCGCCGCGCCCGCTGTCGCCGCCGTCAACCGCCGAAAACGGGCTCGCGGGCCTGGTGCCGTACGCGCTCACGCCCGAAGGCGGCGCCCGCACGCCCGCCGCGCCCACGCCGGCGGCGGTGGTCGCGGCGGCGCCGTCGCGGCTCGGCCCTGCCGCCGCGCCGGCGCCCCCTCCCCCTGCGCGCGCCCCGCTGCCGACGACGTCCACGCTCATGCTGCCGTCCAAGGTGGAGCGCAAGCCGTCGACGGCGGACGCCGCAGGCGCACCGCGCGCGAGCGGCGCCACCACCGACGCGTCCTCCCCTCCCTCCTCCTCCCGCCCTGGCGGCCCTCAAGCCTTTGCTCCCACGCCCGCCACCGCCAACACAAAAATTCGGGCGCTGGAGGCCGCGGAAGCGGCCAAGCGCAGAGAGGAAGCAGTCGCCGCCGACCGCGCGGCCAAGCGCGAGGCGGCCGAGCGCGACCGAGCGCGGCGCGCGGTCGAGGCGGCGGCCAAAGCGGCGGATGACGAGCGCCGGCGGGCGGCGGAAGGCGTGGCGCTGGAAGCGGCGCAAGGGGCGGCCGCCGCGCGGCGCGCGGCGCACGAGGCGTCCAAGTTGGCCGCCGTCAAGGCGCGGGCGGCGGGGACGCCGGCTCGCGTGGGCAGGAGGCTGGGGGTGGCCGAGGCGGCGCCGTCTGCCGCGCCGCAGCCGGCCGGCGCGACGCCCGCGTCCGACGCCAGCGCCACTCCCGCGAGCGACACTGGCGCGACGCCGACCCTATTTCCGGCGGCCAAGGGCAAGAACGCGCCCGGCGCAGCCGTCGCGGTCGACGCGCGCGCCGCCGCCCCCGCGCCCGACTGGGCGGCCGCCGCCGCCGACGCGCGCCAGGGCGCGGCCGCGGTCGCGGCGGCAGGTCCCCGCAAGGCGTCGACGGCGTCAGCGCCGACGGCGGCCGCGCCGGCCGCGCCGCGCGACGCGACCCCTCCCCCTCCCGCTGCCGCCTCTCTTGTCCCCGCTTCATACGAAATCTCCCCCTACCGCTCCGATGGCGACGACGACGACGACGATGCCGACGACGAGGGCTCCCCCGCCCGGGGCGGCGCGCCCGCCAAGCCGATCCCAGACTGGGCGCGCGGCGCCGCGCTGCGCTCGGCCCTGGCCGCCCAAGCGTCCATCGACCCGGACGACGTGTTTGCCGCGCGCGCAACGACGTGCCCGCTGGACGAAGTGTTTGGGCGCGGGGACCCTGCAGCGGCGGGAGGCGCGGGCGCCCCGTCCCGCGCTTACGACGCGCGGCGCGGGTCGTCGGGCAACTGGCTCGACGACCGGGTGACGTGGCGGGAGGAGCTCGCCTACAAAAAGGCGATGGGGTACCACCCCAAGTAGAGAGTGTGGGGTGGGGGAGGGTGGTGGGGGTGTCTGCGCGGTTGCAACAGAAACGAAACGAGGCCCATCTGTTCACGCGCTTCCCGCCGCCGCCACCGCCTCCATCGGCGCAACCGTCACAATGACGGGCACCCCGCCCGTCGCGGGCGACGCGTGCGTGTAGCGAAAGGTCCAGCCGTGGGCGGCGGCGCCGACCGAGCCGTCGGCCGCCGCGACGATCAGCGCGCCGACATAGCGCGGCTCGGCCCGCGCCACCCGCGCCACCGCCGCCTCGGCCGCCTCCCGCGGCGACGCCCCTCCTTCCAACAGCGCCAGCGCGTGCGCGCACGGCAGGAAGCGGAGGTGGGCGTCGCCGTCGCCGGTGGACCCACAGCCGCCAGCCGGAGTGGCAGCCGCCCCGCCGCCAGCGACAGCCGCGTCGCCCACGCGGCCGGGCACCTTGTGCCCGGCCCCGTTGCTCGACGCGGCGGCGGCGACGGCACGGGAGGCGGAGACGGCGACGGCGGCAATAGTGTCGTGGGAGAGGGCGGTGATTGGAGGAGGGGTGGCGCGGGCGCGCGCGCGCGCGGCGGCCTCGCCGCCACCGCCCACCACAAGCTCGTACGGCCCGCACGATCGCCTGGGATCCGGTGCGACCGCCCCTGGCGCCCGAAAATTGGGCTGGCAGCCGCCGGCGCGCCAGGAACGCCACGCGGCGGTCGAGGAAGGGGAGGACAGATTTTTCCGCGCGGGCAGACCCATGCTCATCGCGAACGCGTCCGCGCCCGGGCCCACGAGGAGAGTGTGTGTCGTGGTTTCCATGACCAGGCGCGCGGCGGCGACGGCGGCCGGGACGCGCGCCAGGCAACCCACCCCCCCCGCGCGGCGCGTCGGGCCATCGATGATGACCGCGTCGAGCGTCGTCCCCCCCCCCTCGTCCGGCGACCCGCCCGCGCCCACCGTACCATCGCAGCCGCGGACTTCGCAGGTCTCGGCGGCGGCCTGCACGGCGTCGAGGGGGGGGGCGCCGGCGGAGAGGAGGGCGTAGCCGGCGGCGCACGCGTCGGGCCAGGGCCAGGTGTGGATGAGCAAAGGGAGAGGGGAGGGTGGTGGTGGTGTGGCGGCGGCGGCCGTCGCCAGGGCGGCCAGAAGGAGGGAGAGGGCAGCCATCCGGCGGGGGTTGTGAGCGTGCCTTTGCCTCCCCCACACCCTCCCGCCGTCGCCCGGCACCCCCTCCACACCCTCAGCGGCACCGCCGCATCCGGCAGCCCGCGCCCCGCGCGTCGCGCGGCGCCCCGCGGCCATGGTGCGGGCGCGGTCGACGCGGCGCGGGCGATTGCGCGCGCCTCCCGCGCCCGCGTCAGGCGGGCGCGTGCGCGGGATCGATCCGCGGCGCGCGGCGATGCGGCGGCGGTCCGAGGGCGGCGGGCGGGCGCGCCGCGCCGTGGACCGACTCTCTTTCTTTCTCCCTCGGCAGGCGATCGAGGACTGGTACAAGCAGGTGCGTGTGCGTGCCGCCGGGACGCAGGGCGTCGGAGCGCGCGTCGCTCGCGCCGCGGCCGACACCTCCCACCCCCTCTTTCTTTTCAGCTCCCGCCCGTCACCCGGACCTACGTGACTCTCTGCTTCCTCACCACAGCCGCCTGCGCACTCGAGGTACGAGAGGGCTGGTGGGGCCTCTCGAGGCCGATTTCGAGTTTCGGGCCCAAAACCCCAACCCTAACCCCAACCCTAATCAGCTGGTCGCGCCGTTCAACATCTACTACAACGCGCGCCTCATCTTCCAAAAGGGCGAGGTGTGGCGGTTGGTCACGAGCTTCCTCTACTTTGGCCAACTCAGTTGCGGCAGGGAGGGAGAGGGGGAGCGCGACGGGACGCGCGCGCGCGCGCGCGCGCGCGCCCTTTCTTTTCCAACGCCGCCCGACCGTCCTCCTTCAGATTTGGATTTTGTGTTCCACATGTTCTTCCTGGTCAAGTACGCCAAAGCGCTGGAGGAAGGCTCCTTCCGCGGCCGGTCGGCCGACTTTCTCTGGATGCTGCTGCTCGGCGGCACCGCGTTGGCCGCCGCCGCCCCGCTCGCGCGCGTCCAGTTCCTGGGGTCGTCCCTCGCGTTCATGATGGTCTACGTCTGGGCGAGGCGCAACCGCCACGTGAGGGAGGGGGGGG
>Ga0315289_10003127_pt1 | contig 25132 bp, 19 predicted proteins | sample YL17G11_40_MG_FD_203452 | JGI IMG/M metagenome (GOLD analysis project Ga0315289, IMG submission 203452) | Sediment microbial communities from Yellowstone Lake, YNP, Wyoming, USA - YL17G11_40 | ecosystem: Environmental > Aquatic > Freshwater > Lake > Sediment | place: USA: Wyoming | collected...
CCTAAAGCAGGGCGACATCTGCCAGGCGTGCATCAACCGCAAGCGCATCATGATTCGCTTGTTCGGCTACCTGCGGCCCCACTCGCTCACGCTCAGCCTCGGCGTCGCCGTCACCTTTGCCTTCGCGCTGTCCCAAGCCGTGCCGACGTGGTTGGGCAAGCACATTATTGATGACGCAATGCCAACACTAGTGAGGCCGGGCAACTACCAGTTGCTCCTGCGCTACGTGCTCGCGCTGCTCGGGGTCTTGCTCGCGCGCAGCGTGTTGACCTGGGGCAATTCCTACATCATCAGCACCCTCGGCCAGTACGTCGTGGCCGACATCCGGCGCCACGCGTACAACCACCTCCAGCGGCTCGCCGTGAGCTTCTATGAGAAGCGCCAGACCGGGCAACTGCTGAGCCGCATCACCCACGACACGCAGCACATCCAGGAGTTCGTCGCCACCACCTTGCAGGATTTGCTGGTGCAGATCTTCATGATCGTCGTCGTCATCGGCATGATGATGGGTCAGGACGTGCGCTTGACGGCGCTGGTGATGATGCCCATCCCGCTGCTGGTGCTGCTGTCGGTGATGCTCGGGCGGCGGGTGCGCCGCTTCTACCGCAGCGCGTGGAGACGCATGGGTTCCATCAACGCCATGCTGGCGGATACTATCCCCGGCGTGCGCGTGGTCAAAGCATTCGCCCAGGAGCCGCGCGAGGCCGAGCGCTTCGAGCAGCGTGACCGCAGCTATGTCAGCGCGGTCGTCGCCGCCGGGCGCACGCGCAGCGCCTTCTCCGGCCTCATGACCGCCACCACCGGCATCGGCGTCATCATCGTCTGGTGGTACGGCGGCGCACTGGCCATCCAAGGCCAACTCACGGTCGGCACCCTGTTCATGTTCACCGGGCTGCTGGGGCAGCTCTACAGCCCCGTCACCACGCTGGCCAACATCAACGAGCGCGTTCAGCGCGCGATCACCTCGTCCGAGCGCGTGTTCGAGATCCTCGACACGCCGCCCGAGGCCGAGACGGCGCCGAGCGCTCCTCGTCCCCAGCAGGTCGTTGCGGTGCAGGGCCACATCGAGTTCGACCATGTCTTCTTCGGCTACGAGCGCGACGAGCCAGTGCTGCACGACATTTGCCTGGAGGTGCAGCCCGGGGAGATGATCGGCCTGGTTGGGCGCAGCGGCGTGGGCAAGACCACCCTCGTGAATCTGATCTGCCGCTTCTACGATCCCGACCGCGGCGTCATTCGCGCCGATGGGCGCGACCTGCGTGAGCTCGATCTGCGCTCCTGGCGCGAGCATATCGGGGTCGTGTTGCAGGACCCGTTCCTCTTTCACGGCACCATCGCGCAGAACATCGCCTATGCCAAGCGCGATGCCGCCGAGCTCGAGATCATCGAGGCGGCGAAGGCGGCCAATGCCCACGATTTCATCATGGCCTTCCCCGACCGCTACGATACTCACGTCGGCGAGCGCGGCGTGCGCGTCTCCGGCGGCGAGAAACAGCGCATCTCCATCGCCCGCGCCATCCTGCATAACCCGCGCATCCTCATCCTCGATGAGGCCACCTCCTCGGTGGACACCGAAACGGAGATGCTCATTCAGCAGGCGATCCTGCGGCTGGTTGAGGGCAGGACCACTTTCGCGATTGCCCACCGGCTGTCAACATTGAACCACGCCGATCGCCTGGTGGTGCTTGACGGCGGGCGCGTGGTGGAGGTCGGCAGCCATGAGGAGCTGGTCGCCGCAGGTGGGACTTACTCGCGGCTGGTTGAGATCCAGTCGCTGATCTCGGAGGTCGAGCGGACGTGAGCGCGCGCGAGCTGCCGACCTCCCAACCCACGGTGGTCCTGGACCCGAAGGCGATCGTCATTCGCAGCGATCGCCACGGCGGGGTCAGCGTGCGTCTGCCTGACGGGACGACTCTGCATCAGGTCCGTCTGGTCGAGGCCTTTCCGGTAATGCGGCGCCGCAGGTTTGTCGTGCTCTATGACCGCCACGGCCAGGAGATCGGCATCCTGGGTAAGGTCAAGGGCCTCGACCCGGAGTCCGAGCAGGTCGTGCGCACCGCCCTTGACCGCTCCTATTTCCTGTCGCGCATCACCGCCATCGAGCGCATCGAGGAGCGCTACGGCGTCGCCACCTGGCATGTCACCACTGACCGCGGCCCCCGCGTCTTCGAGGTGCGCTCGCGCTCCGAGAGCGTCTGGTGGTTGGGCGCCTCGCGCATCCTCATCAAGGACCCCGACGGCAACCGCTACGAGATTCGCGACCTCAACAAGCTCGATCCTCGCAGCCGAATCCTTGCCGAGCTGCACATCTGAAGTGTGTGAAGCGCCGCGGCGACGGCGGCTGCGATCGCCATCCATCACACCTGCGCTGGCGGAGGCAAACTACCCGGCACAGTTCGGCCGCGTTTACCTTGCTTGCTCCGAGAGCAGCCGAGGGGAAGCCGAAGGAGATGCGGACGAGGTCGTGGATTTCGATGCCAGCGCGTTTCGGACGAGAGACGGTTGCTGTCATCGAAACAGCGCGGCCCTCGGCACGCTAAAATCAGCAGACCCCGGTGCAAGCCATGACACGCTCTGCACACGCGGCGACAGTGCCAGCGGCCGGTCTCTCCGGTCTCCCACATCGGGCGCGGATTCCATGACATTCGCTGGCCGACATCCCACCGTCGCTCATCCGGCGCCGCCCGTGCCGCCCAGGTCCACGTAGTCATCGTCAACCATGATCTCGCTCATGGTACCGCCATCTTCAGCCCAGACGGCGAGGGATCCCCGCAACTCGCCGCCGACCAGCTCTCGACAGAGGTGCAGTCCGAGCCCTTTCTGCTTGTCGGGATCGAAGTCCGCGGGCACGGGATTGCCCGAGCTCCAGACGCGCAGCCGCAGCTTTCCGCCTTGGTGAGAGAGGGCCACGTCAACCCGTCTCTTCCCGTCCGATCCGGGCGCCCCATATTTGAGAGCGTTGGTGATGAGTTCGTTGCTCACCACCGCCAGGGTGGTTGCCGCCCGCGAGGGGATATAGACAGGGTCGCTGCTGACCGACAGGGCGACATCCTCCGCGGCAAGTGCGCCGATAGCCATCTCCGCGATGCGCCGCAGAACATCGCTCAGCTCAACCCGCTCGGATCGCTGCTCGTACATCTGCTCATGCACGGTTGACAGCGCTGAGATCCGAGCCCTGGCCTGGCGCAGCGCCGCGGCCGCGTCGCTCGCCGCCGGCTGGGTGGTGAGTTGCAGTTCCAGGATTCCCGACACCAGCATCAGATTGTTCTTCATCCGGTGGTTGATCTCCAGCGCCACCGTCTCCGCCATCTGGGCGCGCAGGCGTTCCGCCTCAAGCAACTGCTGTTCGGCCCGTTTGCGCTCGGTGATATCCTGAGCGGTTCCGAACCCGCCCAACAGCTTTCCCTCCTTGTCGAACTCCAGCTCAGCCCGCTCGCGGACCCACTTCACGGCGTCGCCGACGACGATGCGGTGCTCGATCTCGTAAGGCTCGCCGCGCAGGGCTGCCGCCCACTTCCGATCAACGTACTCCCGGTCCTGCGGATGGATGGTTGCCAGGAACGTCTCATAGGTCATGCGGGTTCCCTTGGGGATCCCGAACATCCGGTGCGTCTCGTCCGACCACAGCAGTTCATTCCGCCGCACGTTCAGCCGCCAGCTCCCGGTATGAGCCACGGCCTGCGCACGGTTCAAGTCCGCCTGGCTCTCGCGCAGCGCCTCCTCGGCCTTCCTGCGCTCGGCAATCTCGGCGCCGAGTTGCGCATTTCTGCCTTCCAGATCCGCGGTTCGCTCTTCGACCAGTTGCTCGAGGCGCTCTTGGTGACGGCGAAGTTCCTCCTCAGCCCACTTGCGCTCGGTAATGTCAATGCCCACCTCCATGATCAGGGTTGAACCATCGGTGTCGGTGAAGGGGAAGTCGAAGATATAGTAATTGCGGCCGTCGGGGCCGGTCCACTCCCACTCGAGAGGCGCCATGGTCTTCAGCGTCTTATAGGTTTCGCAAACCTCGCACGGCTCGCTGCGCCCCCATAGATACTCGAAGCAGCGCCGGCCGTGGGACTCGCCGAAGCGCTCCCGGAAAAAGCGGTTGGCGAAGGCCACGTGATAATCCGGCGTCAACAGCAGCAGGTAAGCTGGCAGCGTCTCCAGGATATCATTGAATCGCTGGCGTTCGGCTTTCACCGCCTGCTCCGCCCGCTGGCGCTCGGTAGCCTCCTCCTGGAGCGCGCGGTTGATGCGCTCCAGCTCCGCCGTCCGTTCCTTGACGCGCATTTCCAAATGGTCTTTCGCTTCCCGCAGCGCCTGCTCGGATCGCTGCTGCGACAGCCGCGCCCGATCAATCGTCTCGCCGATGCCCCGCGCCACCCGCGACGCCACCAGACCGGCCACCAGCGCGAAGGCCACGGCCAACAGGGATGCCGCCACGACGTGACTGAGATTCTCCAGCACGGGTATCCGGTGGTGGGCGATTGACATGCTGAGGACTGCGAGCACGGTCAGTGGAACGAAGGCGCGCAGCAGCCGGGCGCGCGCGGAGTCGCCGACCAGCGCTCCCAGCGGCCAGCGCTTCGGTCCCGCCGCCGCTACCGCGCCCAACGCCAGCAGGAGGCCGCCCAGGCAGCCCATGAGCGAGATGGGAATCGCCGGACTGCCATAGAGCAGCGGCGCCCCGTAGGCATAACCCAGGCCAAAGATTACCGCGATTATCGCCGCCGCCAGCCCCAGGGCGCCGCCGGCGTCTCCCAGGCGCCGGCTGCGCTGGTCGGAGATGGGCTCCACCAGAAGCGCCAGCATGGCAGCGCCGACGAGAAACAGAATTGCGCCGGCGACGGGCGACATCGTCTGGAAGGGCACCGAGGACACCCGCGCGATGCACTGTGTCATCGCGTCCTCTAGGTTGAGATCCGCTCCGACCAAGAGCCCGATGACCTCGAGCGCTCCAAAGAGAGAGATGAGACCGACCACGGCCGCCCAGACGACGCGCTCGCGTCTCCCCACACCCGCGGCCATCCGCAACTGCACCGAACCGAGCATGATGAGGGAGACGGCGACACTTGGCGCAATCGCTTTGTACCCAGCGACAATCCTCGTGAGGAACGGGAGCCCCAACCCCCAGCCCGCCAGCCCGGCCGCGCCAAGCAGCACAGCCCCGATGCTGCAAAGAGCCGCGATCCGACGGTCGGCGCTTAACCCTCTCGATTCTGGGCCGGCATCGGCCGGCGCAGGCGTCTTCTCTGACAGATCCGATGGCGCTGACATTAGCCGCAATCCCTCGTTAGCACGCGACGTACACTCGCATCGCCGACCTGCTCCATTCTTCGCCCGGCGATGCCCTCCCACCTCTGCTCAGAGCGAAGACAGCGTATTGCGCGGTCCCAGGCCGGCATCAGTGTACAAGCAACCTTGCCACGGTCCCGATCGCGCTACGACTCCCATCGAGGAACGCCCCAGCGAGTGCTGATCGGCGAAGGTGCGGCAACAACGGCGCGCTCATCGCCACCTGGCAGAACGAAGGGAGGAACATCGCTTGGATGGCGACGACCGCACCAGTCCGCCCAGCCAGCAGATAGCCGACGAACGCAGCCGTCGTCAAGCCCGGCCCTGGCGTGACCTGACCCAGCGCGATGGCGTCTAACCGCAATACTGTTCGTTTAGAGCCGAAGGATGTCATTCTGAGCCTTGGCGAAGAATCTTGGGACTGATGTTCTCCAGCGCAAGATCCTTCGCGTTGCTCAGGATGACAGTTGCCCCCACCTAAACGAACAGTATTGGGTCTAAGAGGTGTTCCTCGGTCAGCCAGCCCCAGTGCTACCCCAGGTCTGCACGCAGGAATGGCAGGAGCATCTACCGCGAATGTGAACTGGCACACCGGGTGATGAGGGGTAGCATCATAGTCAGCATGCCCCGTCAACTCTCACGACACGGCAAAACGGCATCTCCCATCTTCTCGATGCCGTCCGCAGCCATCGCCAAAACTTGCCCCGGGAATAAAGTGTCGGCAACTTGACCTTTGTCTCGCATCTTTGGCGGTACATCGCTTGTCTGCACCAATATAGGATCGCTTGTAGTAGCGGCCGCCGAAATAGATGAGCGGAGGAATTGCCACCGGCACGGCAATTGCCAGCGACGTCGTTAACGGTAGATGCAGAACTACGCTCAAGATGAAATACAGGATACCCACTACCATTATTGGTGCAAGTCCGGTCAGGACTGAAGGCAGCCACTTCGGAAACAAAGACCCCGCGTCTTTCCTTTTCACGCGTCATTCCTTTCCGGTCAGGCCGACGGGGACGGTAGCTCGAGAGCTAATTCATCCTCCAGCATCCCCGTTGAGCCGCAGGCCCTTCCCCCCACGAGTCTGCAATGGCTCTCGCACCTGCCGACGAGCCGCTAACTCATTTCGCCGCGCGGGGGCGGCTTTCCTGCTTCGGAGATCGTGGGTGCGCGTGGGTGGCGGCTCGTCACCGAAACGTGCCGCGCCAACGTCAAGCGCATTCGCCACGGGTGAGTCCGCGCAGTGGAGAGTCCTGCGCAAGTTTTCGGGACCGTCCCCGCGCCCCCGCGACGGCGGCTCATGTGAGGTGGAAACCATAGACCCGGCTCCGCTCGCTCCCCCACGTGCGGTCAAGTGCAAAACGGATTCCCTCAACCCGACTGCGCACCGCCAAACGAACCAGCCTTTGGTGATTATCCTCGACCGCCGCCAGGGTCCGCCACTCGCCCCCTTGCAAGCCTTCGATGCGGAATGACCTCGGCATCACCGGCGGCGCCGAAGTGAGCTGGTTATCCGGCCCGAAGTGGCTTAACGCGATGAGCGCATCCAGGGCGCTGTCGAGAACAAGCGTTACCTCCTCTACGGCAACCGGTTCATTGAACAGATAGGCGACGCTGTCGCCGGGGCTGGCGACCCAAGCGTGCAAGTCACTTGCCACCGGGCGAGTGACCCCATCGCGGACGGCCTCCGCATCCCCCTGCGAGGCGATCAACCGCGCGCGCCTGGTCAGCGGCGCCAGCTCCTGGATCACTCCCGGCAAGTAGCAATCATCGCGCAGAAGCGCCTGCTGCAATTGCGCGACGTGGCGGCTCATGTCACGCGGCAAAAGGCCCTGCTTCGTCGCCATGGCCGCCGCGGTCCCTGCCGCTTGTCCCATGGTGCAGGCAGTGCCCATGACGCGAGTGGAACTCATCGCGACGTGGGTGCAGCTCGCGCAGCGGCCCGCGAACATCAAATTGGCGATATTCCTGGAACACAGGCACCCGTAAGGAATGCCATAGGGCGAAGGTGCGGGATGGTTGATGCACGCCGGATGCCCCAACTTGGCAGCCCAGAACCCCTCCGGAGGGTGAAGGTCCATGGGCCATCCCCCGTAGGCGACCATGTCATCGAAGCGCCCGCCGGCCTCAATATCAAGCTGAGTGAGCACGTGGTCGCCGAGGTAGCGCCGACTCTCCCGCTTGGAAGGCAGGAATTGGAGCCATTCGAGGCCCCAGTTCTCGGCGCCATGATCGCCCCGGTTCTTGATGTGGTCCCACAACCCGAATACGATCCGCAGCAGCTCGTCGCGCAGCATCTCGGTGTCGTGAATGCTGTCATGCTCGCCGCCCAGCTCGATCCACCAATACCCCAACTCCCACCAGCGGTGTCCGCCCGCTCCGTAGGGCAGGTCACTCTCTTCGTTGAACACATAAGCCCAGCTTGGCGGGGCGAACGGCTGCGGTCGGTCGTACTCGCGCGCCTGGAACAGACACGTCATTCCCATGGTGCGCGCGTCCGCCTTTTCCGGCGCTATGGATTCCCCGTACTCGTGCCGGGCTTCCCTGCCGATGCGGCACTCGGCTCCCGTCAGGGGCGCCAGGATGCCGTCTCCCGAGCAGTCGGCAAAGATCTTAGCTTGCACCCGGTGGTACGTCTGCGTGGTGAGCTGCCAGCCCACGATGCTCGACACGTGCCCCCCGGCCATCTCTGCATCGAGGCATGAGCAGTTGAGCAGGAGGGTGAGGTTCGGCTGGTAACGAGCCTTCTCGTAGAGGATAGTGTCCCAGATCGAGTAGCTTCGATTGGGGTTGCGGCGAAGATTTTCCAGGCGCAGCTCCTCCAGGATGCCCGTCTCCCGCAGGTTGGGGATCGAGTTGTGCCTGTCGGCGCCGCAGATGTGCACCCGCATCTCACCGGATGCATTGCCGCCGAGCACCGGTCGGTCATGCATCAGCGCCACGCGCGCGCCGTGTCGCGCTGCGGAAAGGGCCGCGCACAGCCCCGCCATCCCACCCCCGACGACGCAAAAGTCAACCTCGTGAACTACCTGCGGCAGCCGCCGGTCTCTGCCACTCATTTCACGCCTCCTCGGCCAACGTAGTCCAAGACGCCCAGCGCCACCGCGCTGCCCAGTTCGCGCCACTGCGGCGGCCCAACCGTTTCTCCCGTGCCGGCGGCATGATAGGCCGCCTCCAATATCAAGGCCAGGGTGCCGTAGTTCGCTTGCAGATACCCCGCGGCTGAGCGCTCGAACCCCTCCGCGTACCACTGCGGGTGCGGGCCGGTCAGTTCGGCGGAGAGCGCCGTGCGGGGACGCTCGGCGCACCGCCGTGTCACGCATTCCACCAGTCGCGTCAGGCGACGCACGAACTCCGGGGCTGCCTGGTCGTGAGTCCCGCAGTCAATGAAGTGTGGATCCGTGGCACAGGGGGCATGGAAATCCACGCCGATAGCCGGAGGGCGCGGCAGTGATGCCAGGTAGCGCTCATAGGCTTCTATCTCCACCCGTCGCTGCGCCCCACTCCATGCCCGGTTGAAATCTACCGGCGGGCGCTCCTTGCCGTACATCCCTTCGACCACCCCGTCCATATCAATGAAGGGTATCGCGCGCACGGTGAGACCGCAGCCGCCGGCGGCGATCAGCGCGGCAAATGCCCCCTCCAGTGCGTATGCCCCGGGGGTCTCGCCGGAATGATGGCGGGCGGTCAGCAAGATCTCGACCGGCCCGCTGCCGCATTCATACGCAAACAGCGCCTGCCCCCGCTCGCTGACGCCAATCTCAACGACGCGCGCCCCCGCCGACGCGAGGGCCCGTTCATAGAACCGCTGCCAGTCCGCCGGCTGATACGGATGGCAAAACGCGATCTCGGTTGTTCGCCTGACGCACGGTACCCCGAAGCGCATGGTGCCGGCCGTGGCATCCACCTCAGTCGCGGCCACGCGTTCCCATCGGCGCCCCGCTGCTCGGAACACCGGCCGCACCCAAGGCTTGTAAGGCCATCCGAGAGCGGTCTCCCCATGACATAGCTCGCAAAGCAGCACATCGCATTCAGGTCGTTCCACCGTGAAGCGAAACCACATGGAAAAGGGACCGCCCTTGCAGTCTGCCGCAAACCGCAGGGTGTGCGAGTCCATCCATTCGACATCGGTCCCATTGGCGCCAGGGAAGTCGGTCCTTATTCGCGTTCGCGCCCTCGTCATAGGGGTCTCCGCACGAGGCGCGCGCGGGCTACGACCTCAGAGGAGGCGTGCGCGCACGCCCAACGCAGCGGCGGTCACGCCGCATCAAGAGCAGAGACATCAGGACTGTGCCCTAATTCCCCCCCCAATTCGTCCCACCAATGCCGAACCTCAATCGTGTTGCGGCCGGGCACGCCCGCATACAGCAGCGGCTTGGGCGTGGTTGCCGGCTTTCCCGGGCCCGCCGCGGCTGACTTCGGCCTCCCCACGGCGGCACTGACTCTCCCGCGCCGCACCGGCCATTTCAACCAACAGCTCGCCCCGCAGGGCAGCCTGTCTCAGAGCCGGCCGGAAACTGGGCACGAGCCTGGTGACGCCGGCGAACCTCACAGATTTCCTGCTGCGCGTTGAAACTTCCTGCCCCCGGGCTTCGTCTATAGCTGGTGACGATGGCGAGCATGGGATGGGGGTTCGTCTAGGTCAATCGCTTCGGGCCCTGCTCGCGGATTCAGCGCTGCTCACGGCAGAGCAATTGCAGCAGGCGCTGGAGAAGGCGTCGGCATCCCGGACAAACCAACGCGCCGTGGCCCTGGGCACGCGGACTTTGCTCGCCGACGCTCGCGAGCAGGTGCGCCAGGGCAGGATAAACGTCGAGGAAGTGTTGCGCGTGTGCCAGCGTGATGAGGTCTGACATCACTGGTGCCGCGACAGGAGCAAGGAGGTAGCAGAACCATGAGATGGACGCTCGTTGCAGCACTCGTGCTCATGGCGGCCGTGGCTGGCGCCGCCATCGCCCAGCAGGCGCCGGCGCCGGCCGCCGCAGCCGTAGCGCCGGCCGCCGGACCCGCAGCGCGGGCCCACCGACCGACAGCGCCGCGCGCGCGGCCCGGCGAGCGACGCACGGGCCAGCGCCGGAATCCGCAGCAGATGATTGACATGCTCGGGAAGCGCCTCGGCCTGACCGAGGCCGAGAGCGCCGCCACCAAGAGGGCCGCGCGCGCCAAGATGGAAGCCGCGGCGCCCCTTCGCCAGGAACTTCGGACGCTTGACAAGGTGGCTCGCAACCACCAGGCCACCGATCAGGAAGTGAGCGCAGCGCTGGAGCGATTCGACGCCGCGCTGGCCACCTACCGTCAGAAGGTCCAAGCAATTGACGGCGAGCTTATGAAGGCGGTTTCACTGAAGGCGCGGGCCGCTTTGACCGCCATCGGCATTATTGACAACGGCATGGGCTTGCGCCTTGGCGGCGCTAGGATGCCGGGCGGAGGGAAGGCCCAAGTTGGCGCGCGCCGGATGCGAGGATCTGGCGCCCGCGGTTTCGGTGGTCGGCGTGCGCGGACACGGGGACCGCGGGTCGTCCGCTGATTACGAGAAGGGAACAACAGCCGCGTGCGCTCCGCTTGCCTAGTCCGGCAAGCGGGGCGGACGCGTTCCCTATATCGCCTGTGGGCAAGTACCGTTATCGCGCCCAAGCTGCTGGTGCCGGCGGCGCGGGCGAAAAAGACTGGAGATTGAACCGCGGAGCGCCAGGATGCAATCCCTTGCCCTTCGGCTTCAAAAGCCAAACGGAGGTACTGGCACTTGGTAGCAGAACAAGAAGTAGATGCCGACACCCACAACCACGAAGGGCGGAACGAAAACACCGAGAGGCGACCAGAGCAGTCGCTGCCGTGACAGATACTCCCTTCGCATCCTGAACTCCACTACGGCCAGAACCAACAGTAGGCCTCCCATGCCAAGCGACAGGAACCCTAGGATCCGGCTGCCTCGGCGTGCACTTACGTACTGCTCGGCAGGCGACCTAATCCGTTCCGTGAATCCAAGCGCACGAACGGTCGGCTGGCCCTCAATCACTGCCTCGGCGGTTATGGGGGCGTCAACTGCTCCAGCAAAGAGGAGCTGAACAACGCCCCCGTCATTGCGCTCGAGAATGTTCCACGTCACCCCCACTTCGCCATGCTGAAGTCGCGCTGTGTCAAGTTCTAGATCCACAACTTTTCGGCTCTTCCTTCGTATCCTGGCTTCGAGAATCGGAACTGCGCCCCCCACTTTGATCACGAACGGGCGAAGGACGTTCTCCGGTCTAATAGATCGGCTACCCCCATTCCAGAACGCAACCTGTGCGGCTGCAACGTCACCACCTATCCTTTGCCCTCGAAACTCTACGGAGAGCTGAGACGATTGGTGTGCCGAGACGATAAGTGACCTCACCGGGTGAACGAGGTAGGTAAGTCGAGGGGCTTCCTTCGCGGCAACAAAGAAGTAGACAGCTAGAACAACGCCAATGACACTGGCGACGGCCCCGGCAACTCCCACGACAGGATTTGAAAAGAACCGAATAAGGCTGCCTGAAGTCGAATCTGAAGGACCCTGCGAGGTCATCGCTCACAACCTCACTTTCACCGAGCCAGGGATAGACCTTATGCGCCGATAGGGCCCGGCGATTGCTCTCCACCTGGGCAACCACTTGCCATTGTACCAGCAAGACCGGTTGTGTCAACTCACGACAGACCTGTCCGACCCGGGGCCACTGGGCAACCGGGGACACCGTTACCTATTTCGACGTGGGCGGGTGTGCTCACCAAAGTGACCGGGCATCTAACTCCGCGACCTCGCCTCGCGCCTGCGCGCCTCGGGCGACTTCCCTACTGACCTGGAGGGCGCCGCAGCCGCCAGTGCGCCGTCTGCGGAACCGCCTCTCCGCGTGGCTCTGCGGCGTGCATCCCGATCTCTCGCACACCTGACGCCGGCAATGACGCTTCGCCAGCCACAGACCACCACATGGGCGGCCCATTTCCGGAGTCCGGCTGCCGCGCGACCTCTTCTTCCGCTCCCATGTCTTCCCGGTCCTTTCTGGCTCACCGCCTTGCGCTTCAGGAGCAGAGACACCCTGCAACGGTTAGGGAGCCACGAGACCGGTTGGCTTTGTCAGTCTCGGTCGGGGTCTGATTCCCCGGGAGCAAGGCCAGGTTCCTGGCGAATGGCCGGAGGCCGCGGCATGGTGCGAATGCAGAGTGCTCAACCGGGTGTAATGCTATGCGCTGGGGCCATATCGTGCCGACAGCCTGGCGGAGGCTGGAGCCCTGGATCAGCCGAATTGCGGTGAACTGGCCGTCAAGGCAGGCCGAAGTCGGTCCGTTGCTCCCCGCCCGCACTCCGCTGTTTCGATGGCAGAGACCGTCTGTCGTCCGAAATGCTCTGCCATCGAAATCCGCGACCTCGTCCGTATCCCGTTCGCCTGCGCTCCTTCGACTCTGCTCAGGACAGGTCAGGGCAGGCCCCGCAGTTTCGACCTGTGGTGAGCCCTTCGACCCATTCGGCAAACTCAGGGCAAGCTTCGCTCAGAGCTTGCCCTGAACAAGGCGAAGGGGTTCACCCGCCTCAGGCGGGTAAACTGTGCCGAACCACCTGTGCTGAGCATAGTCGAACCGTGCCAGGTCAGTTTTCTCCACTCTGCGTCGCTTCCCAAGGCGGAGCTATGCAGAGTGCCCTTCGTAGCCCGACGGAGGAGGGCGGAGCAGGGCGCCAGCGCCAGAGGCGCCTGGCGTTAAGATCCGATGTGCCGCCCGCACCCACCCCGACGCGCGTCGAAGCGAACTCGCGGGCACGATCGAAGAGGCTGTTGCACAATCGGCGTGAGTTCACCAGAGGCGCCTCCGCGAGACCGAGATTCCACGCTTCGCGCTTCGCGCTCCGCTCTGAATGACAGATTCGGAGGCGCCACGCACCCTAGCGCGAATTATCCAACAGCCACCGAAGCTCCGCCCCTGACCGACATGTCTCTGCTCGGATAACGGGCGATCCGACCGCCACCTTGCCAACTGCCCCTTCGCCGCTTGTCCGCCGCGCCCGCCCGGCTAGGGTGTCTTGACCTTGACCCGCGGTGGAATCTTGAACTCGTCTATCACAGCGCCGTCGAGACCGATCACTCGAACGGTGGATTCCTCGGCGCCGACGTCCACGCGCACGAAAGTCACTGCGCTCGCATACTTCACGCTTTCCGGCTGTGGCGCATCGGTTGGCCGCGGATGGCCGCCCGAGACGCCGGCCACCACGAACTGAACCCCGCCAGCCGCGGCGCGATGGTAGTTATGGTCGTGGCCGCTGAAGACCGCGGAGACACTGTAATCCTGAAACACGCTGCCGAACCTCTCTCGCACTTGACGGGCCCCCTGCACCCGCGAGGCGAGCACACTATAGGGCGGGTAGTGAAAGAAAACGAAGATGTACTTGGCGTCCGGGTGCCCGGCGAGATCATCCTTGAACCACTGCATCTGCTGTTGCCAGTACTGCTCTTCGCGCTCCTGAAAACGCTGCTCGTCGGCCGGCGTGAGCGCCTGGTTGGTCTCCGGCAGGTCGGGCCCGGGGGTGTCGAGGACGACGAGATGCGCGGCTCCGCGGTTAAAGGAGTAATAGCGCTCGTTGCCGGGCAGGGCAAAGAAGTCGAAGTAGAAGCGCGAATCGCGCTCGTGATTGCCCAGGGCGGCATAGTAGGGAATGGTGCGCATGAGGTCCGCATTGACCTTGAAGAAGCTCTCCCAGTCAAGGATGTCGTGACCGTCGGAGACCAGATCGCCGGTGTTGAAAACCATGTCCGGCTTGCCGGCCATGATGCGCTCGACGATGGGGCGGTGAGCCGGGTTGTCGCGGTTCTGCGTGTCACCGAGGATCATGAAGGTAAAGGGATGCTCGCCCTGAGGCAATGTGGTGAACGTGGCTTTCCCGGCATCGCTCCCGTCGCCCAGGACATTGTAGGTGTAGGTGGTGCCTGGCTCCAGGTCGCGCAGCAGCACCGAATGATGATCGTAGTCGGTGATGGTTGCGGTCTCGCTGCCGGATTTCGCATAGGTCACCTGCCCGCTGACGGTGGCCCAACAGATGGTAGCGAGGTTCTGCGAAACATCCTGCACGTAGGGTCCGATTGCGATGGCGCGGCTTTCCGTCGCCCATGCCGGAGCGATCAGGGCGGCGGCTAGCGCAACCGCGGCCAGCATCACCCTTGTCCGCCTGAATGTGGTAGTCATTGTCATCAGCGTATCCTCCTCACGTGTTTTGGCCGGCGTCCGTCAAGCCTGCTTCGCCTCCAGCAAGTCGGCTTCCTCGCGGCGAACGGGCGACACGCCGCATCAATCACGCCGTCGTGGGGGCGTGTCCTGCTTCAGCAGCAAACCACGGAAGCAGCGAAGGGCTCTGCGCCCTGCTTGCCCGATTGCCGGGTGACCGTAGAGACCGATATCAACCGCCTTGTATGAGCCACAGCAGCCTGCTTCCAACGACCGCAGCAAGCGCCAGCACACAGAGCAACACCGCGGCTGCACGGCTCCACCGGGACCCCGCGGGCGCTGCGACGCGAGAGCCACAGATATACGCTAACAGCGCTTGCGGCGGGCACCGCAAGCGCCGACGACACCGTCCAGCAGAGCAAGGAAAGGGCAGCGGCCGCCGACCAGTCGGAGACGAGGGCGCCCACCGCGAGCAGTACACTCGCACCGATGGCGACCGCCGCCGCAATCAGCCATGGCGATGCCCGCGGCGGGCGCCGGAACGAAGTGATGAGCCAGCACATTACCGCGCTAGCCGCTGCGAGCAGTGGAAAGACGACAAGGACAACCAGGGCCCACTCTTCATCGCCTCCTTCGCTCGGCATACTCACCAGCATCCACAGCAGCAGGTAACTGAGAACAGCGGTCACTGCGCCGGCAAGCAGAGAGGTCCAGAAGGCGCCTTCAGCCGCTTCGACGAGAAACCTGAGGAGCACGTGAGGTTTGTTGCTTCTCACGCCGCATCCACTCCTTGATCGAATCGCCTTGCGTGATCCTCAGCTCGAAGTTCCTGACCTCGAAGTCGCGCCACTCGTCGTTCACCTTGTAGCGCATGGGGTTATTGGGATCAACCTTCTCGGCGTAGATGTCACTGGTATCGGGGTCGCCGGTGGTACAGGTCCAGGCCACGAAGTTATTGTGGCCCAGGCCAACAAACGGCGTGCCCCACCACGCGGGCGATCCGGTCACTAGCCAACGCGGAAGGACCGTCAACCTCGGCCGAGGTCCCCTCCGCCTGCCGGCAGTTGCGAAGGATTTGCTCGAGCCGATCCTGGGCTTGCGCGTAGCCATAGCCATAGGCGGCCGCAGTTTCGGAGTCGCCGTAGATGTGGGGAACGCCCCAGACATCGCGGTAGATGGTGACCTTATCCGCTGACGCCGCGCAGCATGCGAGCGCCACCAGCGCCAGGACGAGAAAGACGGGAACCACGCGAAGCTTATTCATGATCCGGGTAAACCTCCTGATCGCATCCCTTGACACGGACGCTATTGATGTGGTCGCTCACGGCGAGCGCGAGCTCCTTGTCTCCATGCCGGATTGCGGCGAACGTCGAACCGACGAATGCGCCGGCAGGGCCGCGGCCAGTTCGCGCAGAACCGATCGCGTGCACCGCCACTGACGGAGGGCCCCGATGCCGGGGACGATCCTGCTGGGCATTGATGTCGAATCGGCCTCTGATGATTCGCTGGGCTACGCCGAGTACGCGACCCAGATGTATCACCAGCTTGAGATTCCGGTTACCTACTACGTGACCGGCCGGGTGCTTGAGATGCACGGGCCGGTGTTTGCGGCGATTGGGAATGACCCGCTCATAGATCTTCAGTGCCACACTTATGACCATCTTCTGCTCAAGACCGTTTTCATGGACCTGCCCGCGGGCGTAAGCGGCCATGACGATAAGCCGCAGTTCCTGAAACGCGGAGCCGCGCTGGAGGAAATAAACGCCGACCTCGCCAGGTGCCGGCGCCTGTGGCAAGCGGTGCTGGGGCGCCAGCCGGTGGGCCTCACCGGCCCGTGGGGCTACTACCGCGGGCTGCAAGATCGCCCCGACATCCTTGAGATGCTTCATGGGCACGGCTTTCGCTACCTGCGAACGTTCGCGCGCAATGAACGCGACTGCCAGCCGGTGCCGCTGGAGTGGCAGCCGTTCTTCTACGAGCCCCAGGGATTCGGCGACATGCTGGAGCTTCTGGTCCACGATTACCAGGACGATTTCTACTGGCGCATGTTCGCGCGCCCGGGGCCCAGTGATACTTACGAGGCGCATCTGAGAACCGTCGCCCAGCGTGCGGCAGAAGCGAACCTGGTGTGGAGCGCCTGTTCCCATGACCACGGCTGCGCGACGCGCGAGGGCTTCGAGAGCAAGCGCAAGTGGCTGCGCCATTTCATCACCTATGCCAAGGACCTCGGCCTCCGCTTTATCAGCGCCGACCAGTATTACCGCGAGGCGCTGGCGGCGAAAGAAGCGGGGCTTGGAGATGGCGCGTGATCGTGACTGACGGTCAGAGCACAACCGCCATCGCTTCGCTCCCGGGGCCACCAAAGCTGTATTGCCTTCAGGCACTCGTTGGCCTCGTCCCCCCAATCGGCGTAACAGAAGTTCGCCGTCAGCATCCGTGACTCGCGCGTAGTAATAGCTGGACGCGCCAGCGCACTCATCTTCCAGCCGCAGTCTTCCTCGGGCCTCACCGAACGGGATGGCACTGTCAGCGAATTGGCCCTTGCGGCGCTCTCAATGCCGGGTGTCGGACTCATACTAACGCGCCCCTCGCCCGCCAACGGGAGCACGGCAGAAGGCAAAGGCGGTGGCGTCCCATCATCGCCCCCCTCCCGCCGGAGGAAGGGACCGCTGGCTTGGGCGGCCTCGAGTCCTACCGACGCCCGCGCGCGACGATGCGACCGACGGAGCCTCGCAAGCCTGGTATGACCGGGATGTCGCTCGCCCCGGTCCGATCAAGCAGTTTGCGGGCGATCCGCGCCCGCTTCTCCGTCGGGCCATGGACGGTAGTGACGCCCACGAGTTCGAGCTCCGGGGAACTTACGGCGAGCGCCAAGGCAAAGGGGCAAGCTCTTCGCGGAGTCGAAGGGCTCAGTCTGACAGAATTGCCGGGGTATTGTTACAGGCACTTAATATGCGGGACCGCAAGAAGCGTCCGCCCGGCACAGGCTTCTTGCTTGTCGGCGGCCTAGGGATCAGCCGGTCGAGCGAGCTGCTGAAAGCGGGCGAAGCTTTCCTCCCAGGCGCTGTTGCCCACGGGGGTGAACTCCGCAGCAGGGAACGAGCCACGGACCACCTCGGTCATTTGCGTCGGAGAGCTGACCCAGCCGTGCGCGCGAGCCTGCGCAAGTAGATTGCCGATCGCGGTCGCCTCCGCCGGCCCCGCCACCACTCTGCGACGCGTGGCGTCGGCTGTGAACTGGGACAGAGCGGAGTTTTGGGAGCCGCCGCCCACGATGTGAATTGTCTCGATCTTCCTCGAGGTCAGCGCTTCGAGCCAACTGATCGCTCTACGGTACGCCAGCGCCAGGCTCTCGAAAACGCACCGCGCGACCTCCCCCGGCGTCTCCGGGGGCGGCTGGCGAGAAGCGGCGCAGTAGTCGCTGATGGTTTCCGCAATCCGCCCGGGCCGGAAGAATCGCGGATCATCCGGGTCAATCAGGCTGCGTAGGGGAGGGGCGCGGCCAGCAAGCTCGACCAAGTCGTCGTAAGAAAGCGTTTGCCCCTGGCGGGCCCACTCGCGGCGGCATTCTTGCAGAATCCACAGGCCCATCACGTTGCGGGACAGGCGATTCTGCCCGCTCCCGCCGCCCTCGTTTGTGAAATTCCCCGCCAGCACCTCGGGCCTGAGCACGGGAGCGTCGGTCAGAACGCCCACAACGGACCAGGTGCCGGAGCTGATCCAGGCGACGTCATCACCGTGGCCCGGGACCGCCATCACCGCGGAGCCAGTGTCATGGCTGGCGGGGGCGATCACGACTGTCTCGCCGTCCCCTCGCAGCGGACCGAGGCGGGTTCCGGGGGCGACGATGTCGCCGAAAAGACGGGCCGGAATGTCAAGTCGGCGCAGCAGATCCCACGCCCATGCCTTGCGACTGGCGGCGAGGCACTGCGTGGTGGAGGCTATGGTGAGCTCGTGGGCCTGCATCCCGGTGAGCCAGTAATGCAAGAGGTCGGGAATGTTAAGCATGCGCTCGGCGACGTGAAGCGCGGGGTCCTCGGCGAGGCGCAGCGCGAGCAGCTGGTAGAGGGTGTTAAGCTCCAGGAACATGTTTCCGGTGGCGCTGAAAATCTCCTCGCGCGGCACGATTCCGAAGGCGCGCTGCAGCATGCCGGCGGTGCGGCGGTCGCGGTAGTGCACCGGGTTGCCGATAAGCCGCCCGCCACGATCGAGCAGGCCGAAGTCAACCCCCCAGGCATCAATGCCGACCGAGCGCAAGCGACCCGACGCGCGGGCCTTGCCGATGGCCTCCTGGACATTGGCAAAGATCCCCAGGAGGTCCCAATACAGCGTCGGCTCAACAGCGACGGGTTGATTGGCGAAGCGATGGACTTCCTCAATCTCCAGGCGCTTGCCGTCGAACCGGCCGCTGACGGCGCGCCCGCTCTCTGCGCCGAGGTCAATCGCGAGCAGTGCGTCACCGGCAGGCATGTCCCTCCCTCCGCAGGCTCAAGCTAGTGCTGCGCCAATGACGTATTGATGGGTAGGGGCGCAATTTGGCTAGGCTTCGCCGCCACCCCGGCCCGAAGGGCTTAGGGGCATTGCGCCCTCCCGGAACGGGCGTGATGAATCACGCCCCTACAACCGCATGCCATCAAATCAATGTTGACGCAGCACTAGTGCAGGGCAATGATTGGGGACCCAAGGACACCGAGGCGAGAGCACGCGCGCCCCGTTGCCTCCCATGCCCCGGCCCTTCGCAGCCGAACTGCCAACGCCGCTAACGCGCGGCCTTTCCTCGGAATCGCAGGTTCTCTTCGACATAGGCGTCAATTCTGTCTATCGCCTCTGTCACGCGTTGTGTACGCTGCACCGCCACCAGGGCATAGATGGCATCCACCAATGCAAGCTGCGCGATGCGCGACGCCACGACCGTGGTGCTTGCGCCGCTCCAGGCGCGGTGAGCGGCGGTCAGCAGCACGTGTTCGGCAGCATCAGCCAGCGAGCTGCCAGGGAAGTTGGTGATGGCCACGGTCGCGGCCCCGGATTCGCGGGCGAGCCGCAGCGCTTCGACCACCGGGCGGCTCTCCCCGGTGTGGGAGACTCCAACCGCGACCTCGCACTTGCCCAGCCAGCACGCTTGCACAACCTGGTTGTACGGGTCGCTGACTGCCTCCGCATCAACCCCTAGCTGCTTGAGGCGCAAAGCAGCATCGGCGCACACCGCGCCGGAGCCGCCAACGCCAAACCAGCGCACCAGCCGGCAGCGCGCGATCACATCGGCGACCGCCCGCAGTTCCATGGTCTGTTCGAGAGCCAAGGTGTCGCGCAGCGACTCGATATTGAACCGGAAGGTTTCCGCGATGATGCCTTGCGGGGTGCCGGGGTGCTCTCCCTGCTCGGACAGGGAGGAGGCGGCTATCACCAGATGCTGGGCCAGCGCCAGTTTCAACTCCGGGTAACCATTGAGCCCCAGGGAGCGGCAAAGGCGGTTAACCGTATGCTGGCTGACCGAGGCGCGGCGCGCGAGATCGCCAATCGGCAGGGCGGTCACCTGGTGGGGGGTGGGCGAGCACGTAGTCGGCGACGCGCCGCTCGGCCGGCTGCAAGCGTGGGTACGCACCGGCGATCTTGGTGCCAAGCAGCCGCCCCGGATGAGGGTCCACCGTGCGCGTTTCTGAATCGCCTCGACGTGCCACCATCCCACCTTACCCATCATCGGGCCTTCGACATTCCTGGCCGGCGGCGGGAGCTCGCCCGGCTGCGGGTGGCCGAGAAGCCACCCCCGCGGTATCCGACGCGACACCCGTTTGCGATCGTGTCAATCATGATGTATAATGCCCATCACGATATTCCGCACGATAGCGGGTGAACCTTCCGTGTCAAGGCCGAGCGCAACGGACGGAGGCGACCAAACAGTGCCGAATAGCACACCTACTGCACCGACCCCCTACTATGATCCGCTGATCTTCCACAACATCCCCGACGGCATCGATCGCAAGCGCTGCCTCGTCGCCACCTACTATGTCGAGGACCGGGTGGCTGGAGAGGAGTTCCTGGACCACTTCAACCTGATACAGAGCATCGCCCTGGAGGGCTCCACCGGCACCTGGGAAAAGGTCGAGGAGGAAACGCCGGAGGTGAGGGCGCGGCTCTCCGGCAAGCTCGTGGGCTACTACGAGATCCCCTCGAGCGAGACCGACACCAAGCGCGCTGTGATTCAGCTCGCGTTCCCGATAGATGCGTGGGAGCCCAATGTCCCGATGATGCTTCTTTCGATCGCGGGCAACTGCTTTGCCTATTCGCCGCGCATGCGCCTGCTCGATGTCGCGATCCCCGACGATCTCCTCGCCTCCTTTCAGGGGCCCAAGTTCGGCGTGCCGGGAGTGCGGGAGCTGCTCGGCATCGCGCAGCGGCCGCTTTCGTTGCACATCATCAAGCCCAAGATGGGAATGACCCCGGAAAGCACCGCCGAACAGGTGTACCAGACGTGCCTCGGCGGCGTGGACATGGTCAAAGATGATGAGATGTGCTCCGATGTCTATCGCTGCAAATTCGAGGACCGTCTTACCGCGGTGCTGGGCGCGATTGAGCGGGCTGCGCGCCAGACCGGAAAGAAGCCAATCTACTTCGTCAGCATCACCGACGAGGTGGACCGCGTCTTACCCAAGGCTTTGCGCGCGATAGAGCTGGGCGCCAGCGGGCTCCTGCTCGCGTACTCGGCGGGCTTGTCGGCGCTGCGCGTCCTTAGCGCTCATTGCGATGTCAATGTGCCGGTGCTGCTGCATGCGTCGCATATGATCGCGGCGCAGCCGCGCATCAGTTGGCCGGTGTTTGCCAAGCTTTGTCGGCTATGTGGCGCTGACTTGATGCTGACGCCAACCTATTGGTCGAGCATTCCCATGGTCAGCCTCGAGGAAGGGCTGCGCACGGCGCAGGTCAAGCTCGCCCCCTGGAGGCACATCAGGCCGACGTGGCCAATGCCCTGCGCGGGGGTCTATCCCGGCCTCACGGAAATCCTGGTCAAGGAATACGGCGCCGACATCGTGATCCCGGCCGGCGGAGGCATGCTTGGCCATCCGATGGGCTACCGCGCGGGCGCAAAGGCTTGGCAGCAGGCGATCGAGGTCGTGATGTCCGGGCGTTCCCTGAGGGATGCTGCCGGTGACTATCCCGAGCTCAAGGCCGCAGTCGAGAAATGGGGCATACCGGAGCGACCACGCACCCATTGGCTGCGTGCCGACCCCCGTTTCCATCCTAAGACAACGCGAGGCTGACAGATGAATCATCCAACGCCGCGGAGATGTGACAATGGGAGCTAGCAAGCAGGACCGCAAACGATACCGCCTCGGCGCCTGTCTGCCGGTCTTCGGGTCATGCGCAGACCGCTATTGCCTGTCCGGGTACGGTCGTGGCGCGACCACGCTCGAGGGCATGCTGGAGGCGGCGGGCCAGTGCCCGGGGCTGGACGGCGTCGAACTGGTCGGCAACTGGCACGTCAACGACAGCAATATCTCCGATATGCCCAAGGAGCTGTCGGCGCGGGGGCTTGAGGCCGCCATGCTGACCGCCGACCTGTGGACGCAAGCGAAATGGGCCCGTGGCAGCCTGGCGGCGCCGGACCCCGAGACCCGAGCGGCTGCGATTGCCGAATGCAAGAAGGTGATCGAATGGGCGCAGGCCATGGGCGATATCGCCGTTGATCTCTGGTTCGGACAGGACGGTTATGACTATCCTTTTCAATCGGATTACGAGTCTGCGTGGGCCTGGCTGGTGGAAGGGGTGAAGGCGGCAGCGGCCCACCGCCCAAGCGTTCCCGTGTGCATCGAGTACAAGCTCAAGGAGCCGCGCACCCACATCCACATCAACTCGGCGGCGAAGACGCTGCTGCTTATAGATGCCGTGGGGGCGGACAACGTTGGCGCGCTGCTCGATACCGGCCATGCTCTGGCTGCGGGGGAGAACCCCGCGGAGGCGGCGGCCCTGCTGCACGGCAACGGCCGCAAGCGGCTTTTCTACGTCCACCTCAATGACAACTACGGTGCGTGGGACGACGATATGATCGTCGGCTCGGTGCGAGTCGTCGAGTTGATGGAGTTCCTCTATTGGCTGCGGCGACTGGACTACCAGGGGTGGCTGACCCTGGATGTTTTCCCCTATCGGGAGGACGGCCTCGCAGCCGCGCGCGAGAGCTTCGGCTGGATCGCCGATCTGCTGCGTGTCATAGACCAGGCATCGGTCGAGGAGATCGAGCGCGTGGTGCGCGCGGGGGATGGCTCGGAGTCGGTGCGCCTCGCTCGGCGTCTCCTGGTGGGAGGCGCATAGGCATGTTTCCCCTCAATCAGCCGGAACTCGAACGCTCGCCGGCCCCGCTTCCCGACAAGGAGAAGGCCCTCGACCTCTACCGCACCATGTGGCGCATCCGGGCTTTTGAGGATCGTGTGTATCAGTACTTTGAGGCGGGCCGAATCCCGGGCACCGTTCACCAGTACCAGGGGCAGGAGGCGATTGCGGCCGGAGTCTGCGGGCACCTGCAACGCCGTGACTACATCACCAGCACTCATCGGCCGCACGGGCATGCGATTGCCAAGGGCATTCCCCTTGAGGAGATGGCGGCCGAGCTGTTCGGCAGCGTGGCCGGCTGCTGCCGGGGCCACGGCGGTTCCATGCATATGGGCAGCCCGGAATACGGCATGCCGCCGGCCAGTGCGATCGTCGCCGGCGGGGTGCCCATTGCCGCCGGCATTGGGCTCTCATGCCGAATGCGGAAGCCGGGATCGGTAGTGGCATGCTTCTTTGGAGACGGCGCCTTCAACAATGGTGCGTTTCACGAAGGGGCCAATCTCTGCGCCATCTGGGACCTGCCGGTGGTTCTGGTTTGTGAGAACAATTTCTACGGCGCCTCCACTCACCTGACGCTGGCAAACAAGATCCCGCGCTTGGCGCAGCGCGCGTGCTCTTACGGGATGCCCGCGGAGACGGTTGATGGCAACGATGTGTTCGTGGTATACGAGGCGGCCGCACGCGCCGTCGAGCGCGCCCGCGCCAACGAGGGCCCGTCCTTCCTGGAATGCCTGACATATCGCCGGTGCGGGCATTCCCGACGCGATCGCAACCAGTACCGCGACAAGCAGGAGGAGCAGTTCTGGCTGGCGCGCGATCCGCTGGAGCTCGCGCGAGATCGTCTCTTGCGGGAGAACGTCGCTACCCGAGCGGAGTTGGAAGTGATCGAGCAGGGGGCGGCGGCCGAGGCGCAGGCGGCGCTGGAGCATGGCGAGCGCGCCGCTCAGCCCGATGGCGAGGAGGCCTTGCGACACGTCTTCTGGGAGGGATCGCAATGACCATCGCCAAGGCCCTGCGGCTGGCCATCGCGGAGGAGATGCGCCGCGATGCGACGGTCATCTGCATCGGCGAGGATATCGGCATCCCCGGCGGCTGGGGCGGCGCCTTCACCGTCACCTGGGGACTTGAGCGAGAGTTCGGGCGGGAGCGAATCCGCAATACGCCCATCTCGGAAGCGGGGCTCATGGGGGCCGCCATCGGCGCGGCGTTGACGGGTTTACGACCCATCGCCGACTTCCAGTACTCGGACTTCATGTTCTGCGCTGCCGACCAGTTGATCAACCAGGCGCCGAAGATCTGTTTCATGTCGGGCGGCCGGGTCAAGGTGCCGCTGGTGGTGCGCGCCCCGGTCGGCGCCACTACTCGCGGCGCGCAGCACGCTCAGTGCCCAGAGGCATGGATCGTCCACACCCCCGGCTGGAAGGTGGCCGTTCCCTGCACTCCCTATGACGCAAAAGGGCTGCTCAAGTCGGCGGTGCGCGACGACAACCCGGTCTTCATCTTTGAGCACAAACTTCTCTACGGCTCCAGCGGCGCGCGCAAGGAAGATAACGCGGTGCAGGTGGACGAGGCCGTGCCGCAGGAGGACTTCGTGGTGCCGTTCGGCGTCGCTGCAGTGCGACGGCCGGGGCGGGACATCACCCTCGTTGCCACGCATCTCATGCTCTACCGCGCACTTCAGGCGGCGGAGGAGCTCACGCAGGCAGGCATCGAGTTGGAGGTGATTGATCCGCGCACCCTCGTTCCGTTCGACTATGAAACGGTGTGCGAGTCGCTGGGCCGCACCGGGAGGTTGATGATCGTAGAGGAGGATACGCGGCGCGGCGGCTGGGGAGCAGAGATCATTGCGGAGATCGCGGAGAAACATGCTGACCTGCTGAAGGCGCCGCCAATGCGCGTGGCCACCTACGACGCCCCCATCGCCGCCAGCCCGGTGATGGAACGCTACGCCGTTCCCAGCGCCGAGCGCATCGCCGCCGCCGCCCGCACGATGATGGCGGAGTGAGTGGGCAAGGGTTTCCGGCCCAGGAGCTCCGTTTTTAGATGATGGCCTCGGTTCGAACGCTGTCACCCCCCGGCTATTTGCCGGGGCATGTGGCACAACTTGTCCTGAGCCTGTCGAAGGAGCCGCCCCTGCTTCGCGGGCTTCGTAGCCCGGCTTCGCAGGGCGAAGTAGCCTCGGCTGTGTCCCGTAGGGCAGAAGCCCCTAAGCCGCCTGCGGCGGCCGGGGTGGCGGCCCGCGACGCGGGCTTAGTGTTCTGTCAGGATAGATATGAGACTGCATTGAGGGCTGAGCTGGGGCCTGTCGAAGCGGAGCAGCATCCGCTGGACAGGAGAGCCCCGTGCAGCGCACCATTCGATTCAGCCGCTG
>Ga0315289_10003128_pt1 | contig 25132 bp, 16 predicted proteins | sample YL17G11_40_MG_FD_203452 | JGI IMG/M metagenome (GOLD analysis project Ga0315289, IMG submission 203452) | Sediment microbial communities from Yellowstone Lake, YNP, Wyoming, USA - YL17G11_40 | ecosystem: Environmental > Aquatic > Freshwater > Lake > Sediment | place: USA: Wyoming | collected...
GCCCTCGAATCGCGGGCAGGATGCCCGCGACACGCAAGGGCGAGACGCCCTCGCCACGGGCCTGCGCGACGGCATCTGACCCGCGCGGATCGCAAGAACGGTCATGCACCCCCGGAATTGCCGCTGCACCGGAAATGTCCCGGATTCATCATTTCGCTCTCGCGTCGGCCGACTCCGCCAGCGCCGCCTTACGCTGCATCGCGCGGGCCTCCTGGACTCTGCCGCGCGACAGCAGGATGTCGGACATCCTTTTGCAGGCTTCCCCATCGTCGGGACTGAGCCGGACGGCCTTGGCGAAACACTTCATCGCCTCATCGATCCGGCCCCGGGTCTGGTAGGCAAGCCCCAGCAGATGGTATCCCTTCGCACAGGTCGGTTTGATCCGCACGGCCCGGTTCAGGTGCTCGATCACCTCATCGAAGCGCTGGAGCCCTCCCAGGGACAACGCCAGCACCACATGGGGTTTATAGGAGTGAGGCACTAATTCCTGCACCCGCCGGCATTGCTCGACGGCGGTCTGCTCGTCCTTCAGGAACACGGAGGCAAACTCGGCAAACCGCCAGCGAAGCCAGAGGTCGGACGGCGCGTGTTCGATAAGATCGGTGTATTGGGCCGCGATTTGCTTCCGCGCGCCGGCGGTCAGCGCTGCTTCGGCCTGCTTCACCTCCCCTTCCAGCCGCTGCACTTGCTCGTCGTGGTAGAGTTGGCCCGTGAAGGGGGGTTTTCGGATGTAGTAGTTGAGCACCTTGAACAGGGTGTTGTAGTGGGCCCAGGCATTGTAGCCGAGGTATTGGGCACCTGCTGCCTCCTCCAGCAAGGGTCGGTCGCTCGGCGTGGCGAGGATGTGAGTCACCCGCTCGCATACGCCCTTAGCCAGCAGGTAATCGCCATGAAGAGTCATGTGCACGTGCTCGTGAAACAGTTCGCGGCCGGGGACGCCGGCGGGACTCTCCGCCCGAAAGATCTCCTCCACGTCCACCAAGCGGACCCGACTACCTCCGGCGGACGAAGCCACGTCCCGGATGATTTCATTCATGTGCCGGTCCGGTCGGAAGCGCAGGGCGTCGAGGTCCCGCGCCGATGCGAATCGGTCCTGTGCCTTCTCAAAATCGCCTGTTTGCCAGTAACAGTGTCCCAGGCGGAACTGAAGATCGGCATAGCGATCGTCGACCTGAGCCGCGGCGAGATAGCTTTCGATGGCGAGGGAATACTCCCCTGCGGTCTCCTGCCGCGTGCCTTTCTCATACAGGCCGGTCCACTTGGCCAAGTCCTCCTTGCCGAGTTCTGCCCGGTGCAGCGAGGCAAACGGCGGACAATCCCGCAGGTTGCAGCCCAAGGTGCAGAACAGAACTCCCGCCCCACTAGCGGTCGCGATGCGCCGGATATCCTCGAGGTTGCGGCGAAAATGCCGGTAGACCGTCTCCAAGCGAGGGTCATCCGCCGCCACGCGCCGACCCAGGAACATCTCCATCCCGCGCCAGACCTTGGGAGAGCGTCCATTCGCACCAAGTCCTGACGCGATGTCGGCGAGCAACTGGCCAGTTCGGGTCGCCCTCAGCCAGATGCCGGCACGAATCAGCGGCAGGCTCGACGAGAGCGGCGCAAAGACTGTGCCCGGTCCGTACGGCCCAATGACCTCGTTGTTGCCCATGTAGACCACAAAGAGGTCCGGCTGGTACCGCGCCAAATCCCGCGCGATTTCGACCACGACGTGCGAATTGATCGCGGGCATGGCAGCGGTGATGACTTCGAAGTGCTTTCCGGGGTGGGCGTGATCCAACATGACTTTCAGAATACGGCTGAAGCCGTACGCACAGTCCGGCGTCCCCTGGGCCGCCGATTCGCCCAACACGCAGATCCGGTACGCGGCGGGTGGTTTGACCGTCGGAAAGACGAAGGGATCGCACTCTTGGGCGATATTCCGGGGGAAGAAGCGCCAGCCGAATTTCACATTGTCCCCGCGACAGGCGGCGCCGTTGACCTCACAGGGAATCGTGGCCGCCGGCGGGAACCCGTACCCCCCCGCCCGCAGCCCTACCTCCACCAGCAGGACAAAAGCGACAGGGGCCAGGATCAGAGCCGCCAAGCGAAAGGACCACAAGCGCCATCCGGCGGTCTGAGGACGGACGGCCAACGACGGAGGACGACGCCGTATTCCGTCGTCTGTCTTCTGTCCTCTGTCCTCAGTTCTGCGACTCACGCGGTTGCCGCTCGCTTCAAGGAGGCCACTTCGGCCTTCGACAGAGGCCGGTACCGGCCCACACCCAAGCCCTTGATGGTCAGGCCGCCGATGCGCGTCCTTTTGAGCGATTGAACGGGCACTCCGACCTTGGCGAGCATGCGGCGGACCTGGCGGTTGAGACCCTGCGAAATCGTGATCTCCAGGAGGGAGTCATGGTGGCCGCTCTTGAGCACTTTGACGCCGGCACGGGCCGTTCGCCCCTCCGCCAGCCAGATCCCCTTTCTCAGTTTCTCAACGGCCTGGCTGTCCACGCGCCCCGCGACCTTGGCCACGTAGGTCTTCGAGACCTTGTATTTCGGGTGCGTCAGGAGATTGGTCAATTCCGCATCGTTGGTCAGAATGATCAGCCCGGTCGTATCGGCGTCGAGCCGGCCCACGCAGAAGACCCGCTGCCCGGCCGGAACCAGATCGACCGCCCGCGGCCGGCGTTGCGGATCATCGCTGGTGCAGATGACGTCTTTGGGCTTGTTCAGCAGGTAGTACACCCGCGGAGGCTCCTGCAGCCGTCGGCCGTGGACGGTAATGTCATCCACCTCCGGGTCCACGAAGGCCGGCAACTCATCAACGACCCGCCCATTGACGCGCACGACGCCCTGGAGGATCAACTCCTCACACTGCCGGCGGGAAGCCACGCCCGCCGAGGCCATCACCTTTTGAAGACGCTCCCGCATAGGTTTATGAATTATGAATTATGATTTACCATTCAGGACTTTGCCCACGCCACCAGCGTCGAGTCCTGCTTGATTCGGTCCGGTTCTTCAGTCAAATTATAAATCATAAATCGTAAATCATAAATCACAAGTAGATTATCCCGACGCAGAGCACGGCCCAGAGCGCCAGGCCGATCTGAAACGGCCGATCCTTGAAGATCAGCTTCACCGGATCGGAGTACATTCCCTTCTGCGTCAACGCGCTGAACCGGAATATACAATACAGCACGACGGGCGTCGTGTATACAAGGTGGTTCGTGCCGACCCGCCTGGCGGTCTCGGAATCCATGGCGTACAGGAGAAAGCAGACAACGGCCAGCATGCTGCTGACATCCAGCATGTGGGCCAGCAGTTCCGGCGTGTACTCGCCAAGGGTCTTGCGAAACGCCTCGCTGTTCTCTTGAAGCTGGGCGATCTCCCCGCGACGCTTGCTGAAGGCCAAAAACAGCGTCAGGGCGAACGTGCAGATCACCAGCCAGGGCGAGACGTAGACATTGATGGCCACCCCCCCCGCCACCGCCCGCAGGCAAAAGCCCAGCGCAATGATCGCGCAATCCAGGATCATCACGTGCTTCAAACCGACGGAGTACAAGATCATCAATATGATGTAGGTCAGAATGATTGCGGCCAGCGCCCTGGAGAGGAGAAGACTGCCGAGGAGAGCGAGCACGGCGCAGCCGGCACCGATAGCCAAGGCCGTGGAGACAGTCACCCGGCCCGCGGCGATCGGCCGGTTACGCCGCTCCGGGTGAACGCTGTCGGTCCGGCGATCCAGGACATCGTTCAGGACATACACGGCCGACGAAGCGAGGCAGAAACAGAAGAACGCCCCCAGGGTCAGGCCGACCGCCGGCAGCGATTCGGCCGGCGGTCCGCCGAGCCGCCGGCTGAAGACCAGCGCCGCAAAGACAAAGACGTTCTTGACCCAGTGGACGGGCCGCAGAATTCGCAATAGCTCCATGCCGTGTGATTTACAATTCAAGATTTAAGATTTACGATTCACGCTTCATTATCTTCGATTCGTCGACGGCACGTAATGACAAATAGTAAATGGTAAATAGCAAATAGTAAATCGTCTCATGATAACGACCGTGATTTTCGACCTCGATGACACGCTGTACGATGAGATCGACTTTTGTCGCAGCGGGTTCCGGGCGGCGGCTCCGCACATCGCCGCGTTATCGGACGCGAATTCGGACGACGATGTCTTCGCCACCCTCTGGCAGTGTTTCATCACGGGCGATTGCGGCTCGACCTTCGACGCCGCCCTCGCCCGGCTCGGCATCCCCTGTGACGGGCCCCTGATCCATAAACTGGTGGAGGTCTACCGTACCCACACGCCGACACTGACCGTGCCGCCGGAGAGCCGGGCTGTCCTGGAAGACCTTAAGGACAGGTACACGCTGGGCCTCCTGACCGACGGTTTCCTTCCCACCCAGAAGCTCAAAGTCCAGGCGCTCGGCATCGAGCATTATTTCCAGGCGATCCTATACACCGAGGAGTTGGGCCGGGAGTTCTGGAAGCCGTCCCCGCGCGGTTTTGAGAAGCTCCTGGAACAGCTCGGCGCCCGTCCGGAGGAGACAGTCTACGTGGCGGACAACGAGACGAAGGATTTTATCGCCCCTAACCGGCTTGGCCTGCTGACAATCCAGTTGCTGCGTCCCAGCAGGCTGTACCGGGAGCCGTCGTCCCTGGCGGATGCCGCACCGAGGGTCAAAATCGGCACAATCGGCGAATTGGCCGGGGTCCTCGCCAAGTGCGCGGAACGCCCGTAAGGCCATGGGGCCAAACGCCTTACGGCGTCACCGCAAACATGTCGCCCCAAATCGAGGATGGGTTCTTTTTTCTTGACTATAGTCCCGGCAAAGGTGATAATATGGCTAAATTGGCAGTTATGGGAGACATTCTCATCAACCAAGGAGTCTTTTATGCCGGCAGGTAAACGACGCCAGAGCAATGCGATGCTCTATACTCTGATCACCTTTGTCGGACTCTTCGTCGTCGCGACAACGGCCGCGGTGATCTACTACGTCAAAGCCGAGGAACTCAGCACCCGCGACAAGGAGCGGCAGGACGAGACGAACAGGCTCGTCAGCCAGGAAGAACTGCGCACTATCGGGGCTATTGTCGGCAACCGTCTGCCCGGTCAGAGCAACCTCGGGACAGTGGTCGGGCACCTCGATCAGATGGTCAAGCTCGTCAAGGGAGGACCGGTCCGCACGACAAGCGCCGAGGTCAAGGTGGCAGAGGTGAGGCAGGAGATCCAGCCCCTGCTCGAAAAAGCGCGGGCCTACATTACGCTGCCGGGAGTGACCGCGGCAGCGGACCCAAGTGCGGCGAAGAAGGCGGACCCGAACAAGCCGGCGGACCCGAATGCTGCCGCCCCGGCCCAGGCAGCCTTGGTCAGCGTCATCAGCGCTCTGCTGACGAAACTGGAACAGACCACGGGGGAGAAGGTGGCCACGGAACAGCAGTTGAACACGCTCAAGCAACGGTTCGACGATGCCGTGAAGATCATGAAGGAAACCGAGCAGAAGCTCGGGGAGAGAGTCGTCGCCTGCGAGCAGCAGGTCAACGACATCAAGAACAACTACGACAAGCTGAAGGCCTCGGTGGACCAGACCTCCAAAGAGCAGATTGGCGCTATTCAGGTCGATCTCGAAAAGGCCAGGGTCGAGGCGAAACAATTGAATGACAACCTGCTCAAGACCCAGGCGGAATATAATGTCGCGAAACTGCGGCTCCAGGGCGCTTTGACCCAGGTCAGCGAGATCCAGCCCGCCCCGGACAAAGAGGCCCCCGCGTTCCAACCCGACGGCAGCGTGGTTCTCGTGAATGAGGCGGCGGGCGTCATTCACGTCAACCTGGGCTCCGACGACCGCGTCTATCAGGGTCTGACGTTCTCCGTGTACGACCGCAGTGCCGGCATCCCCCGGGACGGCAAGCCCAAGGCCCAAGTCGAGGTCTTCGCCATCGACAAAAAAGTCTCGGCCGCACGCGTGCTATCCTCCGACCCCAAGAATCCCATCGTCACCGGCGATCTGGTCGCGAATCTGATCTGGGATCCGGCCAAACAGAACCAGTTCATCGTCGTAGGCGACTTCGACCTCAACGGCGATGGCAAGCCGGACTTCGATGCCGTGACCCGGATCGAGGCCTTGATCCAGAGATGGGGCGGCGCGACCTCCAAGGAAGTCACGCCCCTGACCGATTACGTGATCCTCGGCACGGAGCCGCAGGTGCCGGCGCAGCCGACACCCGAGGCCCAGACCGCCGACCCGACGGCCCTGGAGAAGTACAACGCCGCCAAGGCGAAGAACGAGCAGTACAACCAGATCCGCCAGCGGGCCGAAGCGCTCTGGGTCCCCGTCTTCAACTACGACCGATTCCTCTACTTCACCGGCTACGCCAATCAAACCGGCAGACCGGGGGCGCTGTAAAAGATGCCGCTGCCAGTTTCTTGCCGCGTTGCATAATCCGTTGCGCACCCTGCATATTTTACTTGCCGTGTTAAATTTGCAGGGTATACTGCGGGTATGATCTTCAAGGAACGTACCTTATCGGACAGCATCAGAAGGGCCTTCCAGACATTCCCGGCCGTAGTGCTGACCGGACCGCGGCAGTCCGGGAAGACGACCTTATGCCGGAAGCTGTTTGAGCACAGCCATCGTTTTGTCAGTCTTGAAGATCCTGACGTGCGCCTGCGTGCCAGAGCGGACCCGCGCGCATTCCTCGATCAGTACGCGCCGCCCGTCGTCATAGATGAGATTCAATATTGTGCCGAGTTGCTTTCCTACATCAAGACTCACATCGATCAGGATCGGCGACCGGGCCAATGGCTATTGACGGGATCGCAGAACTTTGTCCTGATGGAGAGCGTCACTCAGTCGCTGGCGGGCCGGGCCGCCGTGTTGACGCTCCTGCCCTTCTCCGTCTCGGAGCGATGCGATAATGCCCACGCCGGCCGGGACGTGGCAACATGGCTCAAAGAGCCCATCGCTCCGGAACCTCTGCGGAAACCCATAGCGATCGAAGAGCTGATCTTGCGGGGATTCTATCCGGAGATTGCCACCGTACCGGCCGTGGACAGGCAATTGTGGTGCGGCTCCTATATCACGACATATCTTGAGCGGGACATACGCACGTTAACGGCGGTCAGCGATTTGAGTCAGTTCGAGCGTTTTCTGGTGGCTTGTGCCACGCGGACAGGGCAGATCTTGAGCCTTTCGGAGCTGGCCCGCGACATTGGCATCAGTGTGCCGACGGCCAAGCGGTGGCTGTCTTTGCTCGAGACCGGGCAGCAGGTCTATCTGTTGTATCCCTACTTCCGGAACATTGGCAAGCGGCTCATCAAGAGCCCCAAGCTCTACTTCACCGACCCGGCCCTGTGCTCGTACTTGCTGGGCCTGCACGATCGAGAGGTCTTGTTGAGCGCCCCGTACTTCGGGAATCTGTTCGAGACCATGGTCGTGTGTGACTTCTTGAAGCGTTTTCTCCATTTCGGCTCGCGGCCTTCCATGTATTACCTGCGTTCGCGGGACGGCTTGGAGGTCGATCTAGTCATCGATCTGGCGAGTCGGCTGCATCTATTCGAGATCAAAGGGGCGGCAACCATCACCGACCGACACGCCGTCTCGTTGAAAAGACTGGCCGGCGAATTGCCGTCGCAGGTGCAGTCTGCCGGGATTATCTCCCGCACGACCGAGAGCTTTCGGGTGACCCGTGAGATCATGAACTACGCTTGGACAGACGTTCTGGCCTCGTGACTTCACCTCCAATCTGAAGCTATGGACGAGGCTCGACCCCGATGGAGGCGATGTAGAGCTCGCCCACGTAGCGGCTCGCTTCGGGCGAGGCAAGGAAACCTTTTTTCACCGCCACAAAGGTCACGGTACAAGCAGCGTGAATGGCGGCTCCGAGCGGCTCGCCCGTGTCGCCGTCCAGGCCCGAGGGAATGTCCACCGCCAGGATGGGCCGGCCGAGATCGTTGATCGTCTCGATCAGAGACCGGAACTCACCCTTCAACTCGCCGCGCAATCCCGTGCCGAACAGGGCATCGACGATCATATCCGCGTCGCCGGCAAACGCCCGGACATGGACGGCAAGATCCTCGGCGCCCGGGTCCAGCAGCTCGACGCCATGGCCCAGCCGTTCCAGAATATCGAGGTTGATCCGGGCGTCGCCGCGAACCTTGTCCCGCTCCCCGCAAAGAACAATCCGCGCCGAAAAACCGGCATTGAGCAGGTGCCGGGCGATCACATAGCCGTCGCCGCCGTTGTTGCCCGTCCCACAAAAGATGCACACCTTGGGCCGGCCTATCCCCGCCAGCTTCTGCTGCACCCATTCGGCGCAACTGCGGCCGGCGTTCTCCATGAGCACGACGCCGGGCACGCCGACCTCGTCGATGGCCCAGGCGTCCACCCGGCGGACCTCGTCTCTGCTCATGACCCGAAATTCTTTCTCCGGCGTGTACTTCTCCATACCTCGCTTTATACCCGCCGCGGCGCCTCACGGTCAAGCTCGGCAAATTGACGGACGTCGTCAACCTTGTTACAATGCCTGAGGTTGGCACGACGATGCAGGTGGCGTCCTTGCCCGACGATGTTTCCGCGCATCACGGGACGATACTCCCTGTGAAAGATGGCTCCATGGTGGTTTGGTTTTCCGGCAATGCGTATACTGTTGACGAATGATGATGGGATCTTTGCCCCGGGCTTGGCCGCCCTCTACAAGCGGCTGGTCGATCTGGGCGAGGTTACGGTCGTAGCGCCCACGAAGAGCTGGTCCGGCGCCAGCCACAGCATCACGTTTCACGAGCCGCTGGCCTGCACCAGAGTCGAGGTCGGCGGCTTGTTCACCGGTTTCGGGGTGCAGGGCTCGCCCGCCGACTGCGTGAAGCTGGCCTGCATGCAGCTCCACGACGGCCCGATCGACCTGGTCGTGTCCGGCGTCAACTGCGGCGCCAACATCGGCATCAACGTCTACTACTCCGGCACCGTGGCCGCGGCCATGGAAGCCGCCTTCCTGGGAATCCCCTCCGCCGCCATCAGCGAGGCCGCCGAGGAGGCGATGGATTTCGACGCGGCGGCCGAATATGGCCTGGCCGTGCTCCGCAAGCTCATGCCGCTGCACGCCGGCGATGTCCTGAACATCAACATCCCCCTTTTGTCCCGGGGCCGGCCGAAGGGCGTTCGCGTCGTCCCGCAGGCCACCTCCGGATTCCACGAGTACTATATCCCGCGCACGGACGATCCCCAGCAACTCGTCTTCCAGCTCGCCGGCGGTATGCACCGGGAAGAGAAAACCCCCGCCGATACCACGGCGCTGGCCGACGGCTTCATCACGGTGACGGCCCTGCGGCCCGACATGACCGATCACGAAAAGACCGCCGCCCTGCGCACACGCTTCAACGGCGAATCGCCCTGACGACCAAAGGAATTCTATGACGGATGAGAGAGCAAGCCAGATCTGCATCGTCACCGTCACCGGCGCCGATCGCGTGGGCATTGTCGCCCGCCTAGCGACGGTGATGGCCAAGACCAATGTCAACATCGTGGACATCAACCAGAAGATCATGGAAGACTATTTCGTCATGACGATGGCGGTCGATCTCGGCCGGGCCTCGGTCGATATGGGCCAGCTCCGGAAAAGGCTCGATCAGGTCGGCAAACAGATGGCCCTCAAGATCACGATCCAGGACGAGAATATCTTCAAGGCGATGCACAGGATTTGACTATGCCGATCTCCCCCGAGGAAGTCTTCGAAACCGTCAAGATGACGCTGGATCATCATTTCGACATCCGCACCGCCACACTCGGCATCAACCTGAAGGACTGCGTCGATCGCGACCTGGACTGGCTCACGCGCCGGGCCCAAGCCCGTATCGTCGAGAAAGGCCAACTGCTGAACCACTGTGCGGACGTGCTGGAGCAGAAGTACGGGATCCCGATCACGAATCGGCGCATCGCCGTCACGCCGGTGTCCCTGCTCCTGGAGCCCCTGCCGCGTAAGCCCATCACCGCCGTCCGCTTCGCCAAGGCGCTCGACGCCGCCGCCCGCAAGGCGAACATCAATTTCCTCGGCGGCTTCGGCGCGCTGGTCCAGAAGGGCATGACCGCCGCCGATGAGAACCTCATCGACTCCATCCCCGAGGCCCTGTCTGAGACCGAGCGGGTCTGCGGCTTCCTGAATCTCGCCTCGACCGCCGCCGGCATCAACATGAACGCCGTGATCAAGGTCGGCCACGTCATCCAGGACCTCGCCCACAAATCCGACCGGGGCATCGGCTGCGCCAAGCTGGCCGTGTTCGCGAACGTCCCCGAGGACAACCCCTTCATGGCCGGCGCCCATCACGGCATTGGCGAGCCGGATTTCTCCCTCAACATCGGCATCTCGGGTCCCGGCGTCGTGCACAGCGTCGTGGCGCAGAATCCCGATTGCGACCTGACGCAGCTTTCCGAGGTCATCAAGCGCACCGTGTTCAAAATCACGCGGGCGGGCGAGCTGATCGGCCGGGAGCTGGCCGGCCTGATGAAAATCGACTTCGGCATCGTCGATATCTCCCTGGCCCCCACCACTTCCAGCGGCGACTCCGTCGCCGAGATTGTGGAGGCGATGGGCGTGGGCCGGATCGGCGTCCCCGGCTCGACGGCCGCCCTGGCCCTGCTGATCGACGCGGTGAAGAAAGGTGGCGCCATGGCCTCCGGCAACGTCGGGGGCCTGTCGGGCACCTTCATTCCGGTCAGCGAGGATGCCGGCATGATCCGTGCCGTCCGGTCGGGCACCCTGAGCCTGGACAAGCTCGAAGCCCTTACCAGCGTGTGCTCGGTGGGATTGGATATGTTCGCCGTGCCGGGCGATACGCCCCCCGAAGTCATCGCCGCGATCATCGCCGATGAGCTGTCGATCGGGGTCGTGAACAATAAGACCACCGGCGTCCGTATTATCCCGGTCCCCGGCGCCAAGCCGGGCGGCATCGTTCACTTCGGCGGCCTGCTCGGCTCGGCCCCCGTCATGAAGGTGGCGACGAAGTTCTCCGCCGCCAAGTTTCTCGAGCGCCGCGGCCGTTTCCCCTCCCCCATCCTCGCCTTGCGAAACTGACGATCTGCCCCCAGCAAGAGAAGAAGGGCCGCGTACCTTCAGTTCCCGCGGGGGTCCCGCCGGCGCTTGGCAGGTACAAGCTGTCGTAAATACTCGGCACACAGAAAAAGGGCCTATACGGAGACGCTCCGCATAGGCCCGAGAAGGACAAACGAGGAACTACATACCTGCCCTTATGTCCACGATCTCGTCAAAGGAATAGTAGTGGGCCGGAGACGGGCCTTACTTGCCGGTGTCGGCACGAAAACCAGCCAGGTAAAGAATCTCAGCCGTGGACAAGGCCCGGTTGTATACGGCGACCTCATCAATGGCGCCGATCCAATCACACCCCCACCCATCCGAGCCGATGAGAATAGGAGCGGGGCTGCTGGTAATCTTGCCCATGGGAGTCGAATCCCTCTCGATGCCATCGAGATAGCACCTCAGCGTGGTGCCGTCATGCGAGCAGGCGATATGGCTCCACTCGCCTTTGGTCAGCTTCTGGCCGACATAGACCCAAGCCCGGGGCGAGGTATTGAACGTGAACGCCATGTAGGGCTTGGGGCTGTTCCACCCGTAGCGAACCTGGTAGCTCCAACTCGGACTGGCCGTGCTCAGCGCCTTGGCCATGGGTGCCGTATTGGTGGCCTTTCCCTCCGGGTCATCGGCGTCGGGCCTTATCCAGAGAGACAGGGCGATCGGGCCGGTGATGTCCAGGCTGGCGCTAGGGGCGCACATGACATAGTCCCCGCCGCCGCCGGAAACACCCAAGCCATGGAACTCCAAGGCCTTCCCCTGGACGCCGTCGATCCACGTGGGATTGCCCATGATCAGTCCGTTGTTGCCGTTGGCGGAACTATCCTTCACATCGTTCTCGAAGGCGTAGTGAGCCGCCAGGCCCGTGGTACCCGGATCGACCGGCTTCGAAATGGCGGCCAACGACGCTGTAGCCCACTGGGAGGCATCATTCCAGCCTTCTACGGCGGAATACGAGAGCATCTTGCCTTCCCGGGTGTCACCACCGTCGTCGTCATCATTGTAGTAGCAGTCAATGCCGATCAGGTCACGCGCCTGGGGCGCCTTGCCCTGGATCGACAGCCAGGGCATTTTGACCTCGATCCGCCAGCCGGTGGCGGTGGTTACCTGGGCCTGTTCGATGCCTGCGGTATATCCTGTAATGTTGGTTCCCTGGACGTCGTTCGCCGTCCACCCAAACGTGTACTGGTGGTCGTCTCCCGACAGCGGGGTCTTCAGCTTGGTATTGCCGCCATCGAAGTAGATCTCCACGCTGTCATCCTGCCAGGAACTGGCCGAATCATTTTTCAGGCTGTCGTCGGTGACATCCACGAGAACATAGAGATTGTTCGCGTCGTACAACACCTTCCACGTGCCGGAGCCGTCGGCCGGATTCGCCAGAGGGACGAAAGAACTGGTCGAGGCGAGCGCCCAGACGGCATCGACCTCGCCATCGATCACGGGCGGCGTTATGGCATAGGCGATTTCCATGTCGACCCGTGCGACACCTTGCATGGCCGCCAGAACCTCGAGTCGCGTGAGGGCCTTATTGTAGAGCCGCACGTCGCTCAGGCAGCCGCACCAGGCCTCTTGTACGCCGCTGTAGCCATCGGCGCCCATGTAGAAGGGGTTGGCGGTCACGGTCTTGGTGACCTTGATCGAGAGCACCTCGATGCCGTCGCGATAGTAGGTGAGCGTTTCGCCCCGCTTCACCGTCGCGTTGTGGACCCATACCCCACTCGGGATATCCGGGTAGTTGATAAAGTTGGTGTTGTCGGCGTTGTAGTACTCGAAGTTCGTAGCGGTGAACTTGATGAACTGCAGCGGCGCGGTCGTCCCGCCGTACCGGTTGCCCAGGATGACGTCGTTGCCCCCCGTCGACGAAGTGAACCCCTGACTCACGTCCTGCTTGCACCAGAACATCCACGTGAAGTCATTCTTCAGGTCCATGGCCGGGATGGTGCCCGCGATGACGCAGGCCCCGGTGCCGTTGACGCCATTGAAGCTCAGGACCATGCCCCGTTCGGCATCTTGGATCCAGACCGAGCCGTCAACGCCCAGACCGCCATTCAGGTTGTTGATCGTGCCGTTCATGCCACGGCCGGACAAATCCAGCGCCGTAGCCCCGGCCCCGTCATTCAAGGGCCACCAGCCCACGAGATTGGGGTCCGCCGCTCTTGCTCCCCCGGCCCAAGCCAGGCTGAGCACCAAAAGGAACGAAGTGAAATAAACCGCTTTCTTACCCATGACAGTCCTCCTAGCCGAGAGTTGCTTCAATGGAGAGTTGTGCTCTGGCCACACACCAAAGCCACCGATCAGAACCTTCCCGCGTGCTTCACCGTCTTTGTCCAGAGTCGCTGTGCGCGACTCGACAATACCTCCTTCCTTCCCCAAAGCCCTGTGAGCCTTTAGCTGAAATGCGTGTAGCGGAACTGCAAAGCAAGAAGTCGCCGCTCAAGACTCTGTGCCTCGCATCCCATACCCTGATTCCTCCCCGACCGCGAAACTCAGAGAATTGCACCCGCCGGGATGACCAGGGACGGCAAACGCCCGACGGCACAGGCACCAGCGTCACTGCCTTCATGTACCATATTCTCCACCTTCCTGTCAAGGTAAAAAACAGGTCAAATTGGGCCGACGAAAGCCGTTGTATCTCCGTGCGACGGTGGAAGCACGAGTACGCCGCCGTCCTGAAGGACTTGGTCTATGCAGACTTGCGCAGATTTCCGACCGGCTACCGACTACCGACAACCGATTCTTCACCGCAGAGGCCGCCGAGGGACGCGGAGAAAATTGTCAATCATCAATCATCAATTCAGAGGCAACCACGGCCACCCAAGCCCGGAGGGCGACAGAGGGACCCCAAACGCGAAGTTTCGCGTTTGGGAACCCAGACCATAGCCCAGCCATTCATGGCTGGGTCGCTTGGGCAAAAAGATAAATGAAGTCCCGGCAGGGACGACAGTCGGCTGCAGGGGCTGCACGGCGCTTAAGTCTCGCGTCAAAAGCACCGATAATCGGCTGGGCCGGACAGGAACCTTCTTTGAAAGTAAGAGCGATGGCAGTCGAAGTGAAGTATGTGGAAGAGGCCGAGATGTTCTTTCAGGCGTGGAAGCAAGGACTCGTGTCCGAGCAGTTCATCACGACGCTCTGCCAGGAACTGGACGGCCTGAGCCAAGACGCGTCTTTGGGCTCTTACCGTCAGGCCGCCGGGAACATGGGCAAGTACCTGACGAGCAGAGTGGGGGCGGACCGGTTAGCATGTGGGGTGGGTTCGGGTCCCCAAACGCAAGAGACCGTGTTGGGGAGCCCTTCTCAACCCACGCGTCAAAGGCGCATCGGTCGAGAGTGCTCGCGCAACAGGGGCTCTGCGTTGCGCCGATGGACCTGCGCGGCGAGCCCGAATCGCAGATCCCGGCGCGAGTTGTAGGATGGGCTTGGGTTCCCAAACGCGATCTTCGGCGTTTGGGGTCCCCTTTAGCCCCTGCGGGCTCTCTACCCAAAACCTCGAGCATTTGTCGCTCATGTCATTGCGAGCGAAGCGCGGCAATCTTCTCCTGAGCCAATAGCATGACAAAGGCAGAACGCCGCCACTCAACGTCCACCCCTATTCTTCGGTTGCTCCCTCCATGCCAGAAATGTGAAAGTGAGTGCCTGACCCCCTGTACCCCGGGAACTGACAACTGAGAACTGCTCTTTTAGCCGCAGATTTCGCGGATTACGCCGATCATGTCCTTGCGAGGAGCGCAGCGACGCGGCAATCTGAACCGGCTACCGACTACCGGCTACCGACAACTGCTTCTTGAGCCACGGAGAGCACTGAGGCCACGGAGAATGGAGGCTATAGACCGCAGGCCGGAGGCTGGAGGGCAGACCGACTACCGGCTGCCGACTACAGACTACCGGCTACTACTTTTTCAGGCCGCAGGCCCCACTTCAAACTTGACACTTCCCCTCATGGCTGGGTCGCTGGGGCAAAAAGAGAAAGGAAGCCCCGCCGGGGACGACAGCATCGAAACACGCAGAACTCGGATGAACGGCGAATGGGCAATGCGGAGGTCTGGGCCCCGTTTCCCTTGGCGACTGGGAACTGGGAACCGTCAACTGGGAACTACTACTCAACCGCAGACGCCGTCCTGAGCAGGGCCGAAGGATGAACGCTGGTGAACATCGATCAGCCGAAAGCACGGAGGGGGGTGCGGCGTAGACTGATTCACTCACCCCACGTACGCATACCAGCCTATTCCCTCGAAGGTGAACACCTGGGAGTAGAGGTTGACCAGCTTGTCTTTCTCGCTTTCCTTGATCGTGAAGAAGTGGGTGTTGTCCGCCGACTTCCAGAACCGATACACCGGCAGCGTACCCACCGGCTGCTGCCCTATCGTGTAGGCGTAGTAGGCGATCCCTTCGTACCTGTAGACGTGCGAGAAAAGAGTGATCAACTTATCTTTCTCGCTTTCCTTGATGGTAAAGAAGTGCGTATCGTCCGAGGGTTTCCAGAACCGATACACCGGCAGCGTACCTGCCGGCGGCTGATCTTTCACATACGCATAGTACGCCACACTCTCGTACGTGTAGATATTCGAGTAGTTGTCGATCAGCTTCTGCTTTTCGCTTTCCTTGATGGTGAAGAAGTGCGTGTTGTCCGAGGCCTTCCAGAAGCGATAGACGGGAGAACACCCCGCCTGGCCCACCAGAGCGGGACCGCCCGAATCGACAATCGCGCCGTTGGCCGACAGGTCATCATCTCCGCGCAGACCATCGACAAGATGCAGAGTGACCACATTACCGCTGATCTGTGCTCCGGTCTGCCCATTGTACATGAAGGCATACCAGTGCTCATTGGGGTTGTCGGGTGTGGGCCCGTATTTATAGTAGGCGTTGGCCGTCGTTCCCGCCGGCAGAAAGAGGGTCACCGTCGCAGTTGAGGCAGGGCTCACGCCGTTCACCCGGAACGCGAAGGACCCATACAGCATCTGCACGGCCTGCGGCACGTTCTCTGGGGAAGGATTGGCAATCCCTGCAACGCTGCTGAGGCTCATCCCCGCGGAGCAACCCAGCGTGACATAGTCATCCGTTACCGTGTGGAAGGAAGCCACGTTACTTTGCTGCGCATCCGGGGTGCCATCGCCATTGCCATCATAGCTCCCATCCTGACCGGCCGGCCCCTGTTCCTCCGTCGACGCGATTCCATCGGCATCGATATCGTCGCGGACCGTAACGACGAAGGTATCCTGGCCCAGACCACCGTCGTCATCAATGACGGTAACTACCACGCTGTAGATACCCGCAGCGGTATAAATGTGGCTGCCATTGACAGTGCCGGCCATGCCGGAGATGTCACCCGGAGGCCCAAATGGCGTTTCACTCCTTTCGCCGCTGTCAGGAGACGTACCGTCTCCCCAATCGATGGTAGCCGTATGGGTATCCAAGGTGCCGAGATCGTTGTATTGGGCCGCAGCCAGGTGGATCGGCCAGCCTTGGGTAATTGTCCGGTCGGCCCCCGCCTGGACCGTGGGAGCGACATTGCTCACCGTCACTGTGCAGGTGTCGGTGCCGGACAATCCATCGTCATCGGTGACGGCGATCGTTACTGTAAAGACGCCATTGTCCGCGTAGACGTGACTGCTGTTGATCGTATGAGTGACCTGATCCACCACCCCAGGGACCGGCGAACGGCCATCACCCCAATCGATCATGGCCGTGTGCATGTTGACAGGACTGGCATCGGAGAAGGATGCGCCGATCAGATTCACAGTGCAACCTTCATCCTGGGATTGATCGGCGCCGGCTGCCACGATGGGAACCGCCGCATCGATTGTCAATTCGTTTGTCGTCATATCGGTCCCGATGCGCCCTGACGAATCGGTGGCCCGGACAACCACATCGTAGATTCCATCCGCCAGCGCCGGAGCGATCTGGTCGTTCGCCAAAGTCCACGTGCCATCCCCATGGTTGACCGGGGCGTAGGTCTGGCCCCCTACCGTCACCTCTATCGCGGCCGCGGCATCATCCACTGTGCCTGTGATCTGGGGGGAGGCATCCAGACTTCTCTGCCAATCGACAGCGACGAGGGGGGCTCCGCGCACGCCGTACCAGGCGACACCTTCATAGGTCCAATCACCGGCGCGGACAAATCGGTCTCTCTCCACGGCACTGATCGTCCAGAAATGGGAGTTGCGCGTGCCCGACCAGAGGCGATAGACAGGACTTGCGCCGGAAGTATCCGCGTATGAAGAGAGGACATAGAAGGCCACGCCTTCATAGGTATAGACATCGGAGTAATTATTGACAAGCTTGTCTCTTTCCGACTGTTTTATTGTATAGAAGGATTTGCCCAGGCTCTGGCTCCAGAATCGGTAGACCGGGACCGCATCTGCCCGGCTGGCTTCAGCAAACGCACGATAGGCGATACCTTCGTAGGTCCAGACATCGGCATGGTTGCCGATCAGATCATCGCGTTCGGCCGCATCCATCGTGTACAAATGCGCGGAGTAGACGGGCGAATAGAACCGAAAGACAGGAGAAGGCTCTGATCCTGTCGATGCCGTCGTGAACGATCCGGAGGCGGACGACTCGCTCCAAGCACCCTGGCTATCCTGATAGCGCACGCGCCAGTAGTACGTGGTGTTGTACAACAGTGTGCCGATGGGCACGGCCTGACTGGTCTTGTCGGAATCCGTGTCCTCGTAATCCCAGAGAGGGATAGAGAAGTCGCTGCTATCATCCACCTGCCACCGGCTCGCGACGTGAGTGTCTCCGACGTTCGGATCGGAGAAATCCGAACTCTCCAAGGTCGGCGTCAGATTGACGCCGGTGGCTCCCTCCACGGGCAAGATGCACGCGGGCTGGCTCGGCGACGTGGTGTCCGGGTCCCCAGTAATCTTGGCCACAAATCCCGCATCGCCAGTGTCGTAGGTCGTGTCGAATCCGCCGCTGATCCATCCTGACGAATCAGTCGGCCCCGTCACGTGAACGTTGCCAAGAGCATCCGCAGCGACGCCATCAGCACTGTCATAGGCGCCGCCACCCAGGTACGTGCTCCACAGGTATGTTCCGCTGGAGGTGAGCTTGGCCACAAAGGCATCAGTGGAGCCACCATATGTTGTGTCGCCCCCCCCGCTCGCCCAATCACGCGACTGGGTAGATCCGGTCACATAGACGTTGCCCGAAGGATCCACGCCGATGCCACTGCCATCGTCGGGATAATTGGTTCCGCCTAAGTAGGTATTCCAGAGGTGCGTCCCGCTGGAGCTAAGCTTGGCCACAAACGCATCCGTCCCACCATTGTACGTCGTATCAAATCCACCGCTCGTCCAGCCAGAGGAGTTCGTGGACCCCGTCACATAGACCCCACTGGAGGCATCCACGGCGATGTCAGTGCCGCAGTCATATTCACTGCCACCCAAATAGGTGCTCCAGAGATGTGTTCCGCTGGAGCTGAGGTTGGCTACAAACGCGTCAATGGAGCCATTGTACGTTGTGTCTAATCCGCCGTTAGTCCAACCCGCAGAGTAGGTCTTCCCCGTCACATAGATACCACCCAATGCATCCACGGCAATGCTACCGCCGCTATCGTGACCGCTGCCGCCCAGGTAAGTGCTCCAAAGGTGCGCTCCGCTGGAGCTAAGCTTTGCCACGAATGTATCGTATTCCCCGCCATTGTACGTTGTATCAAATCCGCCACTCGTCCAGCCGGAGGACTGAGTGATCCCCCCCACGTAGACGTCGCCAAAGGCATCCACACCGACACCCCAGCCGGCCTCCGTACCCCCGCTGCCACCCAAGTAGGTGCTCCAAAGATGATTCCCAGCAGAGTTGAGCTTGACCACGAACGCATCACCTTTGGGCACGGCCGCATCGGGAAAGTAGTCGTCACCACTGTAGGTCGTTTTGAACCCACCACTTGTCCAGCCCGGCGAGATCGTGTGCCCCGTTGCGTAGACGTTCCCTGAGGCGTCCACGGCGATGCCATAGCCCCAGTCGTCGCTGCTGCCACCCAAGTAGGTGCTCCAAATGTGTGCGCCACTGGAACTGAGTTTGACTACGAACGCATCGCTGTAGCCGCCATTGTATGTCGTATCGAATCCACCAGTCGTCCAACCAGAGGAGTTCGTGGACCCTACCACGTAGACATTGCCCCCGGTATCTACGGCAATGTCGTGCGCGCTGCCGCCCAGGTACGTACTCCAAGCGAGGTCGGGGTCAATCACTAGGGCGTGGTCCGAATCGATAGGGCCGCTAATCTCAAACGAATAAGTCTGACTCTCGAGCAGAATGAAACGCCCGGCCACCGTCACCCTTTGGCCGTCAATCTCCTGATAGATGTACGGGACATTATCCCGGATCACGCCTCGTCCCGCCGCCAGATTCACTCGCAGCGAACCGTCCTCTCCGATCGACAGCCCCTCGATGCCTTCGTAGTGGACCGCGATTTGGCGGTAGTCCGCGCCGGCGGCCACGTGGAACTCGTACTTTACGTGGCTTCGCAGGCCCTGGACACGCAGATCCACCCCCTCGTACAGCCCCTCATAAGCAACAACCTCGTAGGAGGGGACGTTCTGCCGCCAATTGGCCTGGTCGCCCAGGTAGTAGTTGAATAGGCTGTTCGACTGCTCCAATCCCACCGGCCGGACCGCCTTGGCCCCGATGAAGGAGGCAGTGAACTGAAGCATCTGTAGATTCGCGTCCACGGTCCGGAACACCACGCCGGCGTCGGTCATGGCTACGTCGACCCCGTCGCCGTCGTGGACGTACCGAACCGTCGGATCGGACCACTGCCCCTGGTTCTCCACAAAGAGCGCCGGTGAGATGCCGAATAGCTCAACTTCGAGGGCACCCGGCTGAGCCTGCTGCCACTGGGACGAAGGAGCGTCCCCCTGCCCGGTTGGCGTCTGACTCGCTTGCTCGTGGGGCGACACATTAAGTGTCAGGATGGGTGACGATGCCTCTTGCCCTTTGGTGTCCTGCTGATCGAGATCTGCGTAGACGGCCTGATCGACGCCGATGGCCTCATACGAGAGCACTGGCTGAACACCTGCAAGGTCCGCGCTGAGGAGGACTCGGGGTTCAAGCGGTTCGACAGAGGGCCTGGCGGCAGGCCGCACCTTCGGCGTCCCCCCGGCTTTCTCCCCCAACCAACTCACGATTTTCTTGAGCAACCGACAACCCTCTAACCGCTCAACACCTCTCTTATTGTACAGAATTCGCAAAAACGTATCTATTGTGCCAACTACGTATTTCTCGGACATTCTTACATTTCTTTCGGACTGCCTCCAGCCCTGCGTGCATCGGCGTTCGTCAGCGGTTGAAAAGCAGTCGTCGGTAGCCAGCGGCCGGTTGTTTTGACAGCCGAGGGTGGCTGTCCTACATGTTCCGCTCGCGGGGTTCGCGTACTTCGCGGTTGAGAAGACCTTTTGCCAAAAGAAAATCCCACTAATCCCACGAATATTCGCGCAATTCGTGCGTTCGTGGCTCAAAAGCCATTAGCCGGTGGGCGGTCTGTCATCTGTCCTCTGCCTTCGGTTCTCCAGCCTGCGACCTACCGCCTCCGCCCTCCTGTCCTCTGTGCCCTTCGGCGTCCTCTGCGGTGAAGAATCAGTAGCCGGTAGCCGGTTCAGATTGCCGCACTTCGCTCGCAATGACATGATCGGCGTTCATCTGCGGTTGAAAAGCAATACCCGCATGGGCTGAAGCCCATCCTACAACCTCCGGCCTACCGCCTCCGGCCTTCCGCGCACCGTTTGTGCAACAGTTGAAAAGGTAAAACACCCCGCGGGCCAAAAATTCTTTATTCCTTTGGGCGCAAGGAGTTGCGCCATTCTTGGGCCTCCCGTGCGCACAGAATTTCGTCACGATTCGTGCAACACGGCCCCTAGATAGAGGGACGCCCTCTGATGTATGATTTATGAATTACGATTTATGATTTGAAGGCGGAGTGAAGAGACATGAGGACACGGGCAAGGCGGATTGCGGATTGGGGGACGGACCTGCGGCGGGACGCCGGCCCTGCGGCCTGCCGCCTCCGGCCTGCGGCGGGCAAAATGCGCAAAACAAACCCAATTCGAAGAGGAGTTTCAAGTTTGAAGGTATGTAGGGCAGGCCCCCGTGCCTGCCCATCCGGAGGGCGGCCACGGGGGGCCGCCCCTACACACCTCATACTCGACCGAAGGCCGACTGCGGGAGATACCCCACTATTCCAGTATTCTATCATTCCACCATTCCGCGCCAAACAAACCCAATTTCGGGCCGGGCAGAAGGAAGGACAAGTGCTGTGTGGATAAGGAGTTGTGACGAATGGGACACGGGAGAGGCCGTGAAAAAACAAAGCCAATTTGGTCAGGGATCGCGTCTCAGGGGTCAGGCATCAGCAACCTGGCACGCGACCCCAGCCCGTGGGCCCCTACGCCAAACAAACCCAATTTGCGCGGAGGCGATTTCGAGGGTAAATGCCGTGCGAACAAGGAGTTGGGACAAGTTGGCTCCCGGAGTGGCCCCGGAAAAACAAAGCCAAATGGCAGTCCGGCGAAGCTGGAGGCAGAGGCGAACAAGGCGTGGTACTCATGGGCGGGACGCCCATGCTACTCACGGGCAGGATGCCCGTGCTACGGAACACCTTGCGGTGTCTCCCCGCCTGCGCGGGGATGACATTGCTGCGGACAGGACTTCTGCGCCAAACAAACCCAATTTCGGAGAGAGCGATTTGGAGGACAAGTGCTGTGCCGACAAGGAGTTGGACGAATTGCATGCGGGAAGAGCCTCGGGAAAACAAAGCCAATTTCCCGAAGCGGGGCACCGAGGCGGTGTCTCGATTGCGGGTTGCGGAGTGCGGACAGACCTACGCCGGGACGCCTGCCCTGCGGCTTGCCACCTCCGGCCTACGCGGGCCGGTTGTACAAACAAACCCAATTCTTCGATTGCGGGTTGGGGACGAACCAGTGGCGGGACGCCTCCCTGTGGCCTGCCCCCTGCCCCGCGGAGGGCAAATGCGCAAAACAAACCCAATTGGGCGGACCGAATCGTGCGAAACAAAGCCAATTTCGGAGGAAGTTTCAAGTGTGAAGCGTCAAGTGTTAAGGCAGGCAAGCGGGATATCGGGCCCTCGGAGTCTTCCTACTTCAAACTTTACACTCCAAACTTCCAGCGGAACGCCGACTGCCCAGAGCGAATTGTGCAAAACGAAGCCAATTCGCCCCGGGCGGATCGAGAGTCCGTCGGCGTAAAGCGACCGCATCGCGGGGCCTGGGCCGGCACAGGGCCATGGGCCGGTTTTGACCTTGAAGGGGCGGCGGCAGGCCGTATAATGCGACCGATCAGAGCTATGCGTGATTTCAGCAAGACAAAACGGGTGGTCATCAAGATCGGCACGAATACCCTGGCCAAAGACGGCGGGATCGACACCGCGTACTTCGGCACGGTGGCGGCACAGATCAAGGGCCTGCGCGACGGCGGCCGGCATGTCGTGATCGTCACCTCCGGAGCCATCGGCATGGGCGCCGGCCAGTTGGGGCTGGTGGAAAAGCCCAAGGAGATGAAGATGCGGCAGGCCTGCGCCGCCATCGGCCAGCCGCTGCTGATGCAGGAGTATCGCAAAGCCTTTGGACTGCACGGCATCCAAGTCGCCCAGGTGCTGCTGACCGCGGAGGTCCTCAGCAATCGCAAGACGTATCTGAACCTCCGCAACGCCATCGAGACGCTGCTCCATCTCGGGGTCGTCCCGATCCTCAACGAGAACGACAGCATCAGCACGGCGGAGATCGGCACTGCCTTCGGCGACAACGACCGGCTTAGCGCCCTGGTGGCCAGCAAGATCGACGCCGACCTGCTCATCATGCTCACGGACATCGATGCCCTTTACGACAAGGACCCGCGGGAGCACGCGGACGCCAAACCGGTCCCCGCAGTGTTCGAGATCACCGACCAGATCGTCCGCAACGCCGGCGGCCGGGGCAGCGTCCATTCCACGGGCGGCATGAAGACCAAGCTCGAGGCCGCCCGGATCGCCGCCAACGCCGGCTGCCGGATCGTCCTGGCCCACGGCCGCGCGGAGAATGTCATCACCCGCATCTTGGCGGGCGAGCCGATCGGCACGATCTTTATGCCCCGGCGCAAGCTCAGCAACCGCGCCCGCTGGATTCTGAACAGCCGGCCCGCCGGCACGATCCAGATCGACGACGGCGCCCTCAAGGCCTTGCGCAACCATAAGAGCCTGCTGCCCAGCGGCGTCACCGGCGTCGAGGGCGCTTTCGACGCCGGCGCCGTGGTCCTGCTCAACACCGCCGCCAAGGCCGTCACCAGCCTCGGCAGCGCGCAACTGCGGACCCTCGCCGGCAAGCACAGCACCGAGATCAAGAAACTGCTCGGCCCCCAGCACCGGGACGTCGTGGCGATTCCCGAGGACATCATCTTTCTGGATTATTGACAAAGAGCGGAGAAAAGGCGACAAAGGAGGGGAAATCGGAGATCGGTGTCGCAGGTACCGTTGGTCGCGACGCGTAGGGGCAACCCCCGTGGTTGCCCTGATCCTTGGGCGGGCACAGGGGCCTGCCCCTGCCGGATCCATCACGCCGCCAATGGTCTGCCGCAAACACGGACGGGGAGTCATACACGTGAAGAACTGGTTGTACCAGATTCTCGTTCATCGGGCCACCACCGAGTGCTACCGGAATGTCCTCAACTATGTGCCGACCGGCAGTCGCCTTCTGGACGTGGGAATCGGCAATGGTCTCATGCTCGAAAGCTTCCATCCGCTCATCAAGTTCAAGAAGCTCCGGATCACCGGAATCGACGTCGACGCCAACTATCTCAAGCACTGTGAGGAGCTGATTCGCAAGCACCAGCTCGCCGATTACATCGACGTCTATCACGGAGCGGCGGAAAGCTACAGTCCCCCACAGGAAGGTTGCTTCGACCATGTTCTGTTCTGCATGAGTTTCATGGTGCTGCGGGACCAGCGGGCCATCCTGCAGCGTGCGCGAGACTGGCTCAAGCCCGGCGGACAATTGATCTTCACGCAAGCCATCTTCAAAAAACGGTCCCACCTGGTGGACCTCGTCAAGCCCAAGCTCAAGTACCTCACCATGATCGACTTCGGAACCGCGATCTACGAGAAGGATTTCTTCGGCCTGCTGGAGGCGAACGGATTATCCGTTCAAGTGGACCGGGTGCTCAAAGGGGAATGGTTCAACAGCCAGTGCCGCATGATCGCCGCCTCCTTCTCCCAGGGAATGGACCGATCCGCAAACGGATCCTTTGCCCATAGGAATTCACCCCGGGCGGATGTGACAATCCACGCACATGTTCCATGATTGGCCCGGAGGAGCAGTGCTTCCTCTCTGGATTCAGGTTTTGACAGGCAGGGAGATAACCTGCCCGAATAGAGAAAGAAGGGGCTGCGCGCTTCGGCGCGCAGCCCCTTGTCGGGCGTAAAGCCGATGGTTCTTCCCGTCGCGGATTACTTGACGACCGGGGTAATGACGATGTTCCGGTACTTGACGCCGGTATGGTCGCCCTGGAGGTAGATCGGGCCGGGCTTGAACTCGTCGGACCACAAGGCACCGCCCGTGCAACCCAGCAGCGGCTCGTTGTCGATGATCTTCTTGCGGTTCAGAACCACGGTCGCGTGGCGATCCACAAGCGTCAGATCCATCGTCTGCCACTCGCCCGGGGGCTTCTCGGCATTGACGGTCGGGGTGATCCGGCTGTAAAGGCCGCCCATGTTGTGCGAGTCGAGCTTCCTGCCATAGGAGTCACAGACCTGCACCTCGTAGATGCCGCGCAGGTAGACGCCGCTGTTCTCCCCCTTCAAGACGTTCACTTCCAGCTTCAGGTTGAAATCCTCGAACTCGGCGACGGTCCGCAGATTGCCGAAGGAGACACGGCGCCCACCCTGCGGTTGGACGGGCTTGTTGACCAGGACGCCGTCCTCAATCGACCAACCGTTGCTGGCGCCCGGACTGGTCAGCTTCCACGCATCCAGGGTCTTGCCGTCGAACAGCACAATCGGCTGACCGAACTTGACCTTGGACAGGTCCGGCTTGCCGGGCAGTGGTGGAATCCGCTTGCCCGTGAACTGACGCTCCTCGAT
>Ga0315289_10003129_pt1 | contig 25121 bp, 28 predicted proteins | sample YL17G11_40_MG_FD_203452 | JGI IMG/M metagenome (GOLD analysis project Ga0315289, IMG submission 203452) | Sediment microbial communities from Yellowstone Lake, YNP, Wyoming, USA - YL17G11_40 | ecosystem: Environmental > Aquatic > Freshwater > Lake > Sediment | place: USA: Wyoming | collected...
GCGACGTCGACAAACTGCGGGTGATGGACAAGGAAGAACTGAAGAAGAACTTCACTCAGATGGAGTTCTATCGGATCTACGAGTATGTGCAGAAGAACCTGCCCATGACGCTCGTTCCGATCTCCTATGGTTTCGACCTGGTCGGCGCGGCCGCCGAGCTGGTCGGAGTGGAGAACTTCATCATGTGGACCTTCACGGAGCCAGAGGCGGCTAAGAAGCTGGTCAAGATCTACACCGACACCTCTGTCAACGGTGCGGCGGGCTTGGCCGACAAGTACGGCATGGCGATGCTCATCGTCGGGTCCGTGCTGGCCAACAACGACATCTTCGCCGACGAGACGGTTGAGGAGTACTCCGCCAAGATGATGAGATACTACGTCGACCAGTGCTTCAGAAAGGGCGCTGGGCCGCAGGTCTTCTATCACTTGTGCGGAAACCACGAAACGGACTACAAGGTGTTCAAGGAAAACCTGATCTGGTCTCCGTTCACCGTGTTCCATGTCGGCTACAAGGGCAAGAACGTCTTCCCGTCCTCCCTGCTCAAGTCGGAGTTCGGACCGATGGCCACCTGCATGGGCACGGTCGACACCAAGCTCATGATCAACCCCAACCCGATGGCGGTTTACAACCAGGCCAAGGAGCAGCTCCTGGCCGGCCGCGATTGTCCGAAGGGCTACATCCTGGGTAACGCGTGCGAATGCCCACCGTACACACTGCCAGGCAACATGCTGGCAATGGTCAAGGCGGCGAGGGACTTCGGTACCTACGGGACGTGGTGAGGTGAGCTAGATGGACGTCAAGACAGAAGCAGTCAAGGAAATGCTCGGCAAGAGAGGCCTCAAGGAGGCGGACGTACAGGACGTCGTCAAGAGCGCCGAATCCGCAAACAAGAAGGTCATCAACAAAGCCACCAACAGATCGCTTGCCAAGAAGGTGGTCAACAACGTGACCATCTACGCGGACTATGGCATCGAGAAGGGCATCCTCAAGTCCCACGCCAACGTGACGTCGGCTTATTCGCACCGCATGGTGCTCGGCAAGATCGTCAACTCGGGAGTGAAGACCGAGTGGACCTGCGCGGGCTGCGGGGAGCTCACCGGAGCCGGAACCGTGGAGATGACGTATATGAACGTCACCAGGAACGGTCCCGCTATCGTGTGCACGAAGTGCAACGACGCCTGGGTGGAGGAATATCTCGCCACCAAGACGCTGGCCGCTGCCGAAGGGCTCTTCGAGAAGAAGAAGGCATAAACACTTCCAAGGCCGCTCACGCGGCCTTCCATCCTACTTTTCATTTTTTCTTTCTCGAGCGTAGCATTTCCATCCTTCCGTTCCGCTTCGCGAAAGGTTGAATAGAATCGATGTCGTTCGGAGTGCATTCCCAGGTGACCTAGCATGAGCGAAAAGATCGGGGAGACCAACAGCCTTTGTCCACAGTGCCTCAAGACCATACCCGCCGTCAAGATCGCGGAGGACGACAGGATCTATCTGGTCAAGACCTGTCCTGAGCACGGCGAATTCAAGGTGCTCATTTGGACGGGCGTGGAGGACTACAAGGATTTGCTGCGATACAAGGCGGAGTTCTCTCGGCCGGCCAAGTACGCGGTCAAGGAGAGCGGGGAGTGCCCCCAGATCTGCGGCCTTTGTCCGGACCACCGGCAGCACACCTGCATCGTCGTGCTCGAAGTGACGAACTCCTGCAATCTGAAGTGCCCCATCTGCTTCGCCAGCGCCAACGAGAGATACCGCTTCCACCCCAGCCTGGAAGAGATCAAAAAGATGTACGAGACCATCGTTTCTGACGTGCCTCACCCGATCTGCATCCAGATATCGGGAGGGGAACCGACCATCCGCGACGACCTGCCGGAGATCGTGCGCATGGGAAAGGAGATGGGGGTCGATTATGTCGAATTAAACACCAATGGCGTGCGCCTCGGTCAGGACATCGAGTATCTGAGATCGATCAAAGAGGCGGGCGTGGACTCGCTCTACTTCTCCTTCGATGGGTTGCATTCGGACATCTACATGAAGACCTGTGGCAAGGACCTGCTCGAATCAAAGCTCAAGGCTATCGAGAACTGCGCCAAGGTGGGCATGGGTATCACCCTGGTGACGGTAGTCTCGCCGAACATAAACCAGGACAAGGTGGGAGAGGTGATCCAGTTCGCGAAGAAGTGGATCCCCACCGTCAAAGGCATACATTTCCAGCCAATGAGCTACTTCGGCCGCTATCCCATCGACCCGGACAACAAGGACCGCATCACCATTCCTGACCTCTTGCGGGAGATCGAGAAACAGACCAATGGCGAGCTGCGAGCGGACAACTTCATCCCCACCTCCTGCTCGAACGTGCACTGCGACGCCAAGTCCATGTCCGTGCTGATGGAGGATGGTTCGCTGTTCCCGTTGACGCACAGGGCCATGGGACCGCCCAAGGACACCAAGGAGATCGCCACCAAGACCAGGAAGGAGGTGTCCGATCTCTGGCGATTCATCGACGAGCAGATGGGCGAACCGGAAACGGAAGAGAACACTTGGGGCAGTTTCATCGAGCGGGCCAAGACCAGCTATCTGACCGTGAGCACCATGGCCTTCCAGGACGCCTGGACCGTGGAGACGGAAAGGCTGTGCAACTGCTGCATTCATACCGTGACGCCGGACGGCAGACTGATACCATTCTGCCTCTTCAACATCAATTCCAAGGACGGGCGCACGCTCTACCGGCACGAGATCTGGTCCAAGTACGGGAAGAGGGATTGAGGGACAAGCAATACATCAGCGCGAGGGCTTCTTGCCCACGCTCTTGTAGTAGTTGTCGATGATGCTGTTCATGTAGTTGGAGACGTTGCGCTGACCCAGCTCCGTAGGGACGATGGGTCCGTGCAGAGGGAACTCCAGGTCGCAGCGGAGGCAACGGGCCTTCTCGCAGCTGAACGCCGCTGCCTTGCAGCCAACGCAAGCGATCGCCCGGGACTGGAACAACGAGAACTCGAGGCCGCAGCGCGGGCATTTGATCTTCTGCGTGGTCTTCATCAGCTTCGGCGTTACGCCCATCTGCCTCATGTGCTCGGTCAGTGGCATGCTTACCCTTGGCGTTGAACGGTTTGCTCGTACTTAAATGCTTTCCGGAGCTTCCTGGATAGGCTGGAAGCTATCACTCAAGCTCCGTTCGGCGGGGCTCCATGTCCGGAGCGAAGATCACCGGCCAACGCAGGAACGGTCTGAAAGGATGGGAGGAGAAATCCTCCGTCTCTCGAAGCCCATCCACGATCTGCTCCAATCGCGATTCGTGGAAGGCCACGAGCATTTCCTGCTCCTGCACCAGGCCGAAGGTGCGGTCGCCCACGCAGGGCAGATCGACGAACAGGTTCTTCTCCTGGAAGGCGTGCGCGATGGAGGAGCAGAGCGAGGATTGACCGGTGATCACACTGCGCACCTCCTCCCCCGCCCAGAAGGCGTAGGCGACGATCAGCCTGAGCGCCTGTGCCGGTGTCACATACATCACCACCACTTCCGGGTCCACTGGCGTCAGTTCTAGAGGGGCCATCACCAGGGCATCGAAGCGCTTGCCCTCCGCGCCGATGACGCCCATCATGTCCTGGATGTGCTTTCCCGCCTCAGCATCCTTGGCGTACCGCCATGCCACCTCGCCCTCGCTCAGCCGGCGGGGGGACTTGATGAGGCCGGTGCAAGCGGAGCCCCAAACGCACTTCACGCCTTCCGCAGAGGCGCCCACCACCCCCTCCTCCCTATAGTAGCGCGCCCAAGCGGCCATCTGGCAGGGGGCAGTGTTCTGCAGCTGCCTCAGTCCCTTGATCCCGCTGAGCTCGCCCGCGCTCGCCAGCAGCTTGACCGCCACCGGTGAAGTGGGCAGGTTGGTGTACTTCTTCAGCTCCGACGAGGCCTTCTTCCAGTCCCTGCCAGCCATGAGGCGGTAATCCACGGGCAGGCTATTTACCGTTTCTCAAAGTCGCGGGAAGAGGACGTTCGGTGCCGTTCCGGGCGAAGCTTCAGGCAAGAGAAGACTTAAGTCGCGCCCTTCCGTTTTCCGAGCAGTGAATCCGTTCAAGCGGCTGACCATCGCCCTAGCGCGCACCCGACTATCTTCCACGAAGATAGACGAGGGTTCGCAGCATCCCCTGGAGGATTGGATATTGTCCAGGGTGGCGGCGGAGGCGCGAGCGTCCAAGGGCCTCCGGCAGGTCATCGGTACTCCCAGACCGCAGGAGGTCGACCGTAGGATGCTGCGCGAGTACCAGCTGCACATGTTCCGCAAACAGATGCGCTACACCGGAGAGAACAGCCCTTTCTACCAGCGTCGGTGGAAGGAGACAGGATTGAAGCCAGAGGACATCCGCAGCTACGACGACCTATGCAAGGTTCCGGTGACCGAACCGAAGGATCTGGCTGAATCCCCGTTCGAGTTCCTGTGCGTTTCGCAGACCAAGGTCATGCGGGCCTTCTCGACCTCGGGAACGAGCGGGATGCGCAAGCGAATGTTCTACACCCGCAACGACATCTTGAACACCATCGACCCCATCGCGGCGGCGCTGAAGAACGTGGGCATGCGCCAGAACGACACCCTCCAGATCATGTTCCCCACGGTGGCGGCCTGGGATCCGGGGCTGATGCTCGAGGGCGCCTGCAAGGTGGCCGGCCTGAAAGCGGTCAACTGCAGCAGCATCAACGTGGAAGAGCAGCTGCGATTGATGAGGGAGAATCGCACCACCATGATGATCGGCCTCACGTCCTTCATCCACCGCCTGACGCTGCTCGCTCGGGAGAAGCACGATCTTCGCTCCTTCGGCATCAAGGCGCTCATATTGTCCGCGGAACCGTTGCCGCAGGTCATGCGCCGCGAGCTGGAAGAGGCTTGGGGCTGCAAGGCCCTTAGCCAGTACGGCATGACGGAGATGGGGCTGGCGACCACCATCGAATGCCAGGCGCAGGACGGGTTGCACATCAACGAGGCGGGCTTTCTGGCGGAGGTCATCGACCCGGCCACCGGAGAGCACGTCGGCAACCGCGAGGAAGGCGAACTGGTGTGGACCAGCTTGATGTTCGAAGGCTCGCCTTTGTTGCGCTATCGCGCCAACGACATCACCTCACCCATCGAACCGCCCTGCGGATGCGGCTTCCAGGCGGTGGGCAAGATCGGGGCCATCCGCGGCCGGACGGACATGCAGACCAAGGTGGGCTTCGGGGAGAAGGTCTTCCCTCTGCTTTTCGACGAGGCCGTTCTGGGAGTAAGGGGAGTGCTCGGCTACCACCTGATCATCGAGAAGGAGGGGTACAAGGACCGGCTGCGCTTCCAGGTCGAGTACATAGGTGACGCCAGCGAAGGCAGGCGGTCGGTCGAGGAAGCGCTCCATTCCCTGGACGAGATCAAGTCCGGGTTCGAGAACGACCTACTCGCTCCCATCGAAGTGGAGATCCAGCCCCCCGATCAGGAAGGATGGGTGCCCAAGACCCGGACCATCATCGACAACCGAAAGCAATACGGATAGGGAGAGCGGCGAGGCCGCTTGTTGAGCTAAGAAGTCTCAATGGCGATGAGACAGCGCCTTGGTCCAGGTCGGATGATTCCAGAGATCATTGATCGATCAGAACAATCGTTTGGTTCTTGCTGCGATCGGACGATGATAGCGGGTCGATCGGCATCCCTGCGAAAGCCTCTTTTAGCAGACGGGGGGTGAGGAGACCGATGAAGGTCGGGGTGATATCGGTCCAGGGGGCATTCCCTGAGCACCTGGCCGCGACGAAGCAGGCCATGCTTTCTCTGGGTCTGAGGGGAAGGGCGGTGGCGGTGAGGCGCAAGAACGACCTGGACGGTTCAGATGCCATCATCATCCCCGGCGGCGAGAGCACGGCCATCTCCCGGCTGCTGGTGCGGTTCGGACTGCATGAACGGATCGTGGACATGGCCAGGGCGGGAACGCCCATCATGGGAACGTGCGCCGGCCTGGTGCTCCTGGCCAAGGAAGGCGATGAAGAAGTGGAGAGGACCGGCACCGCCCTCCTGGGCCTGATGGACATGGCCGTGGACCGGAATGCCTTCGGCCGGCAGCGCGAATCGTTCGAATCGCCATTGGACATCAAGGGTCTCGATTCACCTTTTCCAGGAGTGTTCATTCGTGCCCCCATTATACGGAAGGTCTGGGGCGAATGCGAGGAGATGTGCCGCTACAATGGAGGGGTGGTCATGGCCAGGCAGGGGAAGATCATCGCCTTGTCCTTCCATCCTGAGCTATCGCACGATCTGCGCATGCACCAGATGTTGCTGGCGATGGCGTAAGCCGCTGATTGGATGTGACAGTGCGCGTTCGGGCATTATGACTTGACGGCTCTGATGATCGCTTCCAGCTTCCCGCCGAACTGGCCGTCCTCGACGACGGTGCCCGTGACGATGATGTCCGCCCCTGCCTTCTTCAGGGCCGCCGCCTGTTCCGGGCTTCTGATGCCCCCACCCACGATGACCGGTATCTTCAGCTTTGACTTGACAGCCGCCACCATCTCCGATGGAACTGGCTCTGGTGCTCCGCTGCCTGCTTCATAATAAACAAGCTCCATGCCCATGAACTGCGCCGCCAGGCCATAGGCCACCGCGGCCTGCAGGTCGTTGCGCTTGATGACGTCCGCCTCCCCCACCTCGCCGACCTTCATCCCTGGCTCGACGACCACATAGCCCATGGAGATGGTCTCCAGACCTAGCTTGGCGATGATAGGTGCTCCGGCCACTTGTTCCCCGATCACGTTCCGGCGGTTGCGGGAGTTGAGCATGCTCATGAAGTAGATGGCGTCGCTATGTCGCGAGATGGCGTGGGCGCCTGAAGGGAAGTAGATTACTGGCACTTTGATGCGTTTCTTGATCGCCAGGACCGTCTGGTCCAGGTTCTCTTGCGTGACATCCGTGGAACCCCCGACCATGATGGCGTCCGTGCCTGCCTTCTCCGCCACGGCCGCGATCTCCCCTGCTCTCTTATAGTCCTGCTTGGCCGGATCGATAAGGGTCATGTGCAGCGTATGGTGGGTTGCTAGTCTTTTTCGGAGGTACGCCTTGACGTTCATGTGATCCCTCCGATGAGGAACGAGACCATGGCGGCTAGCATACCGATCTTGGCCCAGGTCTGACCCCTCTTCGGGTTCTGGAAATGAACTATGGATGAGTATATAAATATTGCATCTGCCACCAGGACCGTGGCTAGGTACCAGATGCCGAACACCCCGACTAGATAGGGTTCCGGGGACATCGCCACCGCGGCTAGGAATGCGGCGCTTCCCACCACGCCCGCCCGCTTCTTGCCCAATCGCTTGGGAAGGGTCGCTCGGTCAAAGTCCCCCTCCATGTCCTGGATGTCTTTGACGATCTCCCGACCCAACGTGGCCAGGAAGGCCATGGCGGCGATGGCGACGGTCCGGTCCAGTCCTCCCACGATGGCACCGCCTAGCAGGAACAGGGCTCCGGTCAGCCAGGCGATGGACAGATTGCCGGCCAGGCCACGCTTCTTGGTGGCGAGCTCGTACCCCAGCATGATGACGATGGCGGAGACCACGATAGCGATGGAAACGAGATCCAGGAGCAAGGAGAGCGCGAGAGATACGACGAAGGCCCCGGCCGAAAGGCGGAGCGCGGTGACCGGTGTCATGCGACCCGAGGGCAATGGGCGTTCGGGATGAGCCACCCGATCCACTTCTCTGTCCAGATAATCGTTGAGCACGTTGCCGCCGGCCACGAAGGCGAAGACCACGCCGGAGGCAATGAGCACCTTCTCCCATTGGCTGGTCATGCCCGTGCCGGCGGCGATGAGTACCGCCAGGACCAGGCCGACCACGCCCATGGCGCAATTGCCCAATCGGAATATCTGGGCGAACCGATTCACGGGCGCAAATTCGATTCCCGTGCTTTAGCTTTTGCCTGGAGGGTCGGTGGAAAACCGCTGAATGATGACAGGTTCTAAGCCAAGGTTATATAGCACGCCCTTTGATAAGGGCGAAGGAGTTCACGTGGACCAAGCGGCTGAGATCGAGCTAGTCCGTTCCCTGGTGGCCAAGCACTTCGCCACCTACGACGTGAAGGTCAGCCTCGATGCGGTGGTGGTCCACATAACCCCTGACGTGTCAAGGCTGGAGAGAGACTTCGACGACCTGCGCAAGGAGATGGCCGCCAAAGGTTACATCCCCATTCTGGAGTACAAGGGCGGAGAATACTCCGTAGCGGCGGTGCGAAAACCTCCGGCCAGGAAAGGACGCAATTGGATCAATCTCGCGCTTCTGGTCGTGACCTTGCTCACGACGATCATCTCTGGGGCGTATCTGTGGGCCGGATACTCTTCCAGCACCGATCTGTTCACCTTCGACAACATCCTCTTTGGCACGGTCTTCTTCGCCATCCCGCTGATGGCCATCCTAGGCGTGCATGAGCTCAGCCACTACCTCATGTCCAAGCGCCACGGATTGGAAGCTTCCTTGCCTTACTTCATTCCCTCCGTACCACCTCTGGGGACGTTCGGGGCGTTCATCTCCATTCGCGAGCCCATGCCCAGCAAGAAGGCGCTGGTCGACATCGGTATCGCCGGGCCTATCGGTGGATTGCTGGTCACCATACCCGTGGCGATCATCGGCCTGTGGCTCAACGCCCAAGGCGTGCCCAATAACAGCACTCCGCCCGGCGGCTCGATAGTGATCAACTTCCCGTTCTTCTTCAACCTGCTCGCCCTGCTCGTGCCCCAGCCAGAAGGGATCATGAGCATGCATCCTTTGGCTTTCGCGGCCTGGGTAGGATTCTTCGTCACGGCCATCAACCTCCTGCCGGCCGGGCAGTTGGACGGGGGGCACGTGGCCCGCGGGCTGCTGGGCGACAGGTCCAAGTATCTCAGCCTGATCACCGTGGGCGCCCTCTTTGCGCTGGGAGTGCTCTTCTACACCGGCTGGTTGCTGTTCGCTGCCCTGATCGTGTTCCTGGGCATGAAGCATCCCGCCCCGCTCAACGACGTGTCCCGGCTCGACGTGAAACGGCTGACCGTAGGGGTCGTGGCCCTGGTGATCCTGGTTGGGTCGTTCGTTGCCGTGCCCATGGAGGAGATACCTATGGAACAGACGTTCGAGATGCACGTCGTGGGGCTGAACAGCACCTCGGTCTCCGGAGGCCAGCATGCCTTTTTCAATATGACCTTGAAGAACACCGGCAGCGTGAACATCTCCGTGAGGATGGACGTGAACGACGTCCCCTCCACTTTCAGTGCCACCCTCTATCCCACCAATTCCAGCTCGGTCAATGCCACTGACAGCCTCTCGGTCAAGATACCGTACAGAGGCACGGCGAACGTGACCCTGGAGGTGCAGGTGCATTCCTTGGCACTGGCGGGAAAGTACGTGCTATCCGTCACAGCGGCAACGCCGGGACAGCGGACCACTCAGCGCTTTACCGTCCAGGTGATCTGAACAGACAGTAGTGCCGAGTGAGGGACCGATGCACCCTCTGGGCGTGCTTCTGCTCCAGTCTCAGACCTACGGCGTCCTGACAACTCCAGGGCAGGACGATCCCCCCGCGTCCTCCCGGCCGCAGGACGTCGGCGATGGAAACCAGCGCCCGGCGGTGCAATTCTAGCACGGGTTCCTTCATGGTGGAGGCCGATCTCCCGTAAGGTGGGTCCGTAGCCACCGCATCCACCTTGCCGAACGTGCTCAGGACATCTCCCACGTCCACGATCTCCAGACGCTCCCACCGGGCCGAGAAATGGCGCATGTTCTGGGCACAGCCATCGATCATCTCCGCTGAGAGATCGGAACCGAGGACCTTCGCTCCCATCAACGCGGCTTCGATCAGGATGCCACCGGTGCCGCAGAAAGGGTCGAGCATGGTCTGCCCTTTGCGCACCTGGGTAAGATTGACCAAAGCCCTGGCATAGCGAGGGTGGAGCGATATGGGCGAGAAGAAGGGGCGACTCCGTACGTGCCTGTCCTCATACTGATCGCGGTCGATGTGGCCTTCCTCGATGAAGAAATGCAGACGGTCGGAGAGAAGCACACGCACCGGGACTTCGGCCGAGTCGAGGTCCACGTTCCTTCCTTTGGAGAGCGCCGCCCCTATCTGCTTCGTGAAATCTCGAGCCTGCTCTGGCGTGCTCGTACCTTGGTGACGCTTCACCCGGACGCTCACTGACCCCTTTGGCAGCGGCAAACCATCGACGAACGGCTTGAGGTGCTCCCGGTCCACGGAGCCGAGGTAGCGACCATACCGGTGGACGAGGGCCAACCTTCGGACGATGCTACCTCGTTCCTCATCCCCGAGCGAACAAGCCACGAACCCCGGGCCTTCCGCTACCAGCTCCGACCGTCCCGTCTCCGCCTCCAGGCATGAGATGACCTCCGCTCTCGGCAGCGAGGGGTGTTCGCCTGAAAGCTCGAACAGCGTCGCCTGGGGCCTCATTCGCTTCCCCTAAGTTCGCGGAGCTATTAAGCTCAATCGCGAATGCCTTCCTCGGAAACGCTGAAGACCGCCTCGGCCTCGGGGAGGTTCGGAGAGTCGACGAGCCGAGCGATGCGTTTCCCGCCCTTGCTCTTCCGCAGGTAAATCCTGAAGGTGGCCGCGTGCCCTACGATGTGCCCGCCTATTGGTCTGGTGGGATCCCCGAAGAACGCGTCCGGCTTAGCGGATACTTGATTGGTCACGGCCATGACGGTGTTGTTCAGGTCCCCGAAGCGCAGCAGATTGTGCATGTGCTTGTTGAGCAGCTGCTGCCTCTCGGCCAATGCGCCTCTTCCCATGTACTCCGCGCGGAAGTGCGCCGTCAGCGAATCGACGATCATGAGGCGGATCGGTATGTCCTTGGCTATCTCCATGGCCTTATCCACCAGTAGCATCTGATGCGAGGAGTTGAACGCCCTCGCCACGTGTATCTTGCGCAATGTCTCCACGGGATCCAGGTCCATCGCCGTCGCGATCTGCACGATCCTCTCCGGTCGGAAGGTGTTCTCGGTGTCGATGACGATGACCTCGCCCTCCAGCCCGCCCTTGTCGAACGGCATGGTGGCGTTGACGGCCATCTGGAAGCACAGTTGCGTCTTGCCGCTGCCGAATTCCCCATAGAACTCCACGATGGCTTGGGTCTCGAAGCCGCCGCCCATGAGCTCATCCAATGCCTTGGAGCAGGAGGTGAGCTTGCGCATGTTGCGCCGCCTCTCCAGGATCACATCGCCGGGCTCGAACCCTCCCACGTCCGCTGCTTCCTTGGCAGCGGCGATTATCTTGGTGGCGGCCGCTTCCCCGATCTCGCACGCTTCCGCGAGGTTCTTGGGCGACTCGACCGCTATGGCCATCAAATCAGTGTAACCGGCGTCCCGCAGCCTCTCGGCCGTTGCAGGCCCAACTCCGGGCAGCTCTTCGAGCTTCATCTCAGCCATCGACGCACCTGCCTTTACCTATCCTCAGCGCACTTATAAACATGCTAGAGGGTAGGACGAAAGTACCCATTCTCCGGGCCTCGAGGGTCTATCACCTGGCTGGAGTATTAAATCGATTCGCTGCAGTCAGTCTCATCTTCTCCAGCAAGGCTTGTCGATATCGGGACTGGTGAAAAAGGTTTAAATCCCGCTGCCGTTTAACGGGAGAGCATGGCCAAGAAGAAGAGGAAGGAAGAGGTGGAGGCGGAGAAGTACGAGTTCAAGCCTCCAGATTTCGACGAGAAGTCCTTCCTCGTGAACGACATCAAGGGCACCAAGATGCTCATGGTGGCAGCCCTGCTGGGCATCGTTCTGGGATCGGTAGCATACTTGTTGACCGGCGTCTCGGCCCTGATAGGGGTGGTCGTCCTCTTCGCCGGTGCGTTCCTGCTCAAGTATGTCCTGCAGATCTTGAGAATCAATACCGAGGGGGTGCAGATGAGAACCCTGGCCGGCAACATCGTTCTGCTGATACTGCTGGGGTTGGCCATATGGATCATGCTCCTGAATCCTCCCTTCTCCGACCACTTTGCGCCAGAATTCAGAAGCAACACTCAGGACTTCAAGCACGCCGCCGAGCCGTGGGAGAAATACATCGACGCAGGCCACACTCCGATCTATTCGGGGGATGGCGTTCGCATCAATATCACGGTGAGGGACAACGGCCACATCGCTCACGTCTATGTGGAAGTGCCAGGGGTCACCACTGGCCAGGTCGAGATGGATCCCAACCTGGTCTCAGGCTCGTACATCTACCAGAACACCTACATTGCGAGCGGTTCGACCGCCACGTATACATACACCATCACGGCCGTCGATGAGGCCGGCAACAGCGCCATGACGAACGGGGCTTTTGTCGTCAACCCCGTGGTCTAGTCATCTCTCCCAAGGGAGGGTACGGTCCAGGTGCCGGGACAGAGTTCGCTTCATATCGGCCTTCAGCGAACCAGCGGTGTCCCGCACTTCCATTCCTGCGAGGTCCCTGAAACTGCTGCCGAGGGCGGCCTTCGTCGCCTCTCCCCGCACCAGCTCAGGGGCGCGCCGATACTTGCGCTCGACCAGCGCTACCCAGCGCCCGTTCTCGATGTAAGGTCCGACGACCGCCTTTCCGGACCATTTCTCCAAGAACCCGACAGCGTGCCCGATCCAGACCGGCGGACCGACATGCTTCATCACCCTTGGCAGTTCTTCCGCCATGAGCTCGAACACCAAATCCACCCGACCTTCCATGGGATGGGTGCTGGTGGCGACCACGGAGAACTCTCCGGCTTCAAGCGCCGCTTGCAGACCCTCCGCCGTTTTCTTCATCTGCGGGAAGAGGTCGTCATCTATGAGCTTCGGTCGCTTGAGACTCACCACCAGCAGACCGGTTCCCCTTTTGTCCATCTCTTTCTTGATCTTCGGCAGCGGCCAGGTCTTCGGCGCCCGGGGGAAGAAGAATCTGATGGACGGGCTGTCCAGGTACGCCTTGGCCGCGTGCTGGAAGCAGGCCATCGAGTCCATGGAGACGGCGGAGGCCACGTTCCGTGAGGAGTCTACTGGATCGTAGAAGACCAAGGGTGTGTCGAACCGCTCACCTCTACCCTCCAGGTCCAGAACCTCTCCCTTTTTCCAGCTTCCCGCGGCCGCCAGAACGGAGCGGAAGTCTCCATACCTCAGGACAAGGAGCTCGACCAGGTATCCTGAGAAGCCTTGCACCTTCGCCTCAGCACCGTACGCCCCGATGCCCTTCATGAACTGCTTGAGCAAACGCACGTCCGCCTTCTGTTTCTCAGCCAGGTGCGATTTGACATAAGTGGTATGGAAAGGGGTACGATCGACAGCGGACTTGAGACCGACGGGGCTGGAGATGCGGAAACAGGGGACCAGGTCGACCTCGTACCCAGAGTAGATGCCATGAACGTAGGGGTGCTCGGCGTAGCGCTCTTCTCCTCCCAGAACGCTCTTGCCGATGCCTAGGCCCACTGTTTCCAGATCCTTGCGCGAGGTGCTCTCCGGGAAAAGGATGAACACATCGATGTCGGGCGTGGAGGTGTAGGTGTCCTTCGCCACCGAACCCTGGAGGGTGGCCTCCAGAGGCAATCCGGTGTCGTTGATCGCTTCCAGCACGTGAGCGAGAAGGGTATTGGCGGCCTTCTCCACCCGCTTTCGACGGGCAGGGGACGGAGACACCCTTCCCAATACCTCGTCCTCGATATCCATCGACCCGACCATTGACTGCGCTATGGATAATACTTGCTGCCGAGGCGGGACCCTCGGGCTATGACTGGATGACGGTCTAGAGAATGCGAGATAAGGTGCCTAAGGCCGGTGTGGGGGATTCAAAACAGATGCTTAGGAGGAAAGTTGAGCCACCGACCTCAGACACCGATTTTTCGCCTAGTAATGCACACCTATAAAAAAGTATGTATCAATGCCACTGTCTTTTCTTGAAGGACCGCTTTCCTTCATTGATCAGTTGGACCACTTACCTCAATCCTCTTTCCGTCGTCGGGAAAGATGCAGTGCTCAAGCGATCCAGGTATCAGAGGCCCAATTCCGCCGCCACATTCCTCATGCCGTCCAAGGACAGGGCCAGGAACTCCTCCAGCGGTATCTCCAGTTCCTCACAGATCGAGATGCGGGGACGGCTCACCCCCTTGGCGAAGTCCTTGGAATTGAATTTCTTCATCAAGGATCCAGGCCTCACGTCCGCCACCTTCTTGGAGGGCATGACCAGGGCGGATGCCAGCACCAGGCCGGAGACGGCATCACAGGCGATGAGCGCCTTCTTGAGCCTGGTGTCCACCGGTACGTTGGTGTTCTCATGGTTGTGAGCCATGATGGCCTGCATCATTTCCTCGTCAACCACGCCGGTCAGAAGCTCCTGCGCCTTGATGGTGTGGTCCTCCGGGCCTTTGCAGCACTCGAAATCGATGTCATGCAGCAGGCCGACCATCTCCCAACGGTCCGCATCCTCGCTCAGTCTGGTCGCCGTCTGGCGCATGGCCGCTCCCACCGCGATCATGTGCTTCACGTTGTTCTCCTTGAGCACGTGCCTGCGGATCAGAGCCAATGCTTCCTCTCGACCGAGCATGACGTCCATAGACCACCCTAGGGTCTCTTAAGCGATTCGCCGGCAACTTCTTCCATTCCCAACCGGGGGAGCGGGAAGCGAGACAAGAGATCATGTTATCTATTTGCGCCCTGGATCTTTCCGGGGGCGGGTGACCCTTATTCCCGAGCCTATGGTAAGTCGCATGAAATCCTCCGCCGCCACCGTGCGAACGCCCGAGCTCTCTTCCACGAAGCGGCGCTGTTTCTCCACGCCCTCATGCACCAGCTTGGAGCCGAAGTGGGTGAGCACGGCCACCTCGGGCCCGACCCGCTCAGCGAACTCCGCCGCGTCCTCGGTGGCGAGATGATGCTTGACCCTTGATCCCAGTGGACGGGTCACGCACATTATGAGCACCCTCGCCCCTTGATGAGCGGACACGACATCATCGTCCAGCTCGCTGTCGCTGACGTAGGAGATCACTCCGCTGGAAGTGGAGATGCGAAAGCCGATCCCATCCGGGTCAGAGTGTCTTGTTGGCGTGGCGCGTATCATCAGTCCACCTGCCACCATCTCCTCACCGGCCGACAATGCTCGGACCTCGCCTGCGATCCGTCTGTGGTAGGCGGACAGCACGGGACCGAAATCGCCTCGACCTTCGATCGCGCTCACCGCCCCGGCCACCAATCCACGGTGGGAGAAGCTGCATCTGGTCATCCCTTCCACCAGCACCTCCGCGTCCACGTAGTGGTCTGGGTGAGCATGGGAGATAAGGACAGCGTCGGTGGCCGCTGGATCGAGATGGGCTTCGCGCATGGCCACCACCGCTCCCGGGCCGGGGTCGATATGCAAGTTCCCGCCGTCCTTGACGTAGATGCCGCCGGTACGACGCACCTGGTACACCGTGGCGAACCGACCTCCGCCCGAGCCCAGGAATATGATGGTGACCATTCCGCGACCCCGCTGTAGCCGAGGCATCGAGTAGTCGTGCCCAGACAATTAATGCTTTGCACCCTCTACCCAAAGCTGGCCTTCCAAAACTTGAATAGCGGGGAATGGCATGCGAAGCGCGGTTGTCATGTCCGACCTGCTGGTGAAGGATGCCCTGGTCCTGACGCAGAATTCGACCCGCGAAGTGCTTAGAGGCGACGTGCTGGTGCGGGACGGGAAGATCACCCAGGTGGGCAAGGTGAAAGCCTCTGCGGACAAAGTGATCGATGCCAAGGGCGACATCCTCTTGCCCGGATTCGTCAACGCCCATACCCACGTCGCCATGAGCATCATGCGGGGAGTGGCGGACGACGTTCCATTCGACAAGTTCCTGGACAGGGTGTTCGCCGTGGACGCAAAGCGCACGGACGACGACATCCTGGCTGGCGCAAGGTTGGGATGCCTGGAGATGCTCCTGGGCGGCACGACCACCTTCGTGGACATGTACTATTCGGAGGACATCATCGCCAAAGCGGTGGAGGAGGCCGGTCTGCGAGGCGTACTATGCTGGGCCGTCCTGGATCAGGAGTTCACCACGCAGAAGGGAGTGCCGCTGGACAACTGCAAGCGCTTCCAGGCGCGCTTCCGGGACTCGGAGAGGATCATCCCCGGGATCGGGCTGCAAGGCGTCTACGTCTGCTCGAAAGAGACCTTCCTCGCCTCCAAGGAGTTCGCGGAGAGGAACGACCTCTTGCTGCATTTCCATCTCTCTGAAACGAGGGGAGAGGTGTACGAGCACAAGCGCAAGCACGGCGCTCGGCCGGCCGAGTGGCTGGAGAAGATAGGTTTCCTGAACGGGCGATGCCTGGCGGCCCATTCCGCCTGGCTGACCATCAATGAGGTCAAGGCCCTGGCCAAGGCCGGGACGTCGGTGGCCACCTGCCCCGTTTCCAACATGAAGCTCGCCACGGGCGGCGTCGCTCCCATCCCAGAGATGCTTCGGGCGGGGGTGAACGTCTCCATCGGCACGGACGGGCCCTCGACCAACAACAGCCTGGACATGTTCGGAGAGATGAAGACGCTGGCATTGCTGCAGAAATCGAATCGCTGGGACGCCACGGTGGTGAGCGCGCAACAGGCCTTGGACTTCGCCACTTTGGGTGGGGCGAGGGCCATCGGCCTGCAGTCGGAGATAGGCTCCATCGAGGTGGGCAAGCGCGCCGACCTGGTCCTTCTGCGATCCCAAGCACCGAACCTCTGCCCCGTGACCCCCGAGAACGTCGTCTCCGGCGTGGTGTATTCCGCGCACGCGGGGAACGTGCGAACGGTCATCTGTGACGGCAAGATCCTCATGCTCGACCGCCAGGTCCTCACGCTTCCCGAAGCTCAGGTGGTATTGGAAGCAGAAAAGGCGGCCAGCGGTCTTCTTGGCCGGGCATGATGATGGCTCAGCTTTCAACAGCATTCTTGGACGGTGCGTCCGCGGAGGGAAACCTGAGGATGAAGATGCATCCCTGGGGCGTGTTGTCCTCGAGCTGGACCTCGCCGCCATAGCGCTCCATGGTCTTCTTCACGATGTAGAGGCCCAAGCCGGATTGTCCCCCTTTGCTGTACTTGAAGCCTTCTTGCCAGATCTTCGGCCTTACCTCAGCGGGGATGCCAACCCCTTCGTCCGCGATCCGGATCTCCCCCTCATTCTCAGGCAGCTTCCGCATGGTTATTCTCACTACCGGGCTACCTGAATGCAAGATCGCATTGTTGATAAGGTTCTCCAGGACCGAGGAGAGCGCATCATCGCCGATCAAGGTCACGTCCCCCTCCACCTCAAAACGGATGCCCTGGCCAATGTGGCGGCTCAATACCTCCTCCAGGACCGCCCTCACGTGTATTGGCTTGAGTTCCTTGGGGGAGACGACCGACTCCACCTCTTTCATCTTCTTGATCAGGTCGACCGACTTCTCCACCGCGTTCGCCGCAGAGTCGAGGAATTTCTCGTCTTTCTTCATGCGGTATATGTCGATCCCGCCGCCGATGACCGTAAGGTTGTTCATCACATCATGCCGGAGGATGCTGTTGACCACCTTGAGCGTCTTGTTCACGTCCTCCAGGTCTCGCTTCGCGACCGCCTCAGCCAGAGCCGCGCTGAGGTTGACTTCGTCAAAGTGCCCCCATACCAGTACCGAATGCGCCCCTGCCGTCAAGGTCTCGCGGATGCGTCTTCGATCTCCGTGATTGGTGATTGCCACGAGGGGAGTGCGAGGCAGCCTCTCCGTCATCTTCCTGAGCGGCTCGAATCCATTTCCTCCCGGGAGCCCGAGGTCGATGATCACCAGGTCCGGAACGCTATTGGTCGCCGCCTCTAGGGCTGAGGCAAGACTGCCCTCCGGTCTCATTTCCGTTCCGTCGCCGAGGGTCTTGGCAAGCATCTCCATGAGCGAGGTCATTGCATCTGGTCTTGCCGCCACTAGCACCTTCGACCCCTTTTTTTGCATCCTCAGCCACCTCAGGCAGGAGTGAATCGCCTTTCATTCTATGGTCACGATACCTAAAATAATCTTCTGGCCCGGCTACGATTTTGAGTCTCCAGTACGCAACGGTGGGCCAATGAGATTCACTTGCGCGTTGGCGCCACGTTCTTGTCTTGCTGCTGGATGAGACAAGGCAGTCCAAGCTTGAACTGGATGGACGCATCCTAGACCAAGATCACCTGACGGGCAGTTTCAGGACAGGTTCATCTCCGCCAGCAAGCTCTGGGCATTGGCGCGCAAGGTCTGGAACTGAAGAAATGAAGGAGTCCCGACTCCCGGATTTGAACCGGGCGCCTGCTGATAACGGCTGGATACCGGAATACCGGCAACCTACTACAGTCAGCCGCTCTAACCAGACTGAGCTAAGTCGGGGGTTCAGAACCCTATTACAAGTTCCGTATTTGAAATTTTGTTCGAGCTCTTTTGCCATTCCAGCCTCTCAGTGGATTTTAATCAAGGGGGCAATCTTTAAATATGCTCCAGAACATATCATCGAAACGTCGGACAGAAGAGGTCTATCCGACCTCTTAGGTCTTCAGGTGCGAGGATGGAAGACAACGAGCTGGAGAAGGTAACGCTGCGCCTTCCCGCACGCTACATACGAGCCCTCGACTTCCTGGTGAAACTAGACGACTTTCCCTCGAGGTCCGAGGCGGTCCGAGCCGCCGTCCGCGATTTCGTCTATGACCGGGTCGATCTGGTCATGGACAAGGTCAAGAAGATGGAGGAAGCGGAACGCACCCTGGCAGAAATGGAGACCTTCGAAGAGCAGTACTTGAACAAGTAGCCTGAGAGGATGGGATGGGATGCACATTCTCTGACCGTGAGGTTCACGATTACCTCCCCCCTTTTTTTTCTCCATTGTTGAGCGGCAGCCCTAGCTAGCTCTAGGCAGAAATGTGATCAAAGGGGTTTTGCGGCCGAGGCTTGTCTAGCCGATGTAGCCGAGGTCCTCGCGCTTCGGTTCCTGGGGGGACTCCAGGTCCTTGATCTTGGAAGCGATCATATCGATCTGCTGTGCCTTGTTCTCCAGCTCGCTGAAGTCCACCTCCACGTTGAGGATGCTCGCTAGGACTCGCAGAACAGCCTCTGCGCCCTTCGGGTCGACGAAATACCCGGAGGTCTCACCCATGAGGCAGACCGCGCGCATGCCTTCGATGCGGCCCAGACCGAGCAGAAGGCCGCTTGCGCCCACGATACCGCTTCCCGGTTCGCCCTTGGAGAAGATCACTCCCTTCTGCTTCATCTCCTCCACCAGCTCCAGGTCCGTTGCCGCTCCCAGTACTCGGGGGTTCTCCACTATGCGGCCGATGCCATAGCCGCCCAGGGTGAATATGGTCTGCACCTTGAGCTTCTTGGCCAACTGCAAGACGTGATCCGAGAGTTCATACTGCCCTTCTGGTGTCAATCCTTGGTAGTCTCCGACCAGGAGGACCAGGTCCGGGCGTTTTCCTTCTCCTTTGGAGTAGTAGAGAGCGTTGTTCACAAGGCGGATGACGCCGTTGTCATCCAGGAGCACCTGGGGAGGGAAGAACTTGGAATAGATGTCAGCGAACTTCTTGGCCTTGAGCTGTTCCAGCAGGTGCTCAGCGGCGAGCTTGCCTACGTTCCCGACGCCAGGCAACCCCTCCACCATAATGGGGGATTCCAGCTCCGGCCACTCTATCACTACGGTCTTGATGTCATCCATCGTAATCGCCTCTTTCCTTCCTCAGTCTCCTTCTGTACTCACCGTAGCGGTCATCGGGCGAGTACCTAGGGGGCAAAGGGACCTCGACCTGCGCTCCGCAGCGCGGGCACTTGGCTCCCAGCGTATATTCCTGACAGCTCGGGCACCTTCTTAGCAGGGTCCTCATTATTAACCTTTCCTTAATTGTGATGCGAGTAGAAGTAATTGCGCCAGTCCGGTATGTTTTTGGCTCACTTGCCATCCCGGTGGAACTCGCCCTCGCCGCCCAGATTCATGACGGTGGCGATCATTTCGTTCGTGACGGTCTTGAGGTCCTCTTCCGCCGTCTTGTAGTCCGGCGCTGTCACGACCACGCGGTAACGAGGGGCTCCCACGTATTGAACGCTAACGTTGTCTCCGCCCGTCTCGATGCCTGATATCAAGGCCTTCTTGATGCAGTCCACTCCCTCGGAACCGGGGCACTTCAGCTCGATGATGCCGGAGATCTGCACGAACGGTGGGGCGACATTCTCCCTGGCCACCTGGATGAAAGCTTCGGTCCAATCACCCTGGAGCTCGTTCTCCTCCAGCGCTTCTCCGTTGGCGGTGCACTGCTCGAAGGCCGCGTAGAGAGAACCGAACTTGTCCACCAGCAGGTGTCCGAAGCGGTCGTGAGCCTCTTGCGCGGTTATGCTTAGCCTAGCCGCCACGATCTCCATCAACTTGTCCGCCTTGGTCTCGTTCTTCCATTGCTGGATCTTCTCGCGGCGTTGGTGTTCGTTGACGGACTTCAGCGAGAGATCGATGTGCCCTTTGGACGTGTCCACGCCCACGACCTTGCACACCACTTTCTGTCCTTCTCGGATGTAGTCCCGGATGTACTTTACCCAACCGGTGGCTACGTCCCTAACATGAACGAAGCCCTCCTTATTGCCATACTCATCTAAAGTGACGAAGGCGCCGAAGTTCTTCACGCTCTGCACGGTGCTGACAACGAGCTCCCCTTCCTCGGGGAACTCGCTGGTCCTCGACATCCTAATCGACCACCTCAAGCAGCTGCCCTTTCATTTGACCGGTCCCTCCGGTCGGCTTGATGAGGGTGGAGCCACAGACGTGGCAGACCACCGATGTGGCAGGCCGCTTGAACGCGATCTGTTCGTTGCTGCAGTCCGGGCACTTGATCTTGATGAAATTACCGCTGTGAACCATTGCCATCACTCCGATAGCTCGAACTTCTTCGACCGGAAGCACTGCTTCTGGTGGGCCTTCTTGCAGGTTTTGCAGCGGTACCTTAGTGGCACGCGCTTCGTCGGCTTCTCTCGGCCCTCAGGCTTCGCCCTGGGGAAACCGCCGTAACCAGACGTGGCGCGCCTGAATCGCCTCTGCCCCCACTTGAGCTCGCTGGCCTTCTTCTTCTTGACCCTTTCTACTTCGTGCTGCTTGTGGACCTTGCAGAAAGGGCAGTAAGTGCTAATTGTCCTGGGCATCTTCATGGATTGTCACCTTCGGACGTAAGTTGCCCTAATATGCAATTGATATATAAATCCTTAGCAGAGACATGTCGGAGCTTTGAGCATCTGGCTCGTTATGAGCGCTATCCGGAGGGACCAAGCGGATAGGACCGAACGAATCGGGCGCTTGGATTATGTGGTCATAGAGCCTCTTTTTGACCGCTCGGGATAGACCACCTCTGCCAATCGTTGTATGACGGAGAATAATAAAACTATAATATTTTTATAGCGGTTGATGTTTGCGTTTTCCTCGGAAGACGATTGATCTCCAGAAGAAGAATTAGCTATTCTGGAGGCCTCATCCAGTAACTAGCCAGACATTTGAATCTAGTAATGAAATAGAAAAGGATATATATGTTCTGAATAATATTTGGGGGAGTGAAAAATATGGGTGAGCGGGGCTTCAGCAAGAAGGACGAAACGCTGGTGGAGCTTCTCGTGAATACCGGCCTGCCGAAGAACGTGGCGAAGACCCTCACCTTCCTGCGCAAGAAGGAGGAGACCACGTCCGTTGAGATCGAGGTCTCCACCGCCCTGCGACAGCCAGAGGTCTCCATCGCCATGCAAGAACTGCGACGGAGGAAGTGGGTCAACAAGCGGGACATCAAGAAGGAGGGAAAGGGTCGTCCGGTGCACGCCTACCGCCTGTCCATCCCGTTCGAGAAGATCTTGGAAGCTCTGGAGAAGGACGAGCGCAAGCGCATCGAGCGCATCGTGAGCAACATCGAGCTGCTCAAGCAAACGGTCCAACCCTAATTCTTCTTCCTCGTTTCCACGCCGCCATCCGTGCCGATGATCACCTTTGTGGCCAGGTCGACGAACAGGCCGCTCTCCACCACGCCCGGTATGAGGTGCAGCTCCGCTTCCAGGAGCTCAGGGTCATCGATGCGAGCGAATCTGCATTCGTAGACATAGTTGCCGTTGTCGGTGACGAACGGTCTTCCTTCGCCTTTCAAGTTCGCCGTGCATCCCAGGCTCTCCATGGCGCTCTTGGTCTTCCGGTGGCCGAACTGAGCCACTTCCACCGGCAGCGGCGACTTGGTGCCTAGGGTCCGCACCAGCTTGGAGTCGTCCACGACGATGACCTCCTCGACCGAGGCGAACGCCACCACCTTCTCCCGCAGAAGCGCACCGCCCATGCCCTTGATCAGGTTCATGAACGGATCCACCTCGTCCGCGCCATCGATGGTCATGTCTATGATCTCCACCTCGTTCAGGTCGACCAAGGGAATGCCTTGCTTTCTGGCCAGCGCCTCCGTGCTCTTTGAGGTGGCCACGCCCTTGATCCTCATTCCCCCGGCCACCCGCCGGCCGATGGCCTCGATGGCGTAATTGGCCGTGGACCCCGTGCCCAGGCCCACGGTCATGCCATCCTCTATGAGCTTCACTGCCTCCTCCGCCGCCGCTCTCTTCTTGTCCACGCCATCACTCCTTGAAATTGTCCTTGATCAGCGAGCACATGCGATCGAAGATGAACTGATTGATGTCCTCGCCAAGCTCGGCCGTCGCCTTGTTCGGATCGCCCACCATGCCCGCCGGGTAGCAGCGTTCCGGGTCGGCGATGACCATGAAATCCTGGCTCAAGAACTTCCCTCTCTTCCGCTTGCTCTTCACCAGTTCTGGTCTCAATGCCAGCACCCTGGAAGTCTCCACCAGACCCCCGTGCCCGTCCGGACAATCGGGGGCGCTCTTGATCGGGTACTTGTAGGCGATGTCGTAGTCCGAGAGAACCATGAGCTTCATCCCTGTATCGCGGACGACCTCTTCGGCAGCATCGCGGATGGCCGCCAGATGGATGGTCCCAGCGTGCCCGCTCACCAATACCACCTTGCGGATGCCTTGGCGGTGCATCGAGGTAAGGATGTCCATGACCAGCGCCTTCAGGGTCTCCGATTCGATGCCAATGGTGCCGGGCAGGTTGCGGGTGGACGAGTGGTGTCCGTAGTGAACAGAGGGTGCCAGGAGGCCGTCGAACTCCTTCGTCAGGTCAGCGCACAGCGCCTCTGGTTGATAGCAGTCCGTGGCCAGAGGCAGATGTATGCCATGGGCCTCGGTGGCCCCCACGGGCAAGAAGACAATAGGTTCGCGCTTCATCGCCTCAGCGAATTCCTTCGAGGTCATCTCTCCGATCTTCATTTTATCACTTCCGGACCTTCTCCAGGTCGATAAGGCCGGTGCCGCACACCGGGCACAGCCCCCTTTCCAGGGAATCCTTCTTGTAGCGTTCCTTGAGCTCCTGGTTGATCTGGGCCAGGCGCTCTTTCTTGATGGTCCTGTCGCACTTCGGACAGTACATGAGAGGAAGAACGCATCGTCCATACAAAAACCCGCGCGGTCCCTTGGAACGGAGGCAGCGAGGTCAGAAATACCCGGAACGACGTTGAAGCGAACATGAGGCTGGCGGTGCTCTTCTCCGGCGGCAAGGACTCCACCTATGCCGCGTTCATCATGCACCAGCTGGGTCACGAAGTGCGGACCATGGTAAGCATCCTTCCCAAGGAGGAGGATTCCTGGCTCTTCCACACCCCCAACCTTCATCTGTTGCCGCAGATGGCGCGTGCCATGGGCCTGGATCTCCTGACCGTGGAGAGCGAGGGAGGCGAAGAGGGGGACCTGGCCGCGCTCCGATCTGCGCTCAAGGGTCTGGACGTGGAGGGGGTCGTCACCGGTGCCATCGCCTCGGACTATCAATGGGGCCGGATCAACGGCGTGTGCGAGGAGCTCGGCCTGCGAGTATTCTCCCCCCTCTGGAGAAAGGACCAAGAGATGCTCTTACGAGACATGGTGCAGGCCGGTGTGCGAGCGGTCTTCGTCCGTGTTTCGGCGGAGGGTCTGAACCCCTCCTGGCTAGGGAGGGAAATCAATCCCCAGGTGGTGGATGAGCTCGTCTCCCTTTCGCGGCGCTATGGGCTGAACGTCTCCGGCGAAGGAGGAGAGTACGAGACCCTGGCGCTCGATTCCCCTCTCCATCGACATCCCTTGAAGATCGCAGGGAAAGAATTGGTCATAAGGCGGGACGGCGGAAGCCTGCGCGTTCTCGCTCTCGAGGAAGGGTGAGCAAGGCATGAGCCCACGTCAGTTCGACGCCAAGGACAAGGCGCATCTCAAGAACGAGAACCGGATGAAAGTGCAGCCTGCGGAAGGCATCCTGGAAAGGGCCGAGGTGCGACGGGACGAGGTCTGCGTCGATCTAGGGTGCGGCATCGGCTATCTGAGCGCGCCGTTGGCACTTCGTTGCCAAGCGGTGGTGGCCGTGGATTCGCAGAATGAGATGCTGACCACGCTCTGGAGCTCGCTCTCTGAGTTCGCTCGTTCCAACGTATATCCCGTTCAGGCACAGGTGGACCGCCTGCCCTTCTTCGCGCCCTCCTTCGATCATGTCTTCCTTGTCAACGTTCTGCATGAGGTGGAGGACCGCGATCGACTGGCAGAGGAGGTGGAACGCGTGCTTCGCCCCGGGGGCCGGATGACCGTGGTGGATTTCCACAAGAAACCGACTTCTTTCGGTCCGCCGGTAGAGGAGAGGCTGACCGCGGAGGAAGCGGAGGCCTGCTTCAGCAGCATGAGGTTGGAGAAGAAGCACTCACTGGACGAGTTCTATCAGCTGGAGATGGTCCGCCTCTGAACTTCAGCCTTCCTTGGCGACTTCGGTCAGCAGTTTGAGCACCAGATCGTAGTCCGGTTCATAGGCAGGGTCGTCGGCCACCCAGACGTACTTGAGCCTCAGGTCCCGCTCCACAATGAAAACGGCCCGATTGGACCTTCCGGCCATGTAGCCCTCCTCTCCGCACAGGATGCCGTACTGCCCCGAGACCCGGCCGTCGAAATCGCTCAATATCTGGTACGGCAGGCGCATGTGCTCTCGGTAGGGAGCGTTGGACATGGGAGAGTTGGTGGTTATCGCTATCAGCTGTCCTCCAGATGCCTGAAACTCCCCGAACATGTCCCGGAAGGTGCCCATCTCCACGTTGCACATCATCCCCCAGACGGAGGGGAAGAAGAGCAAC
>Ga0315289_10003130_pt1 | contig 25119 bp, 21 predicted proteins | sample YL17G11_40_MG_FD_203452 | JGI IMG/M metagenome (GOLD analysis project Ga0315289, IMG submission 203452) | Sediment microbial communities from Yellowstone Lake, YNP, Wyoming, USA - YL17G11_40 | ecosystem: Environmental > Aquatic > Freshwater > Lake > Sediment | place: USA: Wyoming | collected...
GAGTCTTTCGGTGCGGGCGACCGGGATTTCTATCTTGTGAAGACAAACAGCCAAGGGGACTCGCTGTGGACGCGCACCTATGGGGGGAGCGGTGATGATCACGCCTGGTCGGTTCAGCAGACCGCCGATGGAGGCTATATCCTGGCGGGAGAAGCCGAGTCTTTCGGTGCGGGCGACCGGGATTTCTATCTTGTGAAGACAAACAGCCAAGGGGACTCGCTGTGGACGCGCACTTATGGGGGGAGCAGCCGTGATGAGGCCCGTTCCGTTCAGCAGACCGCCGACGGAGGCTATATCGTGGCGGGATACACTGAGTCTTTCGGTGCGGGCTCGGAGGATTTGTATCTGGTGAAGACCGGGCCGGATATTTCCCCCGCCGAGCCCATCCAGAACCCCTTCCCTACAGATTATGCGCTTTACCCGAGCTACCCCAATCCCTTCAATCCCGTAGCAACGATTCGCTATGATGTCAGGAAAACGGGGCCTGTTTCTCTGCGAGTCTTCGACCTCTTGGGTCGAGAGGTTGCCACGCTGGTTCAGGGGACAATTCCGGCTGGGTCGTACACCATTGCCTGGGACGCCGCTGATTTGCCTTCCGGTATTTACTTCTGTCGGATGGAGGCGGCGAATTTCGTTCAAACGAGGAAGATGTTGTTGGTGAAGTAGTTCACCCCCTTTCAATCGTTGGGGCACAGCGTTAGCGTGCCCGGCCGCAAAGGCTGTTTCATTATCTTGCATTAGTGCGTCGAACATAAGGTTGGATTGAATCAGCTTTCGTCTTTAGTACTAGCCAACACGCTCCTGCGCGTTGGATAATTATTGGATTTGCGAGTCCATTAGACGGTCGAGGTAGGCTCTGATGCATCGAGGTGAAGCAACACGCGAGAGCGTGTTGCCCAGTAAACCAAGGAATCATCAGGCAATCCTTTTTGGGAAACAACACGAGCATTTCTACTGGCAATTGATTTCGACACGGAGACAGAAACATGGTCATGGGAAGTTTGCGGCAGACGACCGAAGTTGCGATTATCGGCGCAGGGCCGGGTGGCTATGTGGCCGCAATTCGCGCCGCGGATTTGGGAAAAGAGGTCGTTCTGATTGAAGAGCGCGAGCGGTTGGGAGGAGTCTGTCTATTGGAAGGCTGCATTCCGTCCAAGGCGCTTATCAATGTCATCGAGCTGGCGCATGCGGCTCGCGACGCCAAGAGGATGGGCCTTTCGTTCAAAGAAATCGCGATTGACCTGAAGGCTTTGCGAAGTTGGGCGGATTCGGTTGTTGAGGGACTCACCAGCGGAATTGATGTTTTGCTGAAACGGCGTGGCGTTGAAATCGTTCACGGGCGGGCGCGATTTGAGAGCAATCATGCGCTGGCTATTGAAGGCGGGGATGTTTCAGGAATCGAGTTCCGCCATTGTATCATTGCGACGGGGTCTCGCATCAACGAACTTCCCGCCGCCTATAATTTGCCCGTGTGGTCATCGGCGGACGCTCTCAAGTTGCCGGAAGTGCCCAAGCGTTTGGTTGTGGTTGGCGGGGGTTATATCGGGCTCGAATTGGGACTTGTCTATGCGGGATTGGGCTCAAAAGTTACGATGGTTGAGTTTCATCCTCGATTGCTGATGGGCGCGGATTTCGACCTCGTAAATGTGGTAACGAGGAATTGCGAGGAGCGCTTCGAGGCACTGTTGGTTGAATCCAAGGTGACAGGAATCAAACAGATTGCGAATGGTTTCTCTCTGATGGTCGAGCACAAGGGAGAGACAAAGCCCATTGAATGTGAGCAGGTATTAGTTGCCATCGGGCGGAGACCAAACACGGACAATATCGGCTTGGAGAAGACAAAAATCATCCCGGATAAATTCGGCACAATCGCTGTGAGTCCCGAAGGGAAAACCGTCGAGCCCGGGATCTATGCCATTGGCGATGTGTCGCCGGGGCCAATGTTAGCACACAAGGCCAGCCGTGAAGCGAAAGTTGTTGCCGAGGTTATTGCCAACCACAAATCCGCTTTTGACAATCTCGCCATACCCGCCGTCGTGTTCACGGATCCTGAAATTGCGTGGACGGGTTTGACCGAACGCGAAGCCGAAGCTGCGGGACGAAAAGTCAATATCGGGCGTTTTCCTCTACGAGCTCTCGGGCGAGCAAGAACGATGGGACGAACGGAAGGAATGGTCAAGATTCTGTCTGACCCGGACTCGGGTCTCGTTTTGGGAGTGGGAATGGTCGGCATGCACGCTTCCGAATTAATATCCGAGGCGACGCTGGCTCTCGAAATGGGGGCCACTTTGGAGGATCTCCTCGTTACGATTCACCCCCACCCCACCCTGTCCGAAGCCATTGTGGAGGCGGCAGAGGTGGCGGCGGGCATGCCGATTCATATCTCTCCGAGGAAGAAATCATAGCGCGGAAGCGAGTTTGGCAAGGAATTGCAGTCGCAAATTCTACATGCGGATTCGATGAATCGAGACGAGCCGCCTATTGGCCGTTTTGAATGTGACGATGACCTCATTGAAACTGCCTGCTCTGCTCGCGAGCGACGATGGAGAGTCTATCGGCTCGCCGATTTTGTCGTCGTTTTGGGCAGAGGCAGCAATCCCCATAGAGAGCTTCATCTCGATACTTGCGTGGAAGATGGCGTTCCTCTGCTTCGGCGCCGCGGCGGAGGGTGCGCCGTTGTTGTGGATCCCGGCAATGTCATTGTCTCGGCGGTTTTGCCGATGAATGGCATTGGCAATCATCGTGAATACTTCGGCAGACTCTCGGATTGGCTTATAGGCGGACTTCGAGAGGTGGGCATCCCGAACATCCGCCGCGCAGGAATTTCAGATCTTGCGATTCAAAACAAAAAAATCGGCGGCGCATGCATTTATTGCACGAAGAATTTTCTTTATTATTCCGCGACATTACTCGCGCGACCGCGCATCGAGCTCATGGAACGCTACTTGAAGCATCCGCCGAGAGAGCCCGACTATCGGCGAGGGCGCCGGCATTCGGATTTCGTCGGCATGCTGAATGAAGGAAAAGGGGGAGGGGCAGAGCGATTGGCCGCCGGATTAGAGCGAGCTTTGAGTCAAATTGATCTCGAGGAATTCATTGGTCAGGAGAAAATGCCTAAACTGTAACAGTGCGAAAGGCTATCTTTGCCGGATGCTCTCTTGACAAACTAAGAAATCGTGAGCAAAATGGACAATCCAATTCTCACATTGCTCAATGTCCGCAAGGCTGGGCGTTCAATTTCGAGCGAGCCGCTGCCGGAAAGTATCATCGCCGAGCTTATTGAGGCGGTTCGATTGACGCCTTCTTGCTTCAACAATCAGCCGTGGCGATTCTTGTTTCTCGAAAGTCCCGCGGCTTTGGCGAAGGGACAGGAAGCTCTGAGTGCAAGCAATCGCGTTTGGGCGTCGCGAGCGCCCCTGCTGGTTGTCGGCTATTCGCGGCGTGAAGACGACTGCGTTCAGCCCGACGGCCGTGTCTACCATCAGTTCGATCTCGGAATGTCGGCAATGAATTTGATGCTGGCCGCAACGCATCACGGTTTGGTAGCGAGACCCATGGCAGGATTTGATCCGGAGAAAATCAAGCAACTTTTCGAGCTGGATGCGGAGGCGCAGCCGCTGGTCATGATTGCCATCGGTCGCCCATCGAGTGACGAAAGTCATTTACCTGAACGCTACAAGGATATGGACAAGAGGCCTCGCCAGCGCAAAACGGCCGCAGAGATTGTCACAAGACTTTAGAGAAGATCTACGCGAGGCACCACCCGATAATGCCCCAAATTTGCCCTACCCGAAATGCAATAACACAAGTGCGGGAATTGTCTGCACAAATTCGGCATTTAGAGTGATAAAAAGGTTCTAACGCGACGGAGGAAAAATCCCATGAAGCGTATTGGAGCAGTTTTATTAGGCCTGGGCTTGATTGCAGCGGTGGTGTTTGCATATTCGGGCGGTCCGCCGGATGACTGATGCGGTGCCCCGCCCAGTTCTGCCAATTGCACGCAATGCCACAATAGTTTTCCCGTCAACAGCGGCAACGGGATTCTGCTGATCACTCTGGGCGGGATCTCAATTTATGTTCCTGGCGAGAGCTACGCCGGAGTTGTCAGCCTTGCAGACTCGGATCAAAGTCGCTGGGGTTGTGAATTCACGGTGCTGAACAGCGCCAATCAGCCGGCGGGAACAATCACTATCGTTGACCCGGTTCATTCCCAGTTGTCAGACAATCCTTCTCCAAATCCGGATTATTTCAAGCATACAACGGCGGGAACCTATGCGGGTCTGCAAGAAGGTGCCTGGGTCTTTCAATGGGTTGCGCCCGCCAGCGGGACGGGGAGGATCGCCTTCTGGATTGCGGGGAATGCAGCCAATAATAACCAAAACAACCAAGGGGATTATATCTACACGAGAAGCTTGGTTGTGGACGAAGCAAGCGCGACCGGGCCGTGGCAACTCTCCATTCCCGAATCTTACACCACGCTGACCAATTACCCCAATCCATTCAATGCCCGAACTCTTCTGACTTTCTCGCTCAGTCGTTCGGAGACCGTCCATTTGGCGGTCTTTGACGCTACGGGACGCACTGCCGCGATTCTGATGGACTCGCAACTTGCGCCGGGGACATACACGGTTCCCTTCGACGGGTCATCCTTCGCTTCAGGAACCTACTTCGCTCGTTTGACGATGTCGAGTGGTCAGAGAATCGGGATTCTGAATTTGGTGAAATAGGTGGGATGGCGGCGATGAGGCAAGGGATTCTTGGTGCCCCTTGTTAAGAAGTTGGAGCGGTATCTCGCTGCTTTGCGCCGGATGGATTTCCGGCCAGGTTAAGAACCTGGCTCCGCGAAAAGCATGTTTCTGGGGTCGAGAAGTTCGTCCGCTTCCTTCGCGGTTAGGATGCCCTCTGCTAAGACAATCTCGCGGATGGTCTTTCTCTCGCGAAAAGCCTTCTGCGCGATCTGGGCGGCTTTGTCATAGCCGATTCGCCGTACGAGCGGGGTGACCAGGGCAAGGCTCTTTTCCACCCAGTCTTCGCATTTGGCCGCGTTGGCTTCAATACCCGTGATGCATTTCTCCGTAAGCAAGTGAATTCCGCTTGTGAGAATCTGCACGGAGAACAGCACATTGTGCGCTGTCATGGGCATCATCATATTGAGTTCGAGCGGAGCATTTTGCCCTCCAATGGTCACGGCCAGATGATTTCCCATGACTTGCGCCGCCACCTGCATCACCATCTCAGCAATTACCGGATTCACTTTGCCGGGCATGATGGAGCTTCCGGGCTGTAACGCCGGCAGCGTGATTTCTCCCAAGCCCGTTTGCGGCCCGCTGGAAAGCAGTCGCAGGTCGTTGGAGATTTTCATTAGACTGACGGCCAGCGTGTTCAGCGCTCCCATTACTTCGACCAAAGCGTCTCGATTCGCCAAAGCTTCAAAACGATTCTCCGCTCCGCGAAAAGGAATTTCGGTTTGTTCTCGAATTCGTGCGATGACGCGCGAGGCGAATTCGGGATGAGAATTCAAACCGGTACCGATGGCGGTCCCTCCCAGAGCCAATTCCTCCATATCTCCAAATGTTTTCTCAATTCTTCGGATGGCATGTTCCATTTGCGAGGCGTATCCGGAGAATTCCTGCCCTAAAGTCATCGGAACAGCATCTTGAAGATGTGTCCGCCCAATCTTTATGACCTCCTTGAACTCCTCGCTCTTCTGCCCAAGGCTTTTGTGAAGCTGCCTCAATCTTTCCACCAGCCCATTTAGCTGCAGGCGCACAGCGATGTGAATCGCTGTCGGGAAGACATCGTTCGAAGATTGACCTAAGTTCACATGATCGTTGGGATGGACGGGCTTCTTGATTCCCAAGGGAGAACCCAATAGCTCATTGGCTCGATTGGCGATGACTTCGTTGGCGTTCATGTTTGTGGAAGTCCCCGAGCCCGTTTAGAACACATCCACGGGGAAATGGTCATTCCACTTTCCGTCCGCAACTTCCGCAGCGGCCCGGGCGATGGCCTGTGCGAGCTGAGGATCGAGAAAATCCAAATCGCGGTTTGCTTCTGCTGCGCATTTTTTGATGCGTCCGAGAGCAGCAATCATGGACGGCGGCATGCGCAAACCGGATACGGCGAAATTGTCTACGGCTCGCTCAGTTTGCGCACCCCAGTACGCCCACGCAGGAACCTCGACCTCCCCCATGGTGTCCTTTTCAATTCGGAAATCAGTCATCGCTTTCCATCGTCTCGTTCTCGCCTTCTGTTCGCCGTGGTGCTTCCATCTCCCGAAGCGCCTCCTGAATCGCTCTCAGCTCATCATCCGTAATCCCCCAAAGCTTGGCAGCTGCCTTGTCAATTTCGGCTTCCAAAGCCGAGACCGTCTCTTTGTCGCCCTTGGCGGCAGCGGAGTGGCAATGTTCGGAAAGAGTAATCAGATGCTCATGCAAATGCCCACCCTCTTTATATTGAGGGATAAATATGAACTCCAAAACATGGGGTGAGGCGAAACCCTTGCTTACTGAGTAGGATCTAACAAGCACGTCGGAAGGAGCAGAATTGAAAACGGCTGAAAAATACAAAGCCTCTTTCCTGCTAGCGAGTGGTGCAAATGTATGTGTTTCCTGGCAAAGAAAAACCTTGCGTTCTTTGTCGAGCCCGACCACAACTCCCTGTAATTTTGTGTCAATTCTATTCCACACAACCTTCCATGGCGCAAGGGTGTAGGGGCCGACTGCAAACATAGAATAGAAAGCACCGGTTTCCATCAATCGGCGCACAGAACTGCTGGCACGCTGCCGAAGTTGTTCTTCAAAGTTCTTGAGATAGGCAAAGGTCTTTGGATATTTGCGCTTCATTTCAGTCTCGGGGATACCGGCGCGTGTGGCGGGGTCTTGCGCGAGGACAATGTAGGTGGAAGGTTCAGCGTGCCAACGCTTGACATCCCTGCCTCGAAGAAGAGGATAAACGAGGTCAGGCTCGATGACTGCTTGCACGCGCTCAACCTTTATTTTGCCTACATCATAGAGGTTCTCTATAAGAAGATTGCCATTGGGACGCTTCTCTAAGATGCGAACCCAGTAGCAGCCGTTTAGCCCGCCTGTATAAACGCCTGCATGAGCTTCATAATGACTCTTGCCAATCACCTTTTCAATCCCAGGCAGCGTTTCTACTGGAGCAGTCAGCCAAGGGGAGGTGATTTTCTCTCTATCAACGGGAATTGCGGCAAATTTCCTGCGCTGCGTTGTAGCGGCGACCTCTTCGAGACTCGCATCCGGGTCAATGCGACTTGGGCCGCGCCAGACAGTGTAATCAATGGGATATTCAAAAGGTTTGCCATGCCGTTGACACACGAGAACGGCTGTGCGATTGGCCGCTCCTTCAAAGGGGAGAAAGTCGCTCATGTCGTCCACAGAAAGAGGTTTTATCACGACAGGATTCTTCGCATCGCCAAATCGGAATCTTCGGAAGCCGTCCCCTGCCCCTTTTGTTTTGAAAACCGTCTGTGTAATCACAAAACCGAGGCGACCTTTATCGCGAACATAATTATCTATGGCCGAATAGACAAAGAGCATCGAAAGATCTTTCTTGCCGCCGCCCAGTCTTCCCTCTTTCCCTGACAAACTAAATAGCCCATATTCTTGCCAAAGAGCTTTCATGTCGTTCCTGTAGCCCGGCGGCAAGCTCTCCCAATTTATCCAGGGCGGATTGCCCGCCACATAATCCACGCGCTCAATAAATAGTGGTGCAAAAGCGTTTTTGATAATCCGCGCCCAGATGCCGTTTTGATTTTCGGCGTCGAGCGCACCCAGCCTTTCATAGAGCACGCGATGCAGATGTTCCTCAGCAACCGGCAACCCTTCATCTTTGCATCGGGTAATGAATTGGTCGCTGTCGAATTCGTTGCGCACGCAGAATTCAACGGTATCAGCATATCGCCCAATTCGTTCGCGACTCCTCGCGATCTCCGCTGGGACAAAAAAAGTCCCCGCCGAAGTTTTCAAGGCCATCGGAGGGTTCTCGTGGTCGTAAAGAATGCTACTCTCTGTCAAGAATGTGGTCTGTGCAACATGCGAACCCGCAACAAAAGGCGTCATAATGGAATCGCAAAGATAAACGGGGATCTCCACACCCGATGTGAATCTAAGTAGGTCTCGAATTGCGAGCAAATAGTTCGTGCGAGCGGCCATTATGGCGAGGGGGTTTAGGTCAAAGCCGATGATGTTTTTCAGGATTCTTTGCACAAGCTCTGTTTCACCATAGCCGCATTCCAAGCGGTGCGCCTCGAACCAACTCTTGACGCGATTCACCGCCATGACCAGAAAAGTACCCGATCCACAGGCGGGGTCGAGAAGCCGTTTGTCGGGATCGCCTTCGTAGCCAAGCTCATTTAGCACATGTTCTGCCAGCCAATCCGGAGTGTAATATTCGCCGAGGTCATGGCGGACCGATTTGGGAAAAAGATGCTGATAGAGTTTCTTCAGAAGGTCGCGGCTCTCCGCCGGCTCGACGCTCAGCGTTGAAGGGTCATAGTCGCCAAGCGTATTGACAAGCACTCGCACGACTTGTGCGATGTTTTCATTCCATGCATCCAAATACCATGAAAACAAGTCCCCCTCAAGAAAATTGGAGATTCCCAGTTGATTCCAGATCCCTCCTTGCTCAAGTTGTTCCATTTCGCGCCGAAGCTTCGCGGAGGTTTCTGCCCCAGCGCATTTCTTCAAAATCGTGGTCCCCAAAGGAGAAAAGGATGACGCGATTTCCGCCGCAAGATATTTCATGAAGATAGCGTAGTAGGTGTGGACAGAGAAAAGCAATTCGGCAGGCTTGGCACTCCGCGCACCATAGTGCTCGCCGAGCCTTCGGATCTTCTCATTCCTTCCTTCGATGTCGTAGCCGCAGACCTCGCTAAATAGTATCTTCCATTGATTGAAAAAAGTCTTTGCCTTCTTGCTTTTTGTTGTCAAAATTGCTTCATGAAGGCGCCGAATTCCCTGCTGCGCCGCAGGACTATCCGCGCCAAAGTGCTCTGTGAGATTTTCAGGAGTGAACGAAAGGCCTTGGGCGCTGAGAGAAATAAGAGCACGCAGAAGGCGCTCGATCGTGTAAGGCGTAACCTCTTTGGGTTCCTCGATTTCCCACTTACCCCCACGATAGCGGACGAAAATCAATGTATTCCCATCTGTTCCCACACCGAACAATTTCTGCGCGGGATAGCCGGCTTCTTGTTCAAAATCCACCACGCGCGTTTTGAGTTGTTCGATAACTTCTCTATTTCCTCGTGTGCCCGTTTTCTCTGTAATTCGACCGGGTCCCTTTGGATATTTATATTCCAGCAGGACACCCTGATATTTTGAATCCAGACGACCTGTCCCGATTCTCACTTCATGATGTCCTTTTATTAGGAGACCGGCCTCTGCAATAAAGTCATCAATAAGCTTGTTGCATTCATGTCGCACATCTTCCTCGGATTCCGCCCTCTGCGCAATTTTCTTCATTTCGTCGGCAATGGCGTGCGACTTGGCGATGATTAGCGTTTCGAGATTATCTTTCATCTTTCAATGCGGAAGGTGTCGTAGATGTGGGTGAGCTTTCGTTTCAGCTCCTTATTGAAATTGTCATTGAAGCGATTTTGAGGACGATAGTGCCATTGGTAGGTTCGTTTCATCAGGGCTTCGTGCAATTGCCATTTGTGCGAAAATGAGGAATCTGCGATACTCCGGATCGCTTCCATTTGCAGAGGCATCAGCCATCCGCTGTCTATTTTCTTCAGATTTTGCGGAGCGACATAGAGACTGTCTTTCTCGGCAAAGTAGAGCACTTTCTGCAGCGCATCTCGCGGGAATTTCTTTCGCGCGTCCAGAGCCACCTCGAATTGCCGTGCTGTCTTGTATTCCGCACCTCTGAGGTCATCCAAGCCCTCGAAGGGGATTTTTTCCTGCTCGATTCTTTCGCATACAGTCGGCGTGAGTACGAACGGCACTGGTCGGGAGACCTTGAGTTCAAAAACATTTTGCACGAAGAAAAGGGCCATGAAGGAGAGAAGCCCCGCAATGACAGGAGTTGCGATCCAACTGGCGGCAATGCCTCCGAGCACGCGATAACGGATGCCTTTGCCTCCTTTGATCAAGGCGATTCCTATCACTCCGCCGATGACCGCCTGCGAGCTCGAAACCGGCACCAACGGAATGGGCGGCAATCCATGGCGAATGAGCCAGCTTTCAAGCCCTTGAGAGGCGAAGAGGAAAAGCACGATGCTATGTGCAAGCACAACAATCAGAGCCGTAATCGGTGTCAGTTTTACGAGATCGTTTCCCACCGTCATCATCACTCGGCGAGAGTAGGTGAAGACGCCAAGGGCAATCGCCAGACCTCCTAACAGAAAGAGCAGCTGCGCACTCGAGAACTGGATCGCATTGGCAAGAGTCACTGATCCGAAGGGACAGGCCGGAACGAAGAGTCCCATCACATTGCCGATATTGTTTGCCCCCAGCGAATAGGCACCGAAAGCACCGACAAGAATGAGCGCCGCTCGCGTTAAGGCATCTATCCTCAAGAGATGAATCCTCGCTTTTCTCAGGCCCCAGCGAACGAGTAGATAGAGAACAATAGAGAGACCCGCCGACAGAATTGGGCAAACCACCCATGTCCCAACGATTTTGAGGAGAGAATCATAGTCGGTCAGAGTTCCCGTGAAATAACTCCAGCCGATGATTGCACCGACAACGGCTTGAGATGTGGATACGGGAAAGCCGAGCTTGGTCATCCAATAAACTGTGACGGCGGCAAAGAGAGTGGCTGTGAAGGCGCCCCCCAAGGCGTTGACCGAGCCCAATTCTCCCAGCGTTTTTGTCGCTCCGGCACCGGAAATCACCGCGCCGAGAACAACGAAAATACTGCAGATAATCGCGGCGGTCCGAAACCGAACCATACGCGTCGCCACCGATGTGCCGAAGACATTGGCCGCGTCGTTTGCACCGAGGGACCACCCGAAAAACAGTCCGCTCGATAGAAGCAGTAGGAACATGGGTCTTCCTGCCTCGCCTACATGGATCGCTTAATCGTGGAAATCGCTAACCGGTCCGCCACATCCTCCGCCCTGTCCGATAAATAGCCGATGTGGTGCGTGACATATCTCAAATGGTTCTTCTGGCTCAGGTCAATATCGGCGCTGAAGATCCTGCGCCGGAGTTTCTCTGCAATTCGATCCGCTTCTTTCTCGTAGAACATCACCTTGTGGAGATGGTCTTTGACCGCATGAATCTCCCGGAAAAAGGCTCGCGTCGCCAGCACGAGCGCTTCCACGGCTTGCACACCACAATCCGCAAGCTCGGCATAGTCCTGTTTCAGCTCGGGTAGAATCGCAGGTCTCTCGATGGAGAACTCCAAAAGGGTTTGCTTGGCCGTGTTCGTGATACTGTCAAGGCTTTCCAAGAGACCCAGCACATCGCCGCGGGATTCCGGGATGAGAGTATTGGTATAGAGCTGCGTTTCGATTTCCCGCCGCAGGTCGTCTCCTCGACGCTCCAAGTTGTTGACGGAATTTCTGCGCTCCTCGAAGTCGTCAAATCGGTCATCTAAGTAGAGTCGGATGGCTTCTTTGAACAGGAGACCCGATTCGCTCACGATGTTCAAGAAATCATCTACCTGAGTCTCGAGCATTTTCGTTTTTTGAAAGAGTCTCACCATTGTAGGTTTCCCTCATCGCTTCTCTTTTGTGATCCTCGCCGTTTGAGAGGCCGCGCTTCAGGGTGGCGCGGTGGAATTGCGGAACGCGGGAGCGTCCCGCCTAGTGCCGTTCCACGAAAGGTTGTCTCGTTTTCTTGCACCATCCCACACCCTCCGCTTTCTCCACTAGCCCCCACCGTCCTCGGTGGGGAGCATATTGGAACGACGGAGCGTCCCGCACGGTGATGCTTGAAAGAACAATAGAATACCTTAGTCTTCGATCAGATCCACGAGCTCAAAATAGACCGTATCCACACCCACAGCGCAGAACACACCTCGACCCGCGCTCAGATTGGAAACGGGGTAGTTCTCAGCAACCCCAAGCTGAGTCGTCGTGGCATAATCCCATAATGCTTGCTCACACGAGAACACACGGACGCGATGGGTGCCGGCAAATCCAAGAAAGACCCACGGGATTTTGAATTCATCCGTATCCCGCAGGGGCATTGCGGACACATTGGTGACAGCACCGCCATTGTCCACTCCGATTTCCCGATCTTCGTCGAACCAATCCGGCTCCAAGTTCTCTATGATGATGAAGTAACCGAAGTTCACAGGGTCGTTGTTCCAGTGCATATAGAATTCCGTATCCCCGTACTCGACGGTATCGGGATCAATGGAATCTGTGTTTTCCAGATTGGTCGAATCAACATGAAGTTCGGCTGCGGCAATCGTTGCTCCGGTGATAACCGTCCCGCCTTTTCCCAACCGCAAATCATAGCGTTTTCCGGTTGTGACGATGTGGGAATCGCCCGGGAGAGCGTAGGTGCCGGGATTATCGGGCAACTGCTCGATTAGTTGGAACTCATGGCCGTCAACCGTGATCCGAACATCCGCACCGGATACCATGACAGCAGCCGGGTCGTAGAATTGATCAATCGGTACGGTATGAGATACATCAATGGATAATGGGTGGCCAACATACAAATAACCCTGAACGACCATTTCCTCGACAAACAAGTCTTCGTTGTTGCTGTCACATCCGGTCAAGAGTACGGTGGCCAATAGGAGCCACAGCATGTGTCCAATATATTTCATGCTAAAACTCCACCGTGAATCCGATCGTCGGCAGAATCGGAAGTTGGTCTATTTTCCCTATGGTCGCAGGATTGGTCGTCAAATCATAGCTCAACGAGAGAACATTCTTATGATTGGTCACATTGATGACTTCGAGGAACGGCGAGAAGGTCCACTTGGAAAATTTGTACCTCAGGCGATAGGCCAAGTCAAGACGATAGTAATTCGGAATCCGAAAGTTATTTTTCTTCCCCGGCACATAGGACTGCGCCGGCAGATCCAGGCCGGGACTATAGGTTGAGATGGCTTTCGTAATGGGTTGGCCGGTACCATAGTTGAACCGCACTTCAAGACTCCCGCGCTTGCGAATCCTGCGGCTGAAAAACATGTTTGCATTGTGCAGGCGATCAAAGGGTGCCGGATAGTCCAGTCCGTTGTCGTAGGCATCGAATGAGCGCCGAGAACGCCCCAGGCCGTACCCGATCATGAAGTCGTAGGAACCCCACTCGCCCTGAAGCAGCATGTCCCAGCCATAGGCATAGCCGTCGCCTTTGTGGAATAGATCGTTCAGCTCAGTGTCTCCATCGTCTGTCGTTGTCAAATCGCAGTCAATGACATTGTCAAACCGCTTGTAATACACATTCGTCGTCAGTTTGAACGGGCCGATTTCGTCGTTGGCGTAGGTCAGCGCGTATTGTTGGCCGCGATTGGGCTGAAATGTCTTGTCCAACGGCACCCATGAATCGAAGATGGATGCGAATCCCTCTCCGAATCTCACCAGCTGCAGATATTGCGTGTACATCCCCCATGCCACGCTCAATTGCGAGAAATCGGTCAGATCTTTGCGAATCCCCAAGCGCGGCATGATTTCATTTTGACCGGACAAAGTGAAGTGCTCGACGCGCACACCGGGAGTGACTGTGATGGACCGCGTCAAGCGATAATTGTCGGCAAGATAAGCGGCAAGCAATGTCCCATCATACTTGCCTTTCGTCAGCACGAGGTTGTCCGTGTAGATGTTCAGCTCCGCCGTCAGAGTTTTTGCTTCGGTGCCAAATTGAAAAGTGTGCTGCGGATTTGCGAAAAAGGTCAAATCGGATTTCAGGGTGAAGTCCAGAAGGTCGTTCTCGAATGCGAAGAACAAATCGGAGCTTTGAAACCGGTGTTCGGAATCAAAATGACTCCCGGCAAGAGTCGTCTGCGAATAGAGCTTCGACGAAAAGATATGGATATAGGGCAGGCTGTAAGTGGTATTGCCCCAATTCATCCGAATTTGATCATCCGTAGAGGACGATAACTTCAAGATATCGCGGCCGGAATAGACCGATGGTGAAAGACGGTCTCCGTTGGCAAAGTCCCGCGTAACTTTTGCATTGAAGTCATAGAAATAGTAAGGAAGTTCATCGCTGATGACTCCACCGTTCTTCAAAAGCTTGGTCGCCGCATCCACATAGGTTCGGCGCCCCGCGATGAACCATGAGCCCCGCGGGAAAGGCCCTTCAAGAGTGGCGTTCGACGATAGAAGCGACAGCCCGATTTTTCCTTGAAAATCATTCCGGTTGCCTTCCCGATCAGCGATATCAACCACGGCTGACAACCGACCGCCGTATTCCGAGCCGAATCCGCCTTTGATGAGCTTCACATCCTTCACGGCGTCCATATTGAATATCGAGAACAGTCCTCCCAGATGCGTCGGTTTGTACACCTCAATGCCATTGAGCAGAATCAGATTTTGATCACTGGAGCCACCCCAGATGTTCAGATCCGATGAGAAATCAGAGGATGACAAGATACCGGGCAGGACTTGAAGCGAACGGAACAGGTCAGGCTCGGCAAGCTGCGGCAGTTGGACAAGCTCCCGCGGTGTGATTTCAATATGGGCGACCTCGGGCGCCCAGTCCAATTTGTCGCTTTCCGCTTCAACAACGACGGTCTCCATGAGCAGCGCTTCCGGTTTCAGCAAGATGGACAAGTTCTGGTCGCTCCCATCGACAAGCTCGAGCCGTCGCTCGAGGCGTTCGTAGCCCATGCACATAATGATTAATTTTGTTGGTCCAGCCTCAAGATCCGGAATCGAAAAGAATCCTTCGACATTCGCCACGGCGCCGCGAGTGGTTCCGGCGACAGCCACCGTCGCCCCCGGAATGGATTCGCGATTTTCCTTATCCCGGATTTTTCCGGAAACAGTCACCAGACCATAGGCCATATTTGCAGAGCCTGTCCATAGAAACAGCAGAATCGCCACAAGCTTTGCGGCTCGTGAAAGCGGATGTCGGGGCATCGTCGAATTCATCGGAAACATCATCATATTAGGGGACAATATTCTTCTCCATTTGAGTATCCATCAGTCTGCTTTCATAGCGTTCATCTCAAAACGGTCGAGCAGGAGTCCGTGCCGGACACCTCGGTCGCTGATGATGGCAGAATCAACTCCCAGTTTCTTCATCAGGCAATAGACAATTCCAACGCCGGCCAGTATGATGTCGGCTCGCCCAGGTTGCAGCCCGATGATGCTCTTTCTCGCCTCAACGGTTCTTGAGCGGTAGAGTTCCATCTGGCGTTCGACCTCGGAGAAACGCAGGACGGTTCCATGCACGACCTCGGGATCATAGATCGTCAAGCGGTGCATGACCGCCCCGATCGTGGTCATTGTCCCACCTATACCGACCGGAGCGATTACCTCGCCCTCTAACACAATATTGTCAAGGGATGCCGCAATAACCGAGAGCAATTCTGCAAGTTGCTCTTTCGTTACAGTGTCCGAAGTAAGATATTTCTCAGTCAGTCCAATCGCACCAAGATTGAGGCTGAGACGGCGCGTGATTCGCTCTCCCCTGCCGAAGATAAATTCCGTGCTCCCGCCTCCAATGTCGAAGATGACGAATCGACTGTCATTTAGATTGAGTCCGTGCTTGGCGGAAAGATACGCAAGCCGGGCTTCTTCTTCGCCGGAAATCACTTCAACCGACAGGCCACATTCCTTCTGCGCTCTCTGCAGGAAAGCATCCGCATTTCTCGCTTCCCGCAGGCACATCGTCCCGACAGCCACGATGGAATCCACACGATAGTCCTTCGCGACCTGCACAAAACGAGAAAGGACTTCAATCGTCCTTTCCATTGCTTCGGGTTTCAGCAGGCCGGTCGCTTGAAGACCTTCTCCCAAGCGGGGACTTTCTCCTCTGTCGGCGAGCGTCTTCCATCGGCCGTCTTGATTGTATTCGGCGACATACATGAGAACTGAATTTGATCCAATGTCTATCGCCGCATATTTCGCCATAGCCGTCTCTTGAACTATAGGCTATTTCGCCGAATCAAGGTTGTCATCTTTCGCTATTGCATTAAAATATAGAGATTATCGCAGAGAATGTCAACCGAGCCTTTTCGATTGTGCCGAGGCCACCTGAGGAAGAGATGGAGAGATGCCTCGCTGCTTTGAGGCGGATGGATTTCCGGCCAGGTTAAGAACCTGACTCGGCGGAAAGAAGACTGAAGGCTCAAAACCGTATCATGTGACTGGAAGGTGAGAATGTGGTGGGAACAAACTTCGTCGCGCGCTGGGTCGTACCGCGAACCTGCAACTACTTGAATAGATCCGGGACTCCCCGACGACGGCCAAACCTTTCTGAAAATGGCAGCACGGAAAAGCGGGACGACGGAGCGTCCCGCTTAGTGATGAACATGACGCATTGGGCAAGCCGTTTCGCAGGCAGCGGTGATTTTCACAGATAGAAAAGGAGGCCGGCTTTCCAGCGCTGCAAGAGAAGCGGCCGCTCGCGGTCATAAGGCCAATCGGTGCGATAGGACTGAAGGTGATGGGCCGCTGCCGAAATGCCAATGCGCCAAGCCATTGAACAAAGCTGCACCGCCCAGCCGTGACCGGCGTGTTTTTCGAGAAAATCCGGCAAGCTTTCTGTCAAAACGCCCTGAATCATGCCATGAATCAGCGCAGGCCAGAAGACTAAGGCACGCTTGACCTCCACAAATTCGTAGCCGGTATGCAGGCCGACATGGCGTGTTGTGAAACGAATTCCGAGGTCATAGCTGATCCCAATCTGTCCTTGGTTGTCCTCATCCTTCAGGGGAGAAGCGGTCGAACTATCCAAGGCCGAAAAAGCCTTTGGCGTGACATCGAAGCCATATATTCCGAGGAATTCGTTGTGATAACCTGAAAGGACCAGATTCTTGTTGCCGACGAATTTGCCGTCTGATCCAAAACCGGCGGTGATTCCCCAAAGACGAGCGCGCTTGTCGGAGTTGTCCAGACCGCGGGATGTGGCAATGGAATCCTCAAGGGTAAACCAATCTTCCGTGTAGCGCAGACGGAATCGGTCTTTGACAGGCTGCCAATGCTCAAAATCGAGGCGAGTCAATGTCAGAGAAATGCCGTAGCCATAATCCCCTCCATAGGATCTATCAAGACCAGCCCGCGCCACCGGCAGGGCACCTTCGAGGACGATCCCAGGACGCCTGATTGGCGATTCCTTGTCCCAATCTTTGCCCCAATCCTCATCATCCCATTCGGCAAGGCTCATCGTGGGCAAAAGAGCGAGAAGCCCGCAAAGAAGCAAAAGCGATTTTACAGTGCGAGACATGATTAAGCCTCTTGAGTTTGTCGGCGGAAAGAAAAGCCTATTTCACCTTTCTGTCGTTTCAAAATGAGCTTTGGCCTCGGCGGCCAAGTTCGAAGGAAATCACCACGGCAACGGTCAGAAGTGCCAAGGATGTCGCTGCGAAAGCGGGACTCGTGTGGAGACTGCTGACTCCAACGGCCGTGCCAGCCCAATCCAAGACACCCCGCCACATTGACCAGAGTCTCGTGCCAATCGCTTCCCCATAGAATAGAACTACGACCGCGAGAGTTCCAATCGGAGCATACGCCGAGAGTCTTTCGAGGAATCCTTCCAGGACTGTCTCGCCATGCGGAACGGGCAATCCAGCACGCGCAAGAACGTGCGTGGTGAAGTCCGGCCGCGCATGAATCCATTTCTGTGTCCGCAGCAATCCATCCAGAAGCTTTTCTTCCTCGTACGCCCGGCGCAACTCGCTGTCCGTCTCCAGCATGAGTGCAATGGTTTGATGCTCGTCGCGAGACAGATTTCCATAGAGAAAATCAGGCAGGCGCGTGAGCGCTTCGTCGTGTGTCATAATCGCTCCACCGTTGGCTCGTTCGGGAGGAGTCTCTCGCGAAGCCACGCCTTTCCTCGAAACAAGTAGCTTTTTACGGTTCCCATTGGAATATCCATGATTTCGCCGATTTCAAAGTAGGAGAGGTTTTTAAGATAGTACAGAGTCACGGCGGTCCTATATTTTTCCGGCATTTGCGGAATCAATCGAGCCAGCCGGGCTTTGAGAGGCGCTTCTTCGGAATAGGGATTGCCCGATTCGGTGTGCATGCTGGGGTGCGACCAAAGGGCTACATCTTCCGCGGGCAAGAATTGCGCCCGCGCCCGTGCCGTCTTTCCCTCTGCGATACACAGATTGATCGTGATTCGATAGATCCAAGTTGACAGTTTTGCGTCGCCCCGGAACTCAGGCAGCCCTTTCCAGACCCTCAGGAAGACCTCTTGCGCTAAGTCCTCAGTGTCTTCGGCAATCCCTCGCATCCGCACGATGAGGTTGATGACCATATCTTTATAATTATCAACCAGTTGTGCAAACGCTCGGGCATCGCTTCGGCGCAGCCGCCGCAGCAGTTCGTCCTCAGCAAGTGCCATCCCCTGTCCTACGGTCTTCCCATCTCTTCTCAGTTAGTATGACTCCCAACTAAACGAGATGTTGCACTCTCCTTGGGCATGCAACACTCTGCGCCAAACGGGAGTCTGATAGAATCAGAGCGGCAGACGATCTTGTGTCTCAATATGAATAAAATGGAGAAATTCAGATGCCATCACCAATGGCAACAGATGTCCTCGCCATGTCTATTCCGCATGTGGCTCTAATCGGCAGCTTCATCATGGTCATTGTCATCGTTTTGATTTCGGAACATGGCAGACGGTTACGCAACCGGATGATTCATGAGGAACGAATGGCGGCGATCGAGAAGGGATTACCGGTGCCTCCATCATTTCTTGAGGGAATTCGCAAGCCCAACTATGTCATGCGAGGTCTTGTGCTCGTCGCCCTGGGACTTGCATTCGGAATTTGGACGCTGAGTGATGCCGACTTCCCCGTGGGGATAGGAGCGATTCTGTTTTTCATGGGACTGGCGATTCTGATTGCACATTTCCTGACAGAGCGCCGTAGGAGAGAATCGTGTCCTTCAGGAAGTGAGCATCGTCCCTCTGTGGATAATCCGTCGTGAAGTGGAGGCCGCGGCTTTCGCGCCGACTGAGGGCGCAGTGAACGATGAGCCGCGCCACCAGCACCAAGTTGCGCAACTCGATGAGCGGCTCGGTCACTTTCGTCCGCCAATAGAACTCCATGATCTCACTTTCCAATAGTTTGACTCGGCGCTCCGCTCGATGAAGGCGAAAATCCGATCGAACAATGCCCACATAGTCCCACATCAGGCGCTGGAGCTCCTGACGGTCGTGTGAGATGAGCACCCATTCTTCTTGATTGATGGTGCCCTCGTCCGACCAAGATTCGGCGGGAAGCAGGGGAGGTGATTCAGCAAGCCATTGTTTGCAGGCATGGATTGCCTGATTGGCAAAAACGACGGCTTCCAGCAAGGAGTTCGATGCCAACCGATTGGCTCCATGCACGCCTGTCATGGCCACTTCACCCACAGCGAAAAGACCGCCGAGATTGGTTCGAGCCGAGAGGTCCGTGACGACGCCACCGCACATATAATGCGCGGCCGGGACGACAGGAATCAGGGCCTGAGTGATGTCCACTCCATGAAGCAGGCAAGTGCCGTGAATGTTTGGAAAGCGTTCCCGCAGGGCTGAGGCGGGGAGATGAGTGCAGTCCAAGAGGACGAATTCATCGCCCCGCTTTTTCATTTCCGCGTCAATAGCCCGGGCGACAATATCCCGCGGAGCGAGGTCTTTCTGAGGGTGGTAGCGCTCCATGAAGGGCTCGCCATCGGGTGTGCGCAGGATTGCGCCGAATCCGCGCAGCGCTTCAGAAATGAGAAAACGGCGTTCGTCGGCGCGGCCATGCGACTCATAGAGTGCGGTGGGATGGAATTGCATGAATTCGAGATTGCCGACATCCGCACCTGCACGCCATGCCATCGCAATCCCATCGCCCGTGGCAATGGCGGGATTCGTCGTGTGCTGATACACAACGCCGCTTCCACCGCTGGCGAGGACGACGGCGCGCGCAAGAATTGTCTTCACTTTATCGTTCCTGGTGTCCAGCACATAAGCCCCGTAACAACGGATACCATCCCGAACCGGCTCGCCCGCGCGCACTTTGGGTGTCACGAGGAGGTCAATTGCCAAATGATGTTCGAGGACTTCGATGCGGCCTGTTTCCCGAGCGCGCTTGGTCAGCACGGTTTCCACTTCGCTGCCCGTATGGTCGGCAACATGAACGATCCGCGCCCGTGAATGTCCCCCCTCGCGGCCGAGCGAAAGGTGGCTCTGTTCTCGGGTGAAATCCACTCCCCAATCCATGAGTTCCCGGATAGAACTCGGACCTTGTTCGACGACAAGCTGAACCGCATCGGCATGGCAAAGGCCTGCCCCCGCTATCAAGGTGTCTGCGACATGCAGCGTGAAAGCATCGTCCGACGCGACGACGGTGGCAATGCCTCCCTGGGCGTAGTTCGTGGCCGATTCAACCGATTCTTTTTTCGTGATGAGAATGACATCGGCGAAGCGGGCGGTATTGAGCGCAAAGGTCAAGCCACCCACTCCGGAACCGATAACCAACACATCGCAGGAAAGATCTTTCATGGAGAGTGTGCCAGCGGAAGTTATTTATTCACAATCAATATAGGGCGACTTTCCGCGAAAGTCAAGATAGAGTGCGCGGAATGCCATTGACTTTGTGGGCGCGAAAGCCTAAATTCTATGAGGTCTGACGAAAGAGAATCCTGAGGCCAATGGACTCGGCCATTCATCTGCCGTTACTTCGATTCTGGCAAGCCAATGCTCGGCCGGGCTATGTTGGGCTTATCGGAATTCGATTTCCGCTTGCGCGCCTGATCGGGAAGAGCCAAGCGCCGCTGACCCCTGATGGAACGCCGTCCCTCTGGGCTCACGCGTTTATTTTCCAGAAAGGGCACGATGACATTCCATGGATTTACGAGAGCGACATCGGTTTTCCCCGACGGGGCATTTTCCATTGGATGCCACAGGCGCAGGAGAATCCGGTGACGAAATGGTCAACAACGAGAATCACACAGGCCTGCGTTCTCGAAGCAGGCCTTGACGAGGGGCAGGTGGAGGCCGCCCTTGTGCGAGCCCAGCAACTGATTTCTCAGGGAATTCGTTATCGTGTGCGCGACCTGCTGGCGACTTGGCTGGCGATCCGTCGCGGCAAACTGGAGAAGGAGAATTTCCTGCACTCACACGATGGACTGCATTGTGGCGCTTTCGTGCGAACTTGCCTCGCGGCGGCGGGCGGGGATTCTGTGGGCGACGAAATCGCAGTTTGTAACACAGTCCCCGAGGTGCTTTATCAGAGGCTGTGTTTGGTGGCACGCTGGGAATAGAAGAGAAGAGGGCTATGCGGAACTCGCCGAGCAAAAAGGGGGCTTGACAATGTTAAAGAAAATTGCGATATTGAAAAATTGAGGGCGAAGTTCCGCAAGCCAAGATCATTTCTTTGGTTCTAACCGCTCCAATCGAGATAATATTTATTGGGAGGTTTCGATCGAGCATGAGCGAAGGGTAGTTGCGCTGGCGGGGCCCATAGCTCAGCGGGTAGAGCAGCGGACTCATAATCCGTCGGTCCCAGGTTCGAATCCTGGTGGGCCCACGAAAATTAGAAAGCCGCCCGGCAGCGGCACCCCTATAGATGATTTTATCGTTCCTTCTCTTCCAGAAAGACGCGTTCCCGGAGCTGCGGAGTCAAAGGCCGCAGCCGCTGGAGGACTCTGTTCAGCTATTCCGCTCGATGCGCGGCCTCGCAGGCGTGCATCTTTTAGCCCAAATTCGCCGGAGTAAGTTCGTTTCTCCGGCGTTTCTTTCAAAATGAGGTGCGAATGGAAGTCAATATTCGCGAAGAGCTGATGCTCTTAGTGGATTTGCAAGATGTTGACGATCAGCTAAAAGACTTAGCTTTGGACCGGGGGGACTTGCCGGTGGAGGTTGAACGCCTCCGGGCAGAAGTGGGCGAAATGACCCAGCTTCTGGATGAACGGCGGAACGAACTGAATGAAATCGGACATGAGATCGCGCGCGTGCGGGGGAGCACGGATGACGCACGGACGAAGTTGAAAAAATACGAGCAGCAGCTTTATTTGGTCAAAACGACGCGAGAATATGACGCCATCACGGTGCAAATCGAGACGGCCAAAAGCGCTGTTAACGACGGCGAAGAAAAAGTTTTGCGAATGCTCGCCCGCGAAAATGCCTTAATGTCCGAAATCAGTGCCAAAGAGATCGAGCTCATCGAATTGACAGCGGACTACGAAGCCAAAAATACTGAATTGCGCGCGAAACTCGAAGAGACCGAAACGGAGGAACTTGAGCTTCAACATCGGCGCGAAACCATTGTCATGCGCGTCAAAAAGCCCATTTATGCACACTACGCACGCATTCGGCAGGCGAAGGATGGTCGAGGCATTGCCCGGCTTGTCGGCTCCGCATGTGGAGGTTGCTTTGCGGTCGTGCCTCCCCAGCGACATCTCGACATCCGCGACGCGACGGATATTGTGCTCTGTGAAACCTGTGGCCGCATCCTGATTGAATAGTGAATCTCATCGCGCACATTGACGGTGGCTCGCGCGGCAATCCCGGCCCATCGGCAGCCGCTTTCATCATAACCGACAAAGCGGGCAATATTCTGGCCGAGCACAGTCGCTTTCTGGGCGAAGGAACAAACAACGAGGCGGAATATCACGCTCTGATCGAGCTTCTAACTTGGTTGAGTGAGCACCCGGAATTGCGCAAAACGGCACGCGATGCTGTCTATGTCCGCTGCGACAGTCAACTTATCGTCTGCCAAGTCACGGGCCAATGGAAGGTCAAAGAGCCGCGCCTGAAGGAACTGCTTGCCCAAGTCCAGGAGTTGAAAAAACGGCAGCCCTTTCGGCTCTACATCCGCCACATTTACCGTGAAGGGAACAGTCAGGCGGATAGATTAGTGAAGAAGGCGATAGACAAAATGTCGTGCAACACGCGGGAGCGTGTTGCCTAGTGACAGATTATATTAATTGGTCGAATTCATAAATCACAATTACTAGCCAACACGCTCCTGCGTGTTGGAGAACAGATTCGTTATGCGTCGCGTTCCTGAGAATCGCTGCGCGAGTGATTTAACATTCTCCGTGACCGCGCGATTGAACACGACACAAGCAAAACTGAACGAAAAAGATGCGGCGCAGCTGGTCATTGAGACTCTAAGCTTCTATCGGCGACGGGGCGAGATCGAGGTCTACGGATTCGTGGTCATGGCCGACCATATGCACTTGGTCGTCAAGGTTCTGTCGCCGGTGACATTGCCTCGATGGATGGATCGCTTCAAAAGCTATATCGCGCGTCAACTCGGAAAAGGTCCGATTTGGCAGCGGGGATATTGGTCAGAGGTTGTCCCCGGTATCCCGTTTCTTGAGGAGAAACTGAACTACATTCACGAGAACCCGGTTCGAGCCGGATTGGTTCAGGATGCCGCGGACTATCCGTGGTCCAGTGCGCGGGATTATCATCGGCAGGCGATGTCGGACCGAATTGACAATTATCATTAAGCAACACGCGGGAGCGTGTTGCCCAGTGCCATATTATATTGGTTTGTCGAATTCAAAAATCACGATTACTAGCCAACACGCTCCTGCGTGTTGGAGAAGATAATCGTTTCGGAGTCCGCCAGACGGTCGCGGCGCGCTTCGGCGCGTCGAGGAAAGTCCGAACTCCATAGGGCAGGGCGCCAGCTAACGGCTGGGCGCGGCAACGCGACGGAAAGTGCCACAGAAAACACACCGCCTCTCCGATTGCGGGCGGGTCTGATGACCCGCCTGTGCGAGAGGAGAGGTAAGGGTGAAATGGTGCGGTAAGAGCGCACCGCGTCGCTGGTAACAGCGGCGGCAGGGAAAACCCCGCCCGGAGCAAGGCCAAGTAAGCCGCCAGTCCCGCTGGCCCGGCGGGCAAAAGTGGCGGCGGGTAGGCCGCACGAGGTGCGTGGTGACACGCATCCCAGATGGATGACCGTTCACGACAGAATTCGGCTTATCGGCGGACTCGAGCTTTATCGCCGCGCGGGGTGCCTCACCCTGCGCGAGAGCCCTGATTCCGGGCGGGTGAGGGCACCCGCCACGGCGAAGTGTTGAAGTCGCAACAATAGAAAAATTGAATGGCGAAGAATACCTCAACAACAAATAAGGCTGACATCGCCCAGCTTCCGCGCAAAGAAGTCGTGCGGGCCAGCATCAAATCGGTCTTCGAGCCGAAATCCATTGCGGTGATTGGCGCGGGGCGCTCGCGCATGACCATAGGCCGCGAGATTCTGCACAATCTCATCGAGTACGAATTCAATGGCACGGTTTTCCCGGTGAATCCGAAGGCGCGCGTCATTCATTCGATGAAATGCTATCGCAGCGTCCTCGAGATTCCTGATGAGGTGGAGCTTGCGGTCATTTGCGTGCCGAAGCAGCTTGTGCCTCAAGCGATTGACGATTGCGGTCGCAAAGAGGTGAAGGCCATTATTCTTATCACCGCAGGATTCTCCGAGACGGGACCAAAAGGCAAGGAACTTGAAGATCATGTCTTTCGCCTGATTCGGCAATACGGGATGCGCATGATTGGCCCGAATTGCATGGGCGTCATCAACACCGCACCGTCTGTGCGCATGGACGCAACTTTCGCAGGAACCTTGCCGCTCGAAGGCCCGATTGGTTTTCTGTCGCAATCGGGAGCGCTCGGCGTGGCGATTCTCGAACGCTCGCACGATATGAATCTTGGGCTATCATCCTTCGTTTCGCTGGGCAACAAGATGGATGTCTCGGTGGATGATGTCCTCGAATACTGGCGCGATGACAACTGCACTCGGCTCGTCTTGCTCTACTTGGAGAGCTTCGGAGATCCGTACAAGTTCTCTCGGCTTGCGCGGGAAATCGTGAAGAAGAAGCCAATCATTGCCGTGAAGTCCGGTCGCTCGGCGGCCGGAGCGCGAGCGGCCACGAGTCACACGGCGAGTCTGGCCGGAATGGACGTCGCTGCGGATGCACTTTTCGACGCTGCGGGTGTCCTGCGAGTGGATACGGTCGAGGAACTTTTCGACTATGCTCAGGCCTTTGCCCACCAGCCTATTCCGCGGGGAAATCGTGTCGCAATTATC
>Ga0315289_10003131_pt1 | contig 25117 bp, 20 predicted proteins | sample YL17G11_40_MG_FD_203452 | JGI IMG/M metagenome (GOLD analysis project Ga0315289, IMG submission 203452) | Sediment microbial communities from Yellowstone Lake, YNP, Wyoming, USA - YL17G11_40 | ecosystem: Environmental > Aquatic > Freshwater > Lake > Sediment | place: USA: Wyoming | collected...
GCTTGCATTCTTGCACATATAATATATCATCCCGCTTTTTGAAACTATATCAGTAAGAGGTATTGTGCAGTTTAATGATTCATTTATGACTGTTTTATTATTTGTTGAGTTAATTATTATAAGCCTATTATTATTCGTCAAAAATGCTCCTAAAGCAATTAATTCAGTTCCTTCTACATCAGTTATTCCCATCATTACTCTCATTGTTGTAGTAGGCAAATTAATAGTATTATTATAGGTTGTATTAGTTCCAACTATTTTAAGCATACGAACTTTATTTGCGGTTCTGTCTGCAATAAATATTTTGTCTCCTTTTATGACAAAATTCATACTGTCATTCAATTTCACTCCAGAAGGCATTACTGTTTTGTTGGACAATTTCATTTCTTTTGCATCAATACTATAGAATGTAGTGCCGTCTTTTGTCATAATATAAATTATTCCTTTTTCTTTGTTTATTGCCATTTTTGGCGCAAGGCCTGTAATTGTGAGATTTTTCTCAACTTCGCCGTTTTCTAAATTAATTTTTAGAAGATTGCTTTTGTCAGTTAAAGCATAAGCATAAGTTTTTCCTGATAATTCAGTTCCTGTTAATATATAATCAGAATCTGCATTTCTGTATGTAATATTGCCATAAACATTTGGCTGTATCAAGAAACTATCGCTTGTATTTACCCCCACTCCAGGAATGTCTGCGCTTCTATGCCTTCCGGGAGATCCTCCTACACTTGCTAAGCTGAAAGGCGCAGCCACATCTGGCTGGTATGTAAAACTTACTGATTTAGAAGCCTCTTTAGGAGTTGCAGAATCGTCTTTTACAAAAATTGTCCAGGTATTTAAGCCTTCGCGGCTCTGGATAAAAGTTGGATTCCCACACTCAAAAATCTGCTTCACTGATATTTGGTCAGTAGTATAATAACAATGAGTAACACTTCCAGTTACACTCTCATTTATAGTATATATTATTCTATCAGGAGCAGTAGTGTTGTATTGTTTTCCATTTTCAGGATAAGTAATATTAATTACTTTATCCAAAGGAACAATGCCTGCAAACAAATCTGAAGGTCCTGCTGGAGCTATTGTGAATGTAACAGACCGGCTTATATTATTTCCATCTGTATCATTTGCCCAGATTTTCCATATATTATTGCTTCCAACAGATGTCGTTAAAACACTGGTTTTATTATCAAGGCAATTGACAGTATAATTTTTTACCCCGCTGTCATTTGAAACCCAGCAAGAAGAAATTTGTGAAAAATTAAGCGTTTCATTCCAACTCCAGTTAAAAGTTGAAACAGAAGGATAACTTGCCGCGCCAACAGGGAAAGTTATATTCAAAGGGATTGCTGCATCTTCTCCAGCAAACGGAATTAATCCAGTCAATTTTGGAATAATTCCCTGGGAATATAATACAAAAACTGCGAAGACAACCGCCAGAACAACAATAACGCCAACTTCAGTCATCCCCTTTTTCGACTTAATGTCCATTCTACAGTTAGAAAAACGCTATTTATAAACTTTTTTATGTTCTCGGACAATAATGGTTTTTCATATCAAAACCAAAAACCAGATTATTGCTGACTATTTAGTTTTGCCATTTTATAGCATTAGTTATTAAACAACAAAATTTATTTTTCTTCCTGTTCTGCAATAGAAACCAGCATCTTATTCTCTATTATTTACATTTCCAACATCTATTACCCATGAACCACCATAAACCCCACTCCAAAAATAATAATCATTACTATAATTAATTTTCTTTATCATTCCTGATTGAATATTAATTTCAGAAAAATATTATCTTTAATACCCAATCTTACCTTTCATCACCACAAGGGGCTTTAATCTTGCAACAAGATTTACAACTTCCATTAATTATTTAAACTTCTTCCATCTTGCTTCCTTATGGATAAGAAAACCGAAGGATTAATCAACAAAGCAAAGAAAGACAAGAAAGTTATAGCTGTTGCTTTGTACGGCTCTTCCCTGAATGGCAAAGGCAGAGACACAGACATTTGCATTTTCCTGGACAAAAAGTATCCTAACTTGGAGATGTCTAAAAAAAGATTAGAATTCCTAAAAGATTTTGGCAGTTTTGACATACAAATATTCCAGCAACTGCCCATATATATCAGGAAAAGAATATTAAAAGAAGCCAAGATACTATTCTGCAAAAATCTAGACTTGCTTTATGAAATATACTTTTCAACAATAAAAGAATTCAACTTCTTCGAAAAGCTGTACAATATGTATTTACAAGAGGTAAAACATGGATAAAAAACGAATACTAGTAAAAATTGATGAAATGGACTCTTATTTGGAAGAGATTGAAAGCATAAAGCCTTCAAGTTTTGAAGAATATAAGAATTCTATAGAAAAGAAAAGGGCATGCGAAAGGCTGTTGCAAATAGCCATAGAATCTGTTTTAGATATCTGTAATATCTTAATCTCTGGGCTAAAATTAGGATTGCCATCAACAGAAGAAGAAATTTTCCAGAAACTGGAAAGCAAAAAAATAATTTCTCATAGAATGGCAGAAATAATAAATGAGATGAAAGCCTTTAGAAATATTCTTGTCCATAAATATGGAGTAGTAAACGATGAGCTAGTTTTTGAAAATCTTTCTGAAAAGCTTGGAGATTTTGACAAATTCAAGGAAGAAATTTTAAATTATATAAAATAATCGCTTAAAATACCTTTCTTCCATTTTTCAGGATATCTTTTATCAGCGGGTCTTCTTTATGCTTCTTGTCCTCTTCTGAAAAGAAATGGATTTCTATTTTCTTTTTATGCCTTTTTTCTATTTTGCTCATTTCTTTCAGAATTTTTCTTTCAGTTTTCTCTTTATTTTTTATTTTTTTGCCTAAAAATACCGCAAAATCTATATCTGATTTTTCAGAGTAAATTAATTTTGCATAGCTTCCAAATAATACCAGTTCTTTTACTTCTTTAATGCACGAAAGCTTGTCAGAAGCCTCCAGAATTATATAAAATATTTTTAATGTGACAAAGTTTAATTTATCTCTATAATCTGCCGTTATAATTTCTTTCAATTTTTTTGCTTCTTCTGGCTCTGCAGGATTAAGCCCAAGCAAGTTTTTCTCTTCTTTAAGCATTTCAGTTTTGAGAAGTTTTTTTAATGCTTTGTCTAACGGGACATTATTCATCCCAGTTTTCTCTTTTATCTCTTTCCTCGTATACTTGCTGCCCGGGCTAAGCAAAAATAACGCAATAATTTTTGCAATATTCCTTTCAATCAATGTTGAAATCATTTTATTGTTTCTTTAAGTTTATTTACATAAGGAATCACAACATTACTAAGAAATCCTTTGGCTTTTTCTTTGTACTTTTCTTTCATAAATTCTGTTCCAGTATAGTATTGCGCTTTTGTTCTTTCTCTCTTTGCCTCGCTTAAGTCATTTGCCATTTCAATAAATTCTTTGTATCCTGTTTTTAGCAAGCTTAAAATCTCTTTGTCAGCTGAAATTGCCTTTAAAATTTGTATTGCCGTTTTATGCACTTTGTATTCTATTTTTATTCTAAAATTTTTTGCCAAGAAAAGTTTTGTTAAGTCATGCATCGCATAATAGCCTGAGATAATGCTCCACCTTGGAAAATTTTCAATGCACGCCTTGCAATGTTCAATATTTTCTTTAGAGGTGTTTTCAAAGAAATTTAAATATCTTGTTAATTCAGTTTCTATAATCTTGCTTATCAGCCCCTTTCTTAAAAAATATTCTAAATCCATAAATATACCAAATAATAGGTATTTATAAATTTTTCTATTCTAAAAATACCAAATAATAGGTATTTAAAATGCCATTTTCAGATAACAGTAGTTTTTCTTTATCCTTTCATAACAGCAAGAGGCACAAGCCTTGCAACCAAGTTGCCGATGCCTGCTTCAAATAGCATTATGCCCCTATCATTGAAAGAAAGATAGAAAGTGGTATAATCTTTTTTTCTGGCTCAAATTCATGCTCTGAAATGGTGTATACTTCTTTCATCTTGCCGACTATTTTGCTTGCTGGCTTGGCATTTTTGCCCCACTTCATCTCAAAGCCAATCGCTTTGTTTTTCATTCTGGCAACTGAATCAACCTCTCCGCCATTCTGCCAATAAAAGATTTCTTCAGAAAAAATTCCTGTTTTTTTTCCAAATCTTGACAGATGGGAAGCCAAGACATCTTCCACTTTTTTATTTTCCTTATCTTTAATATCAATTAAACACCACTCTTCAGCCAATTCGTAAAACAAAGGGTCTATCAAATGTATTTTTTTATTTTTGCCAAAATCTATTGTCAAATTATTAAGATTTAAGCAGTAGCTGATTCTAAGCAAGAATAATTCTTGGAGTGTATGAAGATAGGCGTTTATTGTTTTTGGTGATTTTATTGAAGTTTCTTTAGCAATACTTTCCCAGCTCATAGGGCTAGGAATCTTATTAATAACTGACTTTAATATCTCTCTGGCAGTATTAGAATTTCGATTAACTTTTACAATGTCGTTTTTAATCCAGTTAAGGTAGGTCTCTCTCACAGAAGAAGTAACCTCTTTTTCATTAACATACGAATTAATTGCCAGAGGAAATCCGCCAATCTTTAAATATAAGTTTAGCAGGCGATTTAGTTCTTCTATATGCGGAAATATCTTCAGAGATTTTATTTTAATTTCCATCTCATCAATTAAGGTAAGTTTTGGTAGCCTTTCTTCAAGCTCGGGCCTGATTGCTTTTAAAAACTCCCTGAATGATAACGGAAGAATAAAAAAATCCTTGCCTTTTCCCCTTCTTCCTGGAAAATATTCTGCATGTTTCATTACCTCTAAACTAGCCGAGCCGCTAACGACTAAAACATCTTTCTTGAATTTCCCTTCATCAATCCAGCTTTTAATTGTTCTAAACCATTCATGTGCAAATGTTATTTCATCTAAAAATATAAATGAAGATTTAATCTCATACTCTTCCTTAAATTTAAAATAAGAAACTAAGAGATCCTCGAGTTCTTTATAGTCCTTTAGCTCATCGCATCTGAAATAAAAAATTTCCTCAGGCTTATGCTCCTTAAGCAGTTCTTTTATTATGAGCTTTATTGCAGTAGTCTTGCCTACTTGTCTCGGCCCGAAAATGAAATTTAAGGAAAACGGCTCTAGCCTTATATTGCTGGCTACTTCTGGAACCCACTTAATTTTTTTTTCATCCCATTTTATGTAATCTTCATCTTCTTGGATATGTTCCTTTCCTTTCCACCAAGGATTCATAGCTAAAAGCAAACTTTTTTCCATAAGTATTAAGGATACCGCTTATTTATAAATATTTCGGTATTTATAATACCGATAATCAAAAACTCTAAAATTAGCCTCTTCATATTTTTCAATTTTTCCAAGTTACATTATCCTTTCATAACAGCAAGAGGCACAAGCCTTGCAACCAAGTTGCCGATGCCTGCTTCATGGCTTACCCTTACTACTTCATCGATGTCTTTGTAAGCTTGCGGAGCTTCTTCTGCCAAGCCCTTTAAGCTGCCAGATGCAACTTCTATTCCTTTCTCGTGTAGTTCTTTTTTGACTTGCTCTCCTCTTAATTTTCTTAATGCCTGGCTTCTGCTTTCTGCTCTTCCTGCTCCATGTGCAGTACTAGAAAAACTTACTTCTTCTGCTTTTTTTGTTCCAACAAGAACATAACTTGCAGTTCCCATGCTTCCAGGAATCAAGACAGGCTGCCCAACTTCTCTATACTTCAACGGAATTTCTTTTCTTCCTGGCCCAAAGCTCCTTGTGGCGCCTTTCCTATGTATACATAAAAGTTTTTTCTTTCCGTCAATTTCATATTCCTCGAATTTCGCAATATTATGGCACACATCATATACTACACTTGCTTGAAAATCAGGAAAAACCCTTTTCACTGTCTCGCGAACTTGATGAGTTATAAGCTGCTTGTTGCAAAAAGCAAAGTTGGCAGCAGCAGACATTGCAGAAAAATACTCTTTTCCAAGCTTTGAATTTATCGGCGCATTTATCAGCTCGCGGTCAGGCAAGTTTGCAAAGCCGTATTCTTTTTCCATTGATTGAATATAGTCGCTTGCCACCTGATGCCCAAGCCCGCGCGAGCCACAATGCACCATAATGGTAATCATGCCCTTTTCCAACCCAAGCACGCCCGCAATTTTCTCATCATAAACTTCTTCAACTTCCTGTATTTCAAGAAAATGATTTCCAGAGCCAAGGCTTCCAAGCTGTGACTTTCCTCTTTCTAAAGCCCTTGGGGAAACATTTTCTGCTTTTGCCTCTTTCATTCTTCCATTCTCTTCTGTGAACTCTGCATCTTCCTTGCTTCCATAACCTTTTTTGATTGCCCAGTCAATCCCTTCCTCAAGAATTTCTTTCAGCTCTTCTTTTGAGATGCTTGCTACAGCCCCTTTTCCAACTCCTGAAGGCACGTCCCTGAAAAGCATGTCAATAATTTTCTTTTTTTTGTTTTCTGCTTCAAGCCATGCTTTTGTCAAATTTGTTCGAAGAAGGCGGACGCTGCACGATATGTCATAGCCAATTCCGCCCGGAGATATAATTCCAGTTTCGGCATCAAAAGCAGCAACTCCACCGACGGGGAAGCCGTAGCCGATGTGCATGTCTGAAAGCCCTATAGCATATTTTTGGATTCCTTGTAAAGAAGCTACATTTGCAAGCTGTTTTAATGCGCCTTCTTCAAGCCTTTCAAGAAGTTTTGGAGAGAAAAATAATTTAGCTGGCACTAACATTCCACCACTCTTAGGCAAATCGTATAAAGATTCACTTATTTTTTTTAATTGTTCTTTATACATTTTTTATCAAATATTAATTGATTTAAATACTTTGGGAACTAATCCTTTTATTTTTTTAACTTCTTCTTTTTGGTTTATATCTATCTCATAATATTTGGTTCCTATTCCATTAACGCAATTATATAACAAAGAATCAATATTATAAAACTTTTTTAATAAGTATCTAAGTTTTTTTAGGTTTCTCTTTTCCCTAGAAATAAGTCTTATATAAAATGGCTTTTTTATCCTTGCTTTTTCTTCAAGAATCTTTTTAATAAACTTTTTACATTCTTTTTCTTTGGTCGGGAATGTCCATTCATAAACCATATAATCTTTTATAACATCATTTAATACTTCTGCTTTATCAGGGTGTAAAAATCCAATATTATCTCTAAATTTTTTTATGTTTTCTTTGCCATAAATAAATATGCGAAATATTTTTCTTTTTTTATTAAATTTCTTAATTGTCTTTATTCCAAGTTGATTGAGTGCTTTTATTACCTGGTTTAATCCTTTTTCATTAACACAATCTACGCCTATATGCCTATTTTGATGCCTCTTGCAGAAAACCCATCCTTCACAATCAAAATAAGCTCTCAGCCAAACCCTTACCAGTTTTTTGTTTAACTTTGGCATTCTCCATTCCCAAGAATAAAAACTTCCAAATTCTCTTAATAATAACTCATTTATTTCTTTTGAACACTTTTCACATCTCCCATCTTTTCTTATTGGAGGCATAACTCTAAAATAATTGTAAAATCTTTTTTGGAAATCTTTCAATAAAACCTGGTTAGTATTCCTTAATCCTATGCGGTAATATTTCTTTTTTCTTTCTAGAGGATTTTTAGTAACGTAACCATCAGCACAAAGATAAGCATGAACTGCCGCAAGATTTTTATCAAATTTCATAACAAATTAAAGCAATTCTCTTATATAAATCTTACCTTGGTGTTTATCTGGTAGGAATAAAAAATATTTATATTTTTGTCTCTCGCCAAAAATCAGAAAACTTTAAAAGCGGCTTTTGATTAAAATTTCTATTCATTTGATTTCAGATGATTCCAATAAAAGTTTTTTTTACAAAAGGGGTCGGCATACATAAGGACAAGCTTGCAAGCTTTGAGCTTGCTTTGCGGGATGCCGGAATTGAGAAATGTAATCTTGTATATGTCTCAAGCATTCTTCCTCCTCACTGCGAGATTATCTCCAAGGAAGAAGGCACCAAATTATTGAAGCCGGGCCAGATAACTTTCTGCGTTATGGCCAGAAACGAAACAAGCGAGCCAAACAGGCTTGTGTCTGCTGCTATTGGCTTGGCAGTTCCAAAAGACAGGGAAAATTATGGCTATCTTTCAGAGCACCACACCTTCGGCGAGACAGCAAAAAAATCAGGAGAATATGCAGAAGACCTCGCAGCAACAATGCTTGCCACTACTTTAGGCATTCCTTTTGATTCAGAAAAAGCATGGGAAGAAAGAGAGCAGGCATATAAAGCAAGCGGCAAGATATTCAAGACAACACACATCTGCCAGTCTGACGAAGGAAACAAGGACGGAATGTGGACAACAGTGATTGCAGCAGCGGTTTTCGTAGGCGAAATGGACAATCAAGAACCCAGCCAATCAGCCGGGCAAAAAACCCTCGAGCAAGTTAATAATATTAACCCCAACAATAAAACTAATTCAGAAAATAATCAAAGTAACAATCATAAATAACCCTTTAATCCTAAAATATAATTTTTTAAACATCTACTACAACCTGGCAGACCCATTTCTTGCCTTCCTGCTTAACAAACATCTCATTGTAAGTCGCTGCCTTTACGTCTATATTTGTCTCATAGTTCTTTACATTGTCTCCTTTCAGCTCGGCTTCAAGTTCCTTGCCTTTCTTACCTTCTTTTATCTTGACTTTGCAATCGGCAAGAAAGAAATTTTCTGTATCAAGCAAAAACAGCAGTTCTTCAAGAAAATTATAAAGCAGGCTTTCATTGTCCTCTCCTGAAACTTTTATTTTCTTTTTTATCTTCCCGGCAACTTTTCCAGAAAACATAACATCAAACATAGCCAAAGCAGAATTTTCAAAAGCCTCGCCCAAGGTTTTGCCAAATGCCCTGAACTTGACATCAGCTGTATGCTCTAAATACTCAAACTTCCCTTTTTTATCTTGCATAATCTTGCTTAGAATTTGGGATTTTTATAGTTTGGGTTTGGGCCTTGAAGCCACAGCAATTAATACAACAAGGAGCACAATAATCGCGGCAGCCAATGATATTATTGCTATTCTTTCAATGTTCTCGCTGCTGAATTTTGAGATTGCCTTTTGCCCATTTAATCTTAGGGCATTTTTTCCTGTCTCAGAAAATTCAATGCTCTCGCATTCAAACACATCAAGCCTGCCGATTTTTTTGTCTATTAACTCTCTATCCTTGGAGTATAATTCCACGTTAAAAGTATAGACTTTTGAAATTGCATTTTCAAATTCTATAGGATAACTGTAAGTTTTTTTCTGGCCGTCAGAAATGCTTCCAAGACTTTCATTATAAACTCCAAGCTCTTTATTTTCAACCACAAGATTTACATCCTCTTTGTTTTTCCCTAAATTTAATACATTAACGCTTAACTCGCTTTCCCCATTGCATTCTATTTCAGAAGGCTCAAACTTTATTTCCCCAATTTTAATTTCATGCTCTCCCTTGTTGGTATCAAGATTTACGCTTATCGTTATTTCATAATCTGTTTCTTCTGCTTTTCCCTTTACTTTGATTTCCATCACATACTCATCTTCTTCAAAAAGTTCGGGCAACTTGAATGAGAGCTCTTTCATTACATCTTTGCCCGCAGGTATATCAAAATCTCCTGTACTTTCTTCAAAATCACTTCCCATGTCCAAGTCTTTTACATAAACTTCAACTTCTGCATTTTCTACTTCTGAATCTTCAAGATTATTCATGATGCTGACTTTTATGTTCATTTCTTCATTTGGCTCTATCAAAATATACTCATTTTCTTTAACACTGCTGTAAATCTCATTTCCTGCCTCAATTTTTAATTCAGTGATTTCAAAAGGCGCTTTTTTCTTTGCATAAACCTCTGTAACTGCGTTTATACTGGATTCCTCAAAAATAATCTCCCCTATCTTTAACGGGTAATAAACATCAAGCGGCATTATGCTTCCTTCTATTTTTATTTCTCCAGAACTTCCGCTTGATAGAGAAATGCTAGTTGGAAATATAGAAATTGAGTTGCCTGCAAGGAATATGCCTTTTACTATCAGGTTATCTATGTCAGCAAGGCCCGTATTGACAATATCAAAGCTTTCTTCTGCATAGTCTGTATTTATGTCAGCGATTAAAGTTATACTGTCAGGCACATTTAATCCCAGCTGTTGGCCTGAACTCTGTTTTACAAAGAAAGTTGAAAAGTGCGAGATGTCAAACTCTAAAATGCTGTTGTTGTATGTTATATTGCGGCATACAGACGAAGGGCATACTCTTATAATTTCCTCATTATTAATCCCAAAATTTTCATTGTAGTATATTATCGGAGTTTCATTTCCCTCCAGATTTATGTTGTAAAGATAAACCCTTGCCTCAGCATTTGCTATTGAAGTAAGAACTTGGTCGTTAAGCGAAACATATGCTTCTTCAATTAAAGCATTATTCACAAAGTCAACCATTTCTGAAAGGTTTACAGGCTCTTTGAAAACAATCTTGCCTTTGCCTGCCTTTTCGATTACGAAGGGATAAAACATTTCTAGGAGGGCTTTATCCATATTGCTTGTCGAGCCGTCAAACCCTTCCAATATAGGCACATCTGAAACAACAACTTCAAAGTTTTCTATGCTTGTTAGATCACTGTCATTCGCCACTACCTTGACATTATAAGTTCCTGTTTGTCCGTTGGCATTAAATACAAAACTCTCGCCTTCTGCCTTTTTCTCGCTGTCAACAAGCCACTCAATCTCAACATTATCCCCGTCAGGGTCGCTTGCAGAAACATTTAATTCCAGCAAAGAATTTTCGCTTATGTAATATTTCTTCTGGTTTGAGCTTGAAATTACCATTGGCGCCCTATTTACGTTTATAACATTAATAGAAACTGTTCCGTTCTTCGAGAACTCCCCGTCTGAAAATTCTATATTCACAGAGTAGTTTCCGCTGTCATCAAATCCTGTCCGCCATACCCCATCAGGGTCAAACAATGCATCAGCTGAAATCTCAATTATATTGTTGTCATTGCTTACTGAATTATTGTTATCAGGGTCAAACACAATGTTGCTGATATTAAGAGTTTCATTTTCGTAAATTGTAATGCTGTCGCTTGCCAAGAACGGCGGCCTGTTTGTATTTTGAATTTCAACTTCGATTTCCTTGCTGTCATATAGTTCGCCATCAAACACGCTTGCGTATATTGTGTGATTTCCAGAGCTGTCAAAGTCAGCAGCAAGCAAGCCGCTTTCATTAATCAATCCAGAATAGCTTATTGTCAAATTATTGTCATCATTGCTTACTGAATTATTGTTGTCAGGGTCCCAGAATGTTGGATTTATTGTAACATTCTCTCCCTCTTTCAAAACAATCTTGCCAAGGCTTTCAAGAACAGGCGGCCTGTTGACATTTTCAATTTCAAGGAGAATTGTTCTTGTAACCTGTTTTATGCCATCGTCAGCAGTTATGTTAATTTCATAGTTTCCGCTTGACTCAAAAGATGCTTTCCAATTCTCGTCATAAACAAAAGGATATTTTATGTCAAGGCTTACCGGGTCTCCGTCGATATCGTAAACCGCTGGCTCAAGCTTGAAAGTTTCGTTTTCTTTTATAACCCGATTGTTCTGTATAATTACTGGCACATGTTCTGTAATAATTCCTGCGGTCACAAATTTGTATTTTGTTGAATAAGGCACCCCGACTAAAACATCATAAACTATTTTGCTTCTGTCCAAGTTGTCAAATGTAAGCGTAAATGCATTAAGGCCAGGATTTAAAGTTACTGCTTTTGTATCAGATTTTTCCGCTTTGTTATTATATAATAAACTATATTCTAAATTTGTCTGCATGCTATTATTTAAGTTGCTAAATACCAAGACTCCAACATCTGCTTTTGAAGTCGCAATTTCAGGAACTATTAATCCTAATTCAAGTGTTGTGACAATAAAGCTAAATTCTTTGTATGTTACAGATTCATTATCATAATAAAAGTCAACCCTGTAGGTGTAAAACCCCTCTTTCTCTCCTGCTTTCATTCCAATCTCATAATTTCCGTCATCAGCAGTAATTTCTTTAGCAGAAACAACATTTCCTTGGCTGTCCTTTATAGCAAGATAGCCATTAACAGCGCTTGTCTGAATCTTTTTCAAACTCGCAGAAATATTAAACTCTTGCTCAGGCAAAACCAAAGCCGGATTTGAAACTTCATTTATCAAAATCGGCGAGTAAGGAATATACTCTATTTTGTATTTTGCTGTTCTGTAAAGCCTGAATTTTCCTTCTGTGCAATTAACTATTTCAACAGGTTTTATTTTTGCCAAAACAACCAACGAGTCCTTGGTATAACTATGAAAGAACTCTACACTTGCTTCTTTTTCATCTTCATAACACTCCCTGTCAATATAATTAAAGCCGTCAAATGAAGGCAAATTCTCAACAACAAGTTCAACAGGGTTGCTTATTTCAACCACACTTAAGTTAGTAATTATTGTTCTTGCCGGAAATTCCTCAATAATGACTTTCATAGGCAGAACTAGCTCAAAAAACTCTATAGAGTCAAGAGTATTATTTGCTTCAATAAGAGAGTAATTTCCATAATCAACAGTATTATAACTATCTATGTTAAGCTCAAAACTCTTTTCATAAACTCCGCTTCCAGCACTGAAAACCCACATTCCTCCGCTTTGCGCATTTACACCCGAATCTTTTAATGAAACAGCCGAAACACTCGAACTTGCAGACGCTTTGTCAAATTCTGTCTGATAACTACTGCAATAGCTTTTCAAGTCTGCAGAAGGCGCTTTCAGTTCCCGCGTCGGCATTCCATAAAGAGCATATGAAATTAAAGTAAGCCCAATTAATTCGCTTTTGTCATCAGTATTCCAGTAATAATTATTTCTTGCCTGTCTGTACGCTTCACCAATCGCGTCATACTTTCCAAGATTGCATAAAAATGCTTTTAAAAACATCTCGCTTGAATATGACATAGGCGCAATCATACTCGTGCTTGGCGAAATTGCTCCAACTAAAGAGTTTTCATAAGGCAAATATAATCCAGAATAAGGATTATTCAAAACAACAAGGTTATTATTTTTCTCCAGCTTTGCAGACAGCTGTTTTGCCTCGCCTGAATCTAAATAGCTTATCTCGCTCATGCTCGCCCCACTAAAATATGGATTAATAATTAAAAGCGCATCTTTTGCTACATCAAGCTCTGAATTAAGATTTTCATAGCCCGCGTACAATAAATACTCAAAATCGCCAAAGATTTTCATAAATATTTCGTATGCTTTTGAAGAATCACCTTGCACTCCCGCATAAATTCCTTTTTCTAAATTCATTTCTTTATTATTCTGCAGCTGCTTAATCATGTCAGCAGGCGAGCTTCCGACAATTCTTGCTGTTGCAGCGGACTCGTAATTCTGGCTGGTAGCGAGAATAGGGGTTATACCAGTTAAAGCTAAGAGAATCAATGCAAGCATCAGCGTAAGGGTTTTAGTGTTTTTCATTTTTTTTGTCCTTCTCCATTTCTTTATCATTAAGAATTTTTTTAAGTTTAATATCCAACCTTCCTTCTGCTTCAATGTAGTCACCGACTTTGAGATTATATTTTTTTATTTCAGATTCACTAAGTTGGACATTAATTATTGTTCCGCCGCAATCTAAGTCGCTATAAAAATATTTGAATTTAGTTGACTTTCCATCTAGCTTATAAAAAAATGGTCCGATTAGATTTATAATTCGCCCTATGAGTTTAGTAGTAGAACCTGTTTGAGTAACATTGGGGGTGATTTTAGGATTACTGATTTTCTTTAAGTTCAAAACATAAAGTTGTAATTCTGCTTTTATTGTCTTTCCAACAAGTAATGCCTTTATTTCGTCCAAAGACATTCCTTCAAAGTTTAAATAATCCCAATTTGGGACAAATGCATTAAGGGTCTTTCCATTATTCACTTTAACAGAAAGAGAAGCAGTTCTTATATTTTTAGGATTCTCTACCGCCCAAGGTTCAATGCCTGTAATTAATAATTTTTTTATCATTTTAAGTCACCGGATAGGCACTTATTATTGCCCCCAATTTATCTAAATCTTTACCTATTATAATAAGAATTTTTTTAGTATGCCCGTTAATCAATTTCTCATAAACTATCTCGCCCTTAGAATTTTTTATTCCATTCCCTAAACTTTCTGCAATAAAATCTTTAACAGCCTTGTCATTATCAATAAGATTAAAGGCAGTTTTAATCTCATTATTATGACCTCTTAATAATATATGTTTCCAGCCCCAACTCTCAGTACCCTCCCTAAGAACAGCTGTTCCTGCTGCTCTTGTACCATCCTTAAAAACTGAGTCAGTTCCTGGACTCTTGAAAACTCTTATTACGTCGTCACCGAACTTTGAAAAATATACGAGAACATTAGAGATAACATATTTTGTTGTTTTTTCTAAAACTTTTGGCAATACTATCACAATAACTGCATCTTTTACACATCCTCCCCAACTTTCTCCATACTTATAACTATCATAATAGCAAGAATCTGTGACTACCGCAGCGTCTGCAGCGACATTAACAACATTTGCAGTTACAGCCAGTGCTCCAGCTCCCGCAAATCCTGCTGCAGCCCCAACTCCTGAGAGTACAGCCAGAGTTATCGCGCTATAAACAGCAACCTTAGTGCCTATCTTAAAAAAGTAAGCAGTTTCTGATCTTATACCTTTATAGGTTTCATCGTGTATAAATTGGGTAAAGATTTTAATGATCAAATCGTCGTTTGTATTAAGGATTATTGCATAGTTTCTTCCGTCCCAAGGATTTATATCAATAAATGCCGCATCTCTGTTTTCAAGCCCGGCCTGGAATGGGAAACAATTAAAGGCGTAATTGTTTTCTTCTGTACCAATAACTATCAAAGTATAGCCATTCATATTGTTCCAAAGCTGAGGATCGTTACAATAAACTTCTGAACCTTTTTTCTCTGAAAAATGTGATTTGAACTGTGTCTCAAACTCAGATTTTAAATCATTTATCGCTCTTCTTTGTTCTGTACTTAAAGAGTCTGGAACAATTATTAGAATATTCTTTCCTTCAAAATTGGCTCCATCAAGCTGTTTTGTTACAAGTGCATACAAGTTACTAAACTCCATCTCGCTTCTCTGCACATATCCTATATCAGTCAAAATCTTGTCAACTTTGCTGTCTTGCAGCCACGGAACAAAATAATACCAATTCAGCCATTTTATGTCCCTTCTAAAGCTCGGCACAACATAGTCATCTCCAAGAATAACAACATTTTCGCAGCTTCCATGGCATTTTTCCTTTACAAAACTTGCAACTTCGAGCGAGTAATCATTGACTTGCTCTGCTGTCGGTGTTGCTGCTGTCACAAATCCTGTTGGAATTATGCTTACAAGTAGTACAAATGCAAAAAATATTGAAATTAAATTTTTACTGCGCATTTTTCAAGTTCATTCCTTTATTATTCTGCAGCTGCTTAATCATGTCAGCAGGCGAGCTTCCGACAATTCTTGCTGTTGCAGCGGACTCGTAGTTTTGAGTTGCTGCGAGAACTGGGTTTAAATTTGCAACCAAAATAAACAATATAATGTACAATGCTAAATGTTTCATTTTTTATTTTTCATTATAAATTTAGTTACCTCATCGATATCCTTTTTCTCATCCTCTGTCGAAGGAATAGTAAAAGAACAAGAATTAAACTTTAGCAATCTACTTTTAGGAAGAGAAAGAAGCTCTTTTTTATTGAAAATTTCTAATCCTTTTTCTCCAGAACACATAAACATAACTCCTTTAAAATTCATAATTGCATATCCCTTTCCAGGAACAAGAATGTAGACGGCATTGTGGGAATTTCTTGCAATGTTAAAATCTTTGGCTATTTCTTTTACATCTTTTGGTGGCATACTTAATTCAATTATCTCCACTGGGAAGCCCAAGCGTTTATAAGCTACGCCAAGATATTTTTCCATCAGAACCAGGGTGCTTCCTTTTGCATTCAAGTGAATCTCTGCATATGCAAAATTCTTAACTCCAAATGAAGAAATAGTTTTTATCATATTATTCACACCATCCTCACCCTCTCTTGCGGGAATTGCCCACAAAGTCAACATTGTTTTGCCATAAACATTTAATATTGGAACCTTGAAAAAAAGCCTTTCTTTCAAAGCAAATTTTAAGAAATCCTCAAGTTTCTTTCCGTTATATGAATTTATCTTATTTACTAGTTTTTTGCCAATAAATGGTTCCTCTAATCTTTCTATATGAAATGAAATAATTTTATTATTGCTATCTATATTAAAATGCATTTTATTTCTCCTCTGCAAGCATTTCCTTGCAAGTTTCAATAATTGCTTTCTTGTATTTTTCAAGAGATTTGCCCTTGAGTGGCAAATCCATATATTCTGAAAGGATTTTGACGACAGGAAAAATTTGAATATAGTTATTTTCTTCTGTAAGATACTCTAATAATTTCCTACCGCTAACATCTTTTTTAATATTAGTATGGTATACATGCACTTTTGTTCGATGAGAGATTTCCTGTAAAATTTCCTTGAGATTAGAATATCCTTTTAGATAAATTATGCTTGCCCAAACAAAATACATCATCCAGTTAAACCGAACTAAATTAGTGTCATAAATTCTAGCTCCAATATAATGACTTTCGTTAAACTTAAACTCCTCAGTTATTATTTTATTTATAGAACTTTCTTCGTCAGCATGAAAATAATCAAGTAGCGAATCCTTGGAATAATCCATTATAGGAATATCAAATTCTCCGCCAAAAAGATATGAAATGCATTCTTCGTCAGGAATATTTCTTTTTCTGACAATTTTTATTATCTTAGTCATACCTTCTTTGGTTATCTGTGGTAATGTACAAAACTTATCTATAGCTTTCATTATATTGTTCCAATCGCTTTTTCGATTACCTCCTTTGATTCTTCAGCTAGTTTAGTTATAATACTAGGATTATTTTTAATAGCAGCTATATTGGAATTTTCCATGAATGTCTCAGAAAGATGAATTATTTTATCTCCTGCATATCTTTGTTGGCTTACTAAATTTAAGATGCGTTCAGCTTCAGCAGGATCATATGTTCTTGCAAGTGCAAGATGTCTAGCAATTTCTGTTCCATCCCCTCCTATTATTTCTGCATTAGTCAATTTCTTTAATACAAAATCAGCACCAAGCTTATCTTTCGCTAAATTATCAGCTAGAAATTCATCAAATTGCTTAATTACAATATCAGCCTTCTCATAACTCATTCCGTCCACCATCTTAACAATATCTCCAACTTGTTCAACCACTTTCGCATGTGCCATCTCGTGCGCGACTAAGAATTTTTTAACATCATTTACATTTGCCGACTTTGATATATAGACTATGCCTTCATCTGGATCAAAACTTGCAAGAGCTGTACCTAATGCTTCATCACTAGAACTAACAAACCTAATCTCCTTTACAGCATTATCTCCAAGTTTAAGGGATTCATCTACCTTTCCAATACTATGTAACAAATCAGCCTGTACTTCTTTAGCCAGATGAGGAGCAAAATTGTCCAGATTTCCAACCCTCTTAGCACCCTGGCTCGCAAGCACCTCATCAGCCGCACCCCAATTCAGATTCTTTGCAATATTATCCCAATTATCTCCAAAATAATTTCCAATTCTTTTCATATAGAAACCAAGATTGTCGATAGCTTCAAGTCCACCTTTTCTTAAGACTCTTCCAAGCATAATGAAGCCATTATCTCCGTATTTAAGCAGGAATTTCTCCCCAACCTCTCCAGCTGCCGAGGTAAATCTCTTGATTGCGGCTCTAATGGCTCCACTTGGTACAAAATCAACTGCAAAGGCTACACCAGAGGCACCACAAGCAATGACATTTTTTACGATTCCGCATTGAAATGTCCAATCAACTCCATCTACAAATCTATCTGCCCCAAAAAAAGCTGCAGCAATAGAAGCAATCATCAAACCAGTGTCAACAAAAGTTATCCATTCTGATTGAAGCATTTTATACTTGTCATTTTCTACAATCACTTTAAACATTTGTATTATTTCTGGCTTTATTGTTTGGAGAATAACTGCATAACTCTTTCCATCCCAAGGATTAACATCAATAAAGGCAGTATCTTCTAGCTTGGCAACAAATGGAAAGCAGTTTAATGCTTGATTGTTGGTTCCAAATATAAACAAAGTTACATCATTGAAATTATACCAAAGCTGAGGATCATTGCATGCTATTTCATTGTCATATTTGGTAGTTATATCCAATGCAAGACTCTTGTTCTTAAGAACATCGCCGAGTCTATTTATCTGTAATTTTAATGCAGGTGATGCATCCGTAGGAATTATAAATACAGCATCTTTCCCTTTGCTTTCTTGCCCCATCCAACTCTTTTTTACAAAAAGTTTATCAAACTCATCAAATGTCACGCCTTTTCTCTGCACATATCCAATATCAGTAAGGATATTATCAGTCCTTGGGGTAAACCAATTATCCCAGAGTTCGTACCAAGGAGACATCTTAATATCTCTTCTAAAGCTCGGCACAACATAGTCATCTCCAAGAATAACAATATCCTCGCAACTTCCATGGCATTTTTCCTTTACAAAACTTGCAACCTCTAATGAATAATCATTCACCTGCTCTGCTGTTGGTGTGGAAGCTGTTACAATTCCAGAGGGCAAAATGCTTAAGACTAATAAAATTATAATTGCAAGGCTTAACATCAAATATTTATTGTGCATTTTTTAAATATTTGAAACCTCCAATTGTAAAAATCAATATCGCTATTTGAATTAAAGGAATCTTAACTTTTCCAAGAAGCAAATAAGAATTAAGCAGAATGCTTGTTATATGCAATGAAATCAGTATTGTTAATGCTGTTAATGCCCATCTCTTAAATTTGCTTAAATTATAGGCAGATATCAGCCCAAATATTATAAAAGCTATCCCAATAATTAAATTCAAAACAAACCCAATAGTCCCCCCAAAAATAAATTCTGTTAGTTCTCTACTTCCCATAAAGAAAATAATAGGCACAGCTATCAATCTCCACCCAAAGTAGAAATACATAAAGTAAGCTAAATATTTTATGTATTTTCTTGCTGCTTCTTTTATTTTTTTATTTATTTTAGTTTTCATTGTTTAATCTCCGAATGGCGGATTCTGCCAATTCTTCACATACCCATTTCTCATTTTTATTTAGAGTATTACAAAAACTTAAGTTCTCGGAAGCTGTAGCCTTGCATGCTAAAACAAAATAACTTTGGTTAAGCGGATTCTCCACTAGATTTTCGCAAGCTTTTAGATTTGTTCTCCTTGATATCATTGCAGCACACTTAAGAGGGTCTGCATACACTCTACATTTGACTGAATCAAGGTTTTCTAAAGCATTCTCAAGTATCTTTCTTTGCTCAAATTCCTCTTTTGCGATTCTGTGATTCTCACTAACTTCGATTATTGCACTGATTATCATCATAATTATGGCTATACCAACCGCAACCCATACAACTATGTTTATTATTTTTTTACTTTTATCTGACAGCATATTTCCCTCCTTCATACTGTGTTGGTGAATTCCACAAATTGTTTGTTAAGTAATCGCCAAGCTCATAAACAACCCCGTTTTCATTCAAAGCAGTCCTGTAAGCTTCTGCAAGCATGGCGTCTACTTCTTGGCTGTCTCCAAATCTTTCAATTAATTTCTTTCTGTCTGTTATGATTATTGTTTTTGGATTTTTTATTATTCCTACTGCAGATTTCTGCCCGTTGGCTATGCCTATGTTATATGTGTTTTCGGGCGCATCATTGACGCTGAACTGGCAAGCCTTATCTGATGTTATTGTAAAGCTGTTTGAGCAATTAAATAAAGTGAACGCAGTGTTGTCATAAGTAAGTGTTATTGTTTCTGTTCCACCATAATTCAGCCTCAATGTTAAAATATCCCCTGGCTGTTTGTTGACTTGAGTTTTTCCATCCGAATAGTCAATTTTCATTTGTGTTTTTGGAGTTGTCTGCTGGCAAGTGCTTTTGCCTGCCACGCAAGAATCACTTCCTGTGCAGTAAGCAATATGGCTCAATTCTAAACAAGTGTCTGCATTTGTATCCGCACATTGTACAATCTCATTTCCAGAACATAAGTAGCTTCCTGTAATACCGCACAAGTTTTGGCATATTTTTGGCTTGCAAATTCCCGGAAAGCCCGAATTAAAATCACAATATTCTCCTGCAGGGCACTCGCTGTAACTTCTGCATATCTTGTAAACTTTTATATCTCTTGTTAACTCGCTTACATATCCACTCCCGCATTTTTCGTAAATTCCAACAACGAGTGTATGAGAATTTCCCCATGCAGTCTGTCCGTTGTTGCAAGCATCAATTGAAGTTGGCTTTGGCGCATAAAGGTTAAACGTAACACTCTCCGAAGTTTTCGCACCAAGAGTTATATTTTTAGCAGAATAATACTCGTTTCCAGGGCAGCATTTTACTATTGGAGTAGTGCTTTGTATCCCCAACAAGCCCGAACTAAAAATTCCCATACTTTTCCATTCATCAGGCGCAATCCCTGCTTCAAGGCTTAATGTCTTGGCATAAGTTCCTTTGTTTTCTATTTTTGCAGTTATTGTAACTAACTCTCCCTCTTTCACACTTGCCGGAGCGCTGGTAATTTCAACAATAGTTAAGTTCCCGTAACAATCATTTGGGCAAGTATTTGGATTTTCGCCCAAGCCAGTATCGCAATTGCCGTCTCCGCATCCTCTGCAAACTCCAGACGCACAAGTATACCCACTCAAGCAAGATTTTCCGCAACTTCCGCAATTGCTCTCGTCATTTTGCAAATCAAATCCTTCATCCACCTGCCCATCACAATCATCATCCCAGGAGTTGCAGATTTCTGTTGCTCCAGGATAAATGTTCTTGTTATTGTCATTGCAATCTTTCAGCCCACAAACTCCTCCATAACTGCTGTAACTATCCCCGTCATTGTTCGGGCATGATACTGTAAGCAAATTTGACGAGCCATACTCATTCCCGTCATAATACGCATAAACTTTATACTCTGGGTCTCCGCTTATATCATTATGATATTCTGATACCCAGCTTGTTTTTGCAGGATTGCTTGAAAAATATTTTGATAATGGATTGCTGCTCGCCTGATTGTCTTTAATGCCCAAATCGTCTTCATAAACTTTTAATGTAACCAAGTCTCCGGATTTGCAATGCTCTCCTTGAACAGTTATTCCGACATTATCTCCAATAAACGCAGAAGCTTTGTCCCATGAAACCGAATTAATTGCACATGAATAAGGAAAACATTGTGCCCCTGCAGAGCCCCAAGGGTCTTCGCAATACTCATCAGAAGTGCAGGTGTCAATTTTTTGGTAGCATTTTATTAATTCAAGTTGTTTGCATTCATAAGGGTGCCCTGTGAGCCCTCCTTCACAGTATGTATTCCCAGTAAATGTGCAGCTTCCAGCAGTATTTGAATAATCTGAGCAAGTCTTTGTTACACAATTATGACTTACACATTTTTTTCCAGTATTACAGTCACTATTACTCATGCATTCATATTTTATGCATTGCCCATTACTACAATACTCATCAGACAAGCAATTCCCTAAACTCATCCAACAATAAGCACTCCCTAACTGTTTACACTGCAATTTTGTGTTAGTACTATAACATTTTAAACTGTTTAATTCTGAAGAAGTGCAAGTTCCATAATTATAACCCATTTCAGAGCATGTTTTTTGTATGCACTGATAATCTACACATTTTTCATATTCTCCGCAATCACTATTACTATAACATTCTATGCTTTGAGTACTGGTTTTAACATTTGCCCATGCTTCATTATCTATTCCATCATCATAGGTATAAACTTTAATATAAAATCCCCAATCATTAGTATTGTCCTTCATGATAGTGCATTTCTCATTACTAGTCCCAGATTTGATACTTTTGTTCAAAGGATTATCACCTGTATAATCATAGACATAAAGATTTAAGTCTCCACCGCCCATATCTGTTAATTCAAAAGTTAAAATGCCTTTAGATGAAGTATGAGTATAATACCAATCATTTGGCCCACTAAATGTAGTGCCAAAAGTTTCCCAATAACTTTTACCCCATATTAAATCATAAGCTTCTTCTATTGTATCTCCTCCATACATTATAGACATTGTTGGCTCTTTTCCTTCACTTACATTTTCTTCAGCATAAACAATGTTGGCATTAGCTAAGCAAATCATCAAAAGAATCACCCCAAAAACAAAAAAGGCGACAGAAGTCTCTGTAATCCCTTTTTTATCACCCCTACTCGATTTTTCTTTTAGAGGCATATAACTCCTAAGACACTAAATGTTATATATTTTCCTTTATAGTGTCTTAACTTTTTAGAAGTATCACAAGTATATAAACTTTTAGGCAACTCTCAAATTTGATAAATTAATCAAAACATTTATATAGTCGTCATTTATAAGTAATAATATGGCTAAAAAATTAGCCTTTATTGCAGCCTTGGTTTTTTTCTCAATTTTCCTAAACCTTTCTGTCTCCAATGCAGACACAAACATAACAGACTGCACAATAATAAACGAAAGCGGCAACTATTTCTTGCAGAACGACATTTTAAATTCAACTGCAGATATTTGCATTGACATTCAAGCAAGCAATGTTTATTTGGATTTGCAAGGGCATATAATTGAAGGAAAAGAAAGTCCTTATCATGAAGAGGATATAGGAATACAAGTTTTTAATGAAAATCTTTCTTTAGAAAATATAACAATCATTAATGGTTTTATAAGAAATTGGATTCTTGGGATATATTTAGAAAGCGCTAATAATTTAAACTTAACCAACGATACTTTTATGTACAATAGAGAAGGAATAACATTATATAATGTAAGCGAGTTTTTTTTATCAGAAAGTTTGTTTGACTCTAATTATGGAAGTATTGTTTTAGATGCCAGCCGGCAAAATAAGATATCAAATATACTTTTTTCAGATACTTTATATTGGGACATCAGATTAAAGGTTTACGAGGATAATCAATGTGATAATATAATTGAGAACACCACAGGAAGTAATGGCAAGCCTATTTTGTTTTATAATGAGTCTAATTTAATCATAGAAAATATGGAAGCAAGTGCCTTGATGTTATGCAATGCTGATAACTCAATTATAAACAATGTTACAATAAACAATCCTAATAAAAACAACGGAGTATACATAGCAAGAACAGAAAATGCGAGACTGTCAAATTTATTTATTAATAATTCTCATGAAGTCTATATAGGAGAGGATAGTAATAATATTTCTTTACTTGACTCTTATATTTCTTTTAATGAAAATGGAATATATTTTGAAAATATTACAAACAGTTTAATCAAGAATTGTAATGTACTTAATAACTCTGATTATGGAATTTATTTTGGGCGAAGTTTTAACAATAAAATCCTAGACTCTATTGTTGCAGACAACGGCGGATACGAAGAAGGTATGGATTTTTTTATAGGGCTAGACGATCCACCCTACTTTGAAGAAATGTATTGTAACAATATTATAGAAAATGTTACGGGAACCGGAGGCAAACAAATTTTTTTCAGCAATAATTCAAATCAATTTATAGAAAACATAGATGCTTCAGAGGCAATCTTTTGCAATACCGATAATTCTGTTATTAAAAATTTGACCATAAACCACATAAGAAACGGTTTATTATGGATAGTTGCAAGCGATAATTCCACATTCCAAAATCTGCTTGTAAATGATTCTATCGGAAGTTACTTATTTATAGCCAACAATACTAAAATATTGAACTCTACTTTCTCTTACAATTATTGGGGTTTAGTTGCTGTTGGAACTTGGAACACTTTATTTTCAGGCAATATAGTAAAAGCAAATTGTAAAAATAACCATAATGACTGTATGGGCGTAGCTTTTGGCGACGGAAATATTTTTGCAGAAATCTCACACAACAGAATAGAAGAAAATCAGTTAGGTTTAATTTTAGACGATATTTATAATAGTACTGCTTACAATAATTTTTTTAATAACGATCTCAATTTGTATTATGATTCAACAGTATTTCATAATCCATTTTCATTCAACACAACCCTCACTTCAGGCACAAACATAGTCGGAGGGCCTTATATTGGCGGGAATTACTGGGCTTATCCTAATGGAACTGGATTTTCACAGACTTGTTCAGACTCTGATAATAACGGGATATGCGACAGCCCTTACATAATTGATGAGAACATAACTGACTTCTTGCCTCTTAAGTTGTGGTCTGCTCCCCAGCCTCCAGCGCCAACCCCTCCGCCCTCTCAAACCCCTTCAAGCAGCAGCAATAATCATCATCATTCCCAGAGCTCCTCAAGCCCGAGCATAATTTCAGCCTCATCAAGCACAAACACTTACACTGCGAACAGCCAGCCCGAAAGCACATCCACTAACATCATAAGCCTTGGTAAAAAAGCTTCTGCAAAATCAGAATCTTCTATAAACGGCAAGGAAATAGCTCTCGGACTATTCCTCGGAATAGTCCTTGTCTTCCTTATAACACTTTTAATCTCGCTGTTAAAAAGGTAAATCTAATCAAAATCAGAAAAATCAAAACAAATCAGAACTTAAACACAACTCCGGCTTCTAATTCAAAGTCAGAATCCCTAGACACTCCACCACTGTACTTCCTGAATTTTGCACCAATATTAAAGCTTGTTCCTTTTCCGTCTCCATCGCCATTTCCATTAAACCTTGCTCCTATCTCAACTCCATAACCTAAAGAGCCATTTTTTTCCGTATATCCCATTCCGGGCAATGCAATAAGCTCTGTCCTTGCTGTTTCTGAAAAACTGCATACCTGAGGAGTCACAAAAAGAGATGTTCCGTTTCTTTTAAAAACCGGAATTCTTGCGCCAAGTGTTAGTGTGCTTATATCAGATGTGGTTACCTGAGCTACATTTCTTCCTGTAGATTGAAAAAAATCAATTCCTAATTCCCATTCTGTTCCATCTTGTGTTTTAAGCCCAACTGCTACTCCATATTTCATTGCAGAATCAAATTTTAAATTAGGGTCCTGTTCTA
>Ga0315289_10003133_pt1 | contig 25114 bp, 43 predicted proteins | sample YL17G11_40_MG_FD_203452 | JGI IMG/M metagenome (GOLD analysis project Ga0315289, IMG submission 203452) | Sediment microbial communities from Yellowstone Lake, YNP, Wyoming, USA - YL17G11_40 | ecosystem: Environmental > Aquatic > Freshwater > Lake > Sediment | place: USA: Wyoming | collected...
ACGACGCGCTCGAGCGACGCGGAAATGTCTCCGATACGGTAGGAAACAAGTCCCCGGATAACCAATGGAAGATAACGACATCGTAACTGTATCAGGAGTATCAAGAGTATCATTAAAGAGGGTCATAGGGACATTCGGTCTGGAAAAAACACTGAGACAGTGATACAGTGATACAGTAAGGGGTTAACATGATAGACATAAAGCTTATTCTTGAAAAAACCGACCTGATCGCGCTGGCCGAGGAGGCCGGGGCGCAATTCAACTCTAGCCACTCGTCGCGCTGCCCAGTTCACCACGGCAACAACCCGACCGCGTTCCATGTCTATCGCACCCAGGACGGCCTCGAGCGTTACCACTGCTTCACCAACTGCCCTGAGGGCGCCAACGGTGGAGACGCGATTGCGTTCTACATGCGCTGGCGGCAGGTTGATTTCAAGATCGCCGTGACTGAGTTGGCGCAGCGTGCTGGGATAGTGAATGGTAATGGTCAGCGCCCAGCGCCTCGCCCGGCGAAACCGGTCGCGCGTGTTCTTGTTGATCAACCAGACGAGCCGCCATCTGAATTATGGCGTTGGCGCGCATTGGCGTTTGTTGATTACGTTCAAGGCGAACTGTGGAAAGTAGCTGTGCAAGGAGCGCTGGATTACCTGATGGTTGACCGTGGTCTTGATGAGGACACGATCAAGTATTTTTGCCTGGGCTACAATCCACGCGATCTGTTTGATGACCCGGCCAAGTGGGGACAAGATGCCCAGTGCGTATGGTGTCCGCGTGGGATCGTCATCCCCCATACGCATGGTGGAGAGATACGATTTGTAAACGTTCGGCGTCCACTGCCAGGTGATGCGCTGGCCGCGCGGATCGGCGCGGTCAAGGACCTGAAAAAGACAAAGTTCGCCGCGGTGCGCGGTGGACTGCGCGGCCTGTTTGGAACCATCACCGGCAAGCCGATCGTGGTGCTGGCCGAGGGCGAGTTCGATACGATGCTGGCCCACCAGGCCGCGAGCGAGTTCTGCGACGTGGCGACTTTGGGCGGGGCGCGTCATCGCCTGGATTCGCACGACGCGGCGCTGCTGGCCGGGGCGTCCATCATCGTCGCCGTCCTGGATGATGACGAGGCAGGCAGTCGCGGCGCGGCCTATCTGGCAAGCGTGACTCCACGTGTGGTCACGGTCCTTCCACCGGATCACGATCTCACCGATGCGTGGAGGCGCGGAGTCAATCTGCGCCAGTGGATCGGTGGACTGGTTGCACAGAAGATGGAGACGTTGCTGAATAGAATGAACGGCGCTGCGCCGGATGGATGGATCGAGCTCTACCAGCGCGCGATTGACGCGGAGGCCGGTTGTGAATGAAAAATCCGCGCATGACCGGCGTGCAGATGTCCCACTTGGGCGTGCTGCTATGGATGGAGTACAAGCCGTCCGAGATCGCCGAGGAGATCAAGTGCAACACGGACACTCTGTACAAGAGTTATCTACCGGCGGGCTGCCCGCATCGCCGGGACGAGGAAGGCAACATCTGGATCGTCGGGACAGAGTTCGCGGCCTGGGCGCGCACGATGTTCAAGCGCTCCGTCGCGCGCACGACGGACATGGGACGCGATCAGGCCTGGTGCATGAAATGCCGCCGGCCGGTTGACGTGACTGACCTGGTGATCGAGCCAGCCAGAGAACGGCTAGAGCGAGTCACTGGCCGGTGTGCCGTGTGCGGATCCAAGGTCAATAGATTGAGACGAAGATGATCAACCGAGACAACTGGAAGCAAACTAAAATTTACATGGCGTACCTGGCCGAGGTCAAACAGCTCGACGGGGGGACGCTGATCAGCGTGCGCTCGCAGTTGCGTCACCTGCTAGAGTGGCTGGACGCCGCGCCGCTCTCCAGAGCGCCGGACGTTCGCCCGACGTTTCCGCGCTACGCGGCTGACCGTCTGGCGCCGGGCAGCGCGGCCCTGGCATGTGGAACGGCACGGCGCTTTTTTACCTGGCTGCGGATGTCCAACAAGCGCATCGGCAAGTGCATCACCGAGCTATGGGTTACATCGCTCGTGTCGCGCTCGCCTGGTCGCGTCAGGCAGTACGACGAGTACACGCTCGACGATGTGCGCGCGCTCGTGAGTGTGACTGATCGGTCACAGCGCGTCCGGCGCGACCGCGCTGCGATCGCGTTCCTGTTTTTGTCCGGGGCGCGGATCGGAGCGTTCTGCACGCTGCCCATAGAGGCGATTGACCTGGGCGCTCTATCGGTTCGGCAATGGACAGAGCTGGGCGTCCGCACCAAGCGCCAGAAGTCGGCGACGACATTCCTGCTCGACATTCCAGATCTGCTTTCCGTGGTCAGAGAGTGGGATACGCACGTGCGCTCACAGTTGCCGGGCAATGCGCTGTGGTACGCGCCGTTTGAACTCGATGGCAAGACGCTGGTGTGTGACCCGCCGGCGGATCACAGTCGCAAGTGCCACAACAGATTCGATGGCGGTCTGCGCTCGCTGTGTGAGTTGGCCGGTGTGCGCTATCGGTCAGTGCACAATTTCCGGCATGGGTTTGCGGTGTATGGATTGAAAGCGGCGCGCGACATGGCGGACATGGAAGCGGTGAGCAAGAACTTGATGCACAAGTCGCTCAAAGTCACGCTCGAGGTGTATGCGGTGCTTGGCGAGGGTGATGTCAAGGCCAGGATCGTTGGCCTAGGCAAGTAACCTGGTGACATCTGCATTGTGAGGTTTGGAATGAAAGCAATTACACTTACACAGCCATGGGCGACATTGGTAGCAATCGGGGTCAAACAAATCGAGACACGATCCTGGCGGACATTCTATCGTGGCCCTCTAGCTATCCACGCGGGCAAAAAGTTCTCTCCTCGCTTCGATTCGCAAATCCGCAAAGTACTGGAAGCAAATTGCATCTACGAGTTACCTACCGGCGTCATCGTAGCCACGTGCACGCTGGTCAGGATTATCCGAATCTATCCCGACAACGTTCCGCCTGCACCAGAATTCTATTTTGGAGATTACACGGCTGGCCGGTGGGCCTGGCATCTATCTGATGTCGTTGCCCTGGCCAAACCCATACCAGCAAGAGGATCCTTGGGGCTATGGGAATATGGCCTCAATAACTGAAATCAATGACCGACACAAATAGGGTGAAAAATCGCTTCAAAAATGTGTAGAGTTATGATAGGGTGTTTAGTATAGCAGAAAACCGCCCTATGTCGTATCGCTACACAGTTTTAACGCAATATTGATCATGCTTTCGGAGGTTGAAATGTCAACGAGATTGTGTTCCGTGTGTGGAAAAAATCTCTACAGAAAAAGGGTGTGGGAAAAGTATCGTGGAAAGGTCATCGGCTATTGTTGTGCATCCACTCATACGTTTTGCCGAGATGGTTCAATTCGCAGACGTCAAGATCGCGATAGTAGTGTGACGCCTCGATGCGTCACATCTCCAGCTCTGTCACAGCCCATCCCCGCCACGATCACCGCGACTACCACACCGAGCGGCAACCACGTCAGAGGATCGTCCACAAGCGAATGAGCCGCCACGACGACCAGAGCCGCGAGCCGCCAGCGCTCCACGATCACTCGGCGCATGATGCTAAGGGTCGCCGTGATCATCAGCATTCCGATCAACCCGACCTGGGCCGCCATGCCGAGCAGCGAGTTGTGGACGTGTGGCTGCACATAGCCGTCACCGGCGATGAGATAGCGTGGGCCAACTCCCCAGATCGGAGACGATCCGATCAATTCTAGACCCTGAGCGAAATATAGAAACCGAAGCGATGCTTCGTAGGGACGCAACATGTACAATCCTAGCACTAATACTGGAGCCCCAAGTAGCAACCACGGTTGAATCAGAACCGCGACGCCCGCAGCAGCTCCGAGGATTGCCCCGCGTGATACGGTCGCCAGGATGCCAGCGCCGATCACGCTCATTGCTGCGATTCTGCGCCAACCAGCCAGCGTGAATGCAGCAGGCAGCGTTATAGCCAACAATCCTCCGGTCGAGTTTTTGTTCCACATAGTTGTCCCAATCTCTGGCGAATGTGGGATGATTGATATCATCAGCACCAGCGCGGACAAGCTGATTCCGAAAATGACCAAGTCCCTCGACGAGTCACGCGACGCTGCTCGCATTGTCGCGTACACTGCTGCGCATACTAGCCAGAGCGATAGACCCAGAAGCGTTTGCTGATACGCATCTGTGATAGTCAGCGCGGCCAAGACGCCGATCACGACACCTGTGCCTGGAGAGACACGCACGCCGCGCCTCCACAGCCTCCATAGGCATAGCGCAAAAATAGCCGCCACCAATCCGGCGCGGATCGGCGCGGCCGCCGGATGCGTATTGTGCGTAACCACTCCGTCAATCAGCGTGAGTACGAGCAGTGCGATCCACATGTTTCAATCTCCATAACTGGGCCAGCGCCCACTTGCTGCCCGTGATTGTGTATACCGCCTCGTATTCATTTGTGAGAAGCACGCTATCAATGGCGGTCACAACCTCCCGATCGAGCAAGGGGCTCCTGATATAAAAGAGCCAATCGCATTTACTCGGGTCAGCCTGGTAGATACCTGCGGCGCGCATCGTTTCATCGTTCATCGTGTGACGCAGATTTCCGAGGGTTAAAATCGCTATCGGACGGTGTAGATAGTATCTGGTCAGAACGATGGTCGAGCTGTCGGCGTGACAGACGAGATCAGTCGGAGCAGAGTTCTGCTCCAAGTATCGTAATGCTCCGTCCAGACCCATGGAGCGATCGAGGAACGGCAATGTGACCGTCGTCATCAGCACCAGGCCGGATGCGATTCCTGCCAGCGTGCGCTGGCTGATGCTCCACTCGCGCGGCGACGTGATCCACCAGGCGACCAGCATCACCCAAAACGGAAATGCGCCCGACATTGCCCGTGCGATCATCACTGGCTGCCAGGCGAACGCGATGATGATTCCGATGATACCAGGAATGAACGCGAGACCGGCCAGCATTAGCGCTGCTCCGTTGCGCGTGCGAATCGCTTCGGCGATTGGGAAAATGATCACCATGGATGTGACAACGATGTTGACTGGAATGACCCAGTTGGGGCCCCAGGCTGGAAATATTTGCTCGTTCATCTGCTCCAACAGAAACATGATCTTGTTGCCGGTGATGCTCTGTGTCCAGTATCCCTCTCCCGATCCGATGGCGACAGCCTGATTCCACAAAGTCGGCAGCCACAGCAACCAGGGGATCATGCCGATTGCGATCCACATGGCCGCTCGCCGGAATCCCATCCGATTCCACGCGATCAGTCCGATGACAGGCATGTAGACTGCGGCTGTGTTGTGGCACATTAGGACGAGCATGGTTCCCAGGCTGAGCATGACCGGTTTGCGTTCCAACGCTCCGATGACGGCCACGAGCGTCGCGCACATGAGCAGCGAATAGACTCGCGCCTCGACGCTATAGTAGACAGCGAACGGCGCAACGGCCATGATGCCCGCTGCAACGAGTCCTGTCAAATCGCTCAGGCGCCGGGCTATACGCCACACCAGATAGATAGCCAGCAGGCCCAGCAGCAAAGATGGCAGGCGCAGCGCGAACTCGGATATTCCGAGCACCGAGAACACGCGCTCGATCATGTACCACGTCGGAGGATGCACGTCGGTAACGATCGCCGACCACATGTCATGAGCAGGCAGAGAAACGATCATGGCGGTGTAGCCCTCGTCGTACCAGAACGATTGTTGGATTGACGCCAGGCGAGTCACAAGGGCTAGCGCCAGGATGATAAAGAGTATCCGATGCTTGTTCATCACATCTTGCCCGAAAACGCCTCAGCGCCGATGCTGGACGCATTCCAGCCGCGATTCTTATTCTCGCGCTTGACTCGCCGTCTGCGCTTTTTTTGTTTGCTATTTCCGAACAGCGCATCCTGCTTGTGTCGTCTCTGTTTCCTGCTCATATTTGCCCCTTCCTAACCTCGAAATAAATCACAATGATTCCCCACAAAAACAGTCCCACCCCGACGAACATGATGGGAATGTGGGCCTGGGTAGTGATGATATCGTACAAGTGCGGAATCAGTTCCATGCTTTTGACACGGCCTTGGTGCTGCCGCTGATCACTCGACTGATGATGCCCTTTTTGCGCTTGACGCGCTTGGGCTTTGGCGGATGGCGTCGTTTCTTCATCGTATTCTTCCCTGCTGCCATAGATAAACGAACACGGTGATCGGCGCTGCTAGCGCTCCTCCCCAGATGAACCATTCCCACAGGTGCATCAATACCTCCACGTGAGACCGAGACGAATGAGCATAGACACGATCGTCGTGGCGAGTGCGATATATATCATCGCGTCACGCGCACGCGGCCAGACGAACCAGCAAATTGTGAATGGAATTGCCAACACGCCGCCAACGGTTATCCATTTCTCCAGGTGCATATTACTCCCTCCACATGATCCTGACGGCCAGGATCGTGATCATCACGGCGATGGCGATCCACGTCATCACCTCGCGCGCACGCGGCCAGACAAACCAGTTGAGCGAGAATGCGGCGACGCCAATGAAACATAACATCATCAGTTGATCGCGCGCGACCAGCGCCGCGATCCATTCCTCTTCTTGGGTCATTTAGTCTAGCCCTCCATGACAGAATCAGCTACGAATCAGACAATGTATATACAAGTGTTGCAGTTTCATTACAACTTGTCCAAACCCCTTGACATTGTATATACATTGTGTTAGACTGTAGACAATCAAATGACTGAGAAAGGAAATGAAAATGGAATCAGGATCAGTAGCAACACAGCAAGCTCTCGTAAAACACTTCAAACTTTCATACCGTAATGCAGCGAAACTCGCGGGGGTCAATCCTCGCACACTCTGGCAACACGTTGCAGCCAGACATGGATCGAATGTGGCAGCTTGGGGATCGCGTTCACAAAGCATAAAAGATGAAGCGATTGAAAAGGCACGCAAACTGATAGCTAAGAGTGCATCGTGAGAAGGCCATGAAAAAGCACATTGACCCAACCACCAAGAAACTCTCCTCGATCCGCCTCGCGCCATCTGAACTCATCGCTCTCCGCGATCTCAGCGATAAGCTCGGCATGACCTATCGTGGCCGCTCCAGCGCCGCCGCTATTCTGCACCACATCGCCGCCGGCGAGGCACTCGTTCTGATGACCGCGCTCGACACGTCCGGTGCGATGCGGGATGTTGCGTCGCGCTTACCACCAATCGCGGAAACTTTTGACGACGACATCTGCGAACTACTGAAAGCAGTCTCCAGTGCGCTCTGGATTGCTGCTGATCTCAAGCAGCAATTTGAGCAAGCTGAAGCGGATGAAATCAAAGACGATTACACCCCTTAAGGGTGTCCTGGGACAAAGACTCGTAGCTGATTCAGTTTTCAAAGTTCGACTGCCGCGCCACAAGCGCGGCATTTATTTTGTCGTCCTCGTCAGGGGTTGCACGTTGAATTGCACCATGCCGCCATAATCATGCATCGGCGTCATCTTGATCACGGCGGGTCGCGTGGGGAGCGGGACTGGCGTTGCAACGATGAGCGCTGGCGCTGCGACCGGCGCGGCCGTGGGCTTGGCCTTGTTGGATTGCCAGACGCGCGTCGCGGCGTAGCATCCACCGCAGGCGCAGATTGCGATTGCAGCCAGGATCGCCAGCATGAGCCACGCCTTGCGCGACCGCTGCTTGCGCATCCGTTGGATGTTGACTACGGTCGGCGACCAGGGTCGCCCGTCGCGCTCGGCGCGAATGATCTGCATCCGGTCAAACAGTTGCATTGTGATTCACCTGGTGATTCACACTCAAACAGCGTGACTGTGCTCAGCGCAGTCACATGATTACTACACTCGCTTGGCGATGTGCGGGATCGTGGCCCAGGCCAGCACCAACAGAATCCCCAAGACGATCACACCGGCAGCCATGACGTTCACGTATGCGCCGAATAGCAACGCGAACGATTCAGCAAAGTCGAACAGGTATCTCATTCTTTTGACACTCCAATCTCGCCGCCGAACCCGATCCGGCCTAGCCACAGACCAAATGAGACCAGGATGACGAATATAGCGGCCCCCACTGCCATCCGGGCCAGCAAAACCAACATGATCGTTCCTGCCATCACATTCGCCTCCAGGTCCAAAGTTGATAGATCACGTCGTATAGCCAACGACAGGCGAACAGCGTAATCAGGATCAGCAGCGCGGCCACGATCGCCATGCCGCCGAACGTCCACTGGTACACGATGCTAAACGTCTGGCCTGAGCTGAGCGTGATGATCACGGTGGTTGGCATCTAGCTCACTCCCCACAATTGCAACGTTCCATCGTACAGCCAGCGCGCCGCGAACAACGTCACGAGCAGCGATGCTCCAGCAGCAGCTCCAATTTCGTCAAAGTTCCACGTGTACATCAGCGTGGACTTGCCGACAGGAACGCCGCCTGGCGTCGGAGTCGGCGTAGGCGTCGCCAGGTTGCACCAGAATCCGTGACAGAGTCCATAGTCCTCGCTCAGTGCATGACCGATGACGGCCTGGCCGAGCGTGGCGTCCGCTGCGTAATCGCCCGAGCTCGCGCGCTGGCCGCCGCTGCCGATCACGTCGCGCGGAATGGCATAGTTCTGCGATAGTCCAATCGCTATGGCAGCGCCAAACGTCACGCAGACGATCAACAAAATTATAATGAACCGTCCCGTTACTCTCATTTTATCCACTACGTTTCAGTGAAATAGGTTATGTTAAAAATAAAGCGACTACCCGCTTTCACATTAGAGGCAGGCCAGGCTTCTGCTCCTGTGACATATTGTAGAATCTGTGCTGTAGTTGTAGCTGGTTGAACGTATCCCTGGAGCGCAGTGATAGCCTGCTCCGCTAATCCAGCTGCGCTGATTGATATTGCGCTGTAAAATTCTGCTCCGGATGCGCACGTAAATGGAAGTCCGGTTAGAGTCAACGATCCTGCGGGGTTGCTCACAGTGGCAACTTCAATGTAACCTGTTACATGAACCACACGCCCGATTTTCGTGTACGCCAGCGTATTGGACCCCAACGTGATGGAGCCACTCGCAGAAACAAGCGTGACTGTTTTCGTTCCATTGGTGGCCGTCAGCGCGGTCGTGGCGGTCGTGGCCCAGGTGGCCGTCAGCGCAGTCGTGGCGGTCGTGGCCCAGGTGGCCGTGAGCGCGGTCGTGGCGGTCGTGGCATTGGTGGCCGTCAGCGCCGTCGTGGCGGTCGTGGCATTGGTGGCCGTCAGCGCCGTCGTGGCATATGTGGCGGTCGTGGCATTGGTGGCCGTGAGCGCGGTCGTGGCATACGTGGCGGTCGTTGCATTGGTGGCCGTGAGCGCTGTCGTGGCGGTCGTGGCCCAGGTGGCCGTCAGCGCCGTCGTGGCATACGTTGCGGTCGTTGCGTTGGCGGCCGTCAGCGCAGTCGTGGCACTATCTGCCGTCGTGGCATACGTCGCGGTCATGGCATTGGTGGCATTCAACGCCGTCGTGGCATAGCCTGCCTGGAACGCGAATGGAGCAGTAGTGAAATGCGCATCAGGCTCCAGCAATTGCACGCCGTGCGTTCCATCGTCGAACCAGACGCGCAGCCAGCGGTCTGAATCTAAGAACATCCCGTAGGTGATCGGGTTCGTCTCGCCGAGCAGAGCATTGAACAATCCACTGATGACCGTCAACGTGACGGACTCTGTTGGCGTGATCGCGTCAGTGCCGTCATTCGACCAGTAAAATGTCTCGGCGCTGTCCACGATGGCAAATTTGAAATAGCCGGTCCCACTGAATAGAGATCCATCAGATAGCTTCACCTGTCCCTGATACGATATGAGACTGGGAGTTTCGTGTTGCAGTGGACATTCATCGTGGTTGACGTTTACGTCAGCCCAAACGCCGTCAATATAGGCTGCGTTGTAAATATTGAATGACACGTAATAGTCGCCAGGCTCTACGATTGAACAGGAGCCGAACCACTGCCATGCATTTGATGTAACATTTTTGTAATCAATTGAAATTTGATTCGGATATAGTATGAACATGACACTTGTTTCCGTGATTTCTGTACCCCTTACCCAGGCGCTCAGGCACAGATTTCCGCCATTGAAATGAAACGGATCAGATGTCAAGTCAGTCCCACTCTGAGGATCATATGCTTCGACGTGATCGCTATAGTCTCCACAAACGAATTCATCTGTGGTAGCTTCGTGAATGCCATCCCATCCGACGGTCCAGCCAGTCAGGCCATTCTCGAATCCAGGATTCGTGATGAGGTTGCTGATTTGTGATAATGGCTTTCGACCTGGCGCGGCCTGCGTCACCATCACCAGGACGATCAATAGTATTGCAACCAGTGCGACTCCTGCAACGATCCATGGGATGAGCTTGCGATTGATTACCATCGCGACCTCCGTCTCCTGCCGCCACCGCGCAGAACGCTCGGCCCGAGTGAGGGTAAGCCACTGCTGCGCCTGCCTCCATCGTGCACGACGACGACTCCGCCGGTGGAGGGCGGAATGCCCTTGCCGATTTTCTGCATGACGAATCCAGCCAGCCACAACATGCACATGATCACGATCCGGCCCGAGATGTAGTAGGTGATGATAGTCGGCGTTGCGATGTAGAGCAGAGTCGCAGTGAGACGTGCGATGGGACTGGCGTACTGCGTCCAGTCAATCTTAAAGCTTCCCAAATCTATGAATGGAAAGTTCAGCACCTCGAACAGGTCTGACAGGTCGCTGATGTTGGCCGTGTTAGCAGTCTCTATCGCATTCTCACCGCCAACGCTCATCGCGCCAAACATGACGCCTGTTCTGACGAGCTGCACGCTGTCCACGACGACCGGCCCACCGGATGCCGTTTTCAGTTCAATGTAACCAGGAAACGTCAAGTTTGAAACGAATGTATAGTTGCGCATCAGCGTCCGTGATATTGTGAGCGTATCGAGCAAAGTCCCATTGGACATGACCTCAAGCGTGCTGGTCGTTGCGGCCTGCGCTCTGACGGTGAACGTGTACGATTGCGTTGACGTGATGTGCGTCACCGTCTGCGAGATAAACTCGCCGACAGGGATCGAGTAGCGGTGCGGCGACCAGGTCGCGCCATCGGTGCCGGTCCAGGGTTTATCGGTCCAGCCGAACATGTGCGGATCGTTCACGATGTAGCTGGGCGCGGGCGTGGCGGTCGGCGTCGGCGTGGGAGTAAAGTATGGTGTGCCGAATGGCGTCATGGTCGCGGTGGGCGTTGCGGTCTGTGCGCTGGTTGGTCGAGCCACGCCGATCATGGCGATAGAGATCAGGCAGAACGTTGTCAGAGCGATCAAAGCACGTCGCATGATTACCCCCCTACCCTGCTAGATGAACGGGATCAGTTTGATCAGATCAATGACCCGCTGCACGATGCCCCACATCGAGACGACGAACCGTATCGCGGTGATGGCGGCGATGTCTATCGCGGCGATGACGAGCCAGACGCCGATAATGCCGAGCCACTCAAAGTCGGCGAACATGATCATCGCGCCGCGAGCGAACGGGAACGGGGACAGAGTTCGGATGCGCAACACAAGTTTGTTTGTTTGAGTGTTAATCGAGATCAGCGCCAAATCGAACCATCCGCCAATGCTGGTTGTGATGTCAATCGCAGATTGGAGAGCCTCTTTGATCTCGTTCGATGGATCCACAAAGTCCCAGGTGTTATTCATCTGTGTAACTGGTGCGTTACCAGAACACGATATGACCTCGTGAGTTACGGGATCCAGAATACAATTGGCTGAGCTATAGATGGTGGTTGCGTATGGGCAGCTCATGTCCAACCAGTTGGGCGCAATCGGGCCGGTCGGGCACGTCGGCATTGGCGTGATCGTCGGGCCTGGAGTTGTAGTGGCGAACGGGTACGGCGTGTGCGTCATGGTCGCCGTGCAGCTGGCCGTCACCTGGGCAGACACGCTTGCGATTGGCATCGCTGCTATCATCAAAACGGCTAATAGGCCAAGAGCGGCAATCGCAGTCATAGAGATGCGGATTTTCTTATTCACTGGGTCCCTCCTCTGTGCCTGGCTGCGCCATCCCGCGAATTTGGTTGACGGTCCAGAACACCAGGCTGACCGTTAGCATCGAGCAGACGATCAGCGCGATGATGTTGAACCAATCGCCGACCTGGTTTTGTACTGATAGAATTCCAGCCAGCGCAAAACACAGCCAGTAGCCATCGCCAGAGCACGAGAACGGATATTGAACCGCAGAATCGCCGCGGATCTCGGTCATCATTTCCTGGAAAATGCTGATCACCAGTTGAATGCCCTGAGCGAATAAGGTCATGAATTTTAGAAACAGCGTCAGAAAGATTTTCAGCAGCCATAGAATGACGTCCAGGATTCCGCACGTCGGCGGGATGATCATGTCGGGGATGGCGGCCAGGATCGCCTCAAGGAGTGCAATGATCTCATCCAGTTGTGCAGACAGTCTTGACGCGAACAGGTTGAATTTGTCTATCCACGCAGTGTAAGCGTTGTACTGCCAATTGGCGATGCTGATGGTCGTGCACACCAACGGATAGATCGCATAGTTGTAAGTCAGCCCGGCGATGATGACCGGCGCTGTGCCGCTATACTCTTCGCTGATGGCGTAGGGAGCTAACTGGTAAAATCCAGTCGTGTTGGTGTATGGACTGTTGACGCTGCCACATGCTGGTATCGGCAATGTGCCTGGGTCGTTGGGTGGATGAGGGTTGGGAGTTGGGCCCGAGGCTGCGCGCAGACAGATGTTGGTGTATTCCAGCAGATCATCATCGTTCACGATTTGCAGCGCGCCGTTATAGTATCCGCCCGGCGGAACCACGAACGAAATCTGACCTGCGAACGCATAACCGACCACGTCAAATACCCCGACGTTGTCATAGTTGCCGGTGCCGTTGTTGTTGTAGCTGACGCGCAGCGTGTTAATGTCCTGCGCCTGCTCGCCTGACACGTCCAGGAAGTACGAGCCGTACAGAGACGGCTGCGCGTCTTGAACATAGTCGTTGCCAGCGATGGGCACCCCGATAGCAGTCCCGCCGCTGGATAATGTCCAAGTTCCCAGGCACGACCCGATGGGCACTGGATTCGTGATCGCACCGGCGCCGGAGCCGGTTGGCTGGACGCATACCGTATCCATCAGCACCGTGCCGCCTGCCTCGTTGGTGATGCGCAGGAGCGCGGTCGGATTTTCACCGTCGCCCGCCATGTTAGCCGAGATCGTTACGCTGTCCGAGTTGATGCTCGAGTACTGCGCCGGTGGGACGATCTGATGATTGGCTGTGACCTGGCCAGGCGAGGATGCTCCCATGATGACGCTGTATTGGCCTGCCTCTGTTGCGGATTCGATGTGGGCGGCCGTCTGGACAACGTAAGTCATTCCGACGACGAGGCTGGTCTGTAGATTGCCCCAGGTTGTGCCAGCGGTCGCCACGGGAATATCCTGCTCAATGAACGATCCGCCGGGTATCCTGGCCCATCCGCCTGTGCCGCTGGTGAGGATGCTCGCGCCTCCGACTGTCCGCCACGACGAGGTATCTGCGAATTGCGGGTTCGCATTGATGCACGTCCCGGTGAGCACAGGCGCGGGCGGAGCCAAAGTCCCACCAATACACACGCAGTTTGGGATCTGGGGCCCCGGCACGATGTAAGTGTCGTCAATGTCAACAGCTTCCAATTTTGCATCCTGGATCGGAGTTACGCAGTACGTGCTATTACAATCAGTGGAAAGTTGGATTTGACTGGTAGAGGGAAAATAGACAGAGTTCTGAATCCATGTCCCGTAGCCTGTATCGCTGCACTGTTCACTCCCATTCACCAGCAAGCGCGCATTGGCATATTTGCGATTCATCCGGTAAACAAAGTTGAACGGCCCTGTTGGCAATTGCATAGTTTTGATTCCCAAATGTACCGGAGATGGGACAATGCCTAATGCTCGATTGTTCGCACCATCTCTGAATCGCAACATGCCTTGGAACGAAGACGGAAAATATTGAGACAAGATGCTTGCACTGCCAAGACTAGTCCAATCTCCACTGTACAACACGTAAGAGATATCAGTGTTGTATCCGACTGACAACGCCAATGGAAATCCGACGCTAAACCCTGTTGGAAAGAAAACAGGCGCAGCAAAGCCAGTATCAAAACCAGGGTCTTGCAGAAATCGCTTGCTGCTGATCATGTCTGCACTGGTGATACCACACGGTCCATAACCAGACGCTGACACAGATGGCGTCACACAGATAGAATCTATCGCGGTTATGCCACCCAGGACATCATCCATGACAACTTGAAACGTGCTAGATCCTGCGATGAGCTGAACGGATGTAGTGAACGTCGTCCAAGTGCTAGTCCCGCTCGGAATCTCTATAAATCCGGCCTGCGCACCGTTGTCCATAAATCTGATCACAGTCCCAAGTTCCGATTTGGCGCTGATCACCGCGCTATAGTAGCCCGTCAGCGAGATGGACACAGCTTGTTGGATGTCTCCATAGCCAACCGCAGTACGTGACCAGTTGTGCGATGTCCACGTTGCGCTCGTCCCAACCCACGACGACGGGCTGACAAAATGGTAATCCTGCACCACGCCACAGGCAGACAACATGGTCGTGCTGATCGGATGAATGCAAATCTGGTCAGCCGTGATCGCCTGGGCCGTGTTGCCTGGCGACGCATACAGAAATACCTCGTGCGCTCCAACCGTCGTCACGGTCACACCGGCGCTGTACCACTGGTACGCGCCGTCCGAGACGGTGATCGGCTCGGTGCATTCGCTGCCCAGGCAGGCATACATATGATTGGGCCATTGCGAGCGCGCCAGGATGCTGACGCTGTAGACGCCTGTCGAGCTGAACGTTCCATTTTTGCGGATCGAGCCATTCGCCGCAATGTCGTATTCGCTCCAGCGCCACGTCGCTCCGGACGTGCTCCAGTCATCAATGACGAAATGTGTGTTGGAGATGATATCGCCGCTGCACTCTTGCAACGCAAAAGTCATCGGCGGGCTGTAATGGATTACGCACGCGTGCGAATTCCACCACGCGCCCGGCTTGTCGAACGCCGTTCCACCGTTGGCGATCCCATTTTCAATGATGGCCTCGTTGATCACGCCATCGTAACTATAGCCCATCGCAGTACACGCAGCACCTCCGATTCTATCGCAGCATTTGACCGGATAATCGGTCTCGCCGCCAGGACCATGGATCATTGCATAATCAGCATCGTTGCATCCGCCCATACTCATATCCGCGCCAGCGCCGGACGGCAGATTCCACGAGTCGAATACGTTGATCACGCCGGTCAGGTCACTCGTGTATGCAATTCCCGCGCCCTCCTGCCAGCTATGCTGGCCGTTGCCGTCGGTATAGTAATAGCCCGCCACACAGTCAATCCAATAGATCGGTGTAGGCGTTGGCGTCTGCGCCACGGCGCTCTGATCCGTCAGCGCTGCGCTGACGATCAGCATGGCGCTCAGCATGATGAGCGCGGCGATCAGCAAACAGATTTGTCGTTTGTTCATCGTGTACCTCGTGTGACTCGGCGACCGCAGAGTCACATTCCCATCTGCCCATGCAGGCGCACACATCGCGTCCTATTGAAATCACGATCAGGATGACACCGAACCGCACAACCGAACCGCGCATGTTTCCAACGATAGACGCGCGAGATCCGTTCATAATACAACCACCACAACATATGTCCCATAGCTACCTCCATTGATGATCACCTGTGACCTGGCCAGGTCACAGGACGAAGGCCGCCCGCTGGGTCGGGCGACCGACTGCGCGGTTTAGCCGAGCCCGCTAACGGCGCCTTTCACAACCCGGATCAAGAGACCCAGGATGCCGACGCCGAGCGTCAGGCCGATGCCGACCGCGGCGATGGGCATCAACGCGTTGAACATTGCGGACGCATAGCCCATGATCGCGTCGATGTCGATATTAAAGCTACCCACTTGTATCACCCCCTTTCTGTTATGATTTTTCCACACGGACGCGGTAGCCGCGCCCGATCAGGAACGCAAGCACGGCCCACACGCCGGGCCAGATGCAGCATATGAACGAAACGGCAATCCACGGGCTGGCATCACGCAACACTGGGGACCTCCTCGAGCTCGGAATTGATGCGCGCGCAAAACTGCGTATATTCGTCATCGCCACTACCGGTCTTTACGGCTGGCATCTCTACCGGTATGCCCTGTGTGAGCAATTCGCCCGGTTTTAGGCTTTCGGTCTCTTGTCCAACCACCTTCGTCACGAGAACTTTGCTACCGGATTTATTGCCTGCCGTGAGAATGTATTCGCCATCCTCCATGTGAAACGTCTCGTTTCTGTAAACTTTGGCAATCTCTTGCACTTCCATTGACGATATGCCGCGACTCTCGAACTGCCTCCACAACTTGCGATGTGAAAAGTTGCCTTCAAAATGCTCCAGTGCATATTGTGCAAGCTCCTGGATAGTCACATCGTGCGCCATGCGCCTAGAGCTAAAGCGTCCGCCCTCGGCGTCGTCAGTGATCTGGCGGCGCAGGTTATCGTTGATGAACGCGATCTGGAACGGAGTGCGCCAGCGCCCGCGCGACAAAATGGCTCGCCCGGCCGGTACGGCCTCCTGAAAACAAGCGTCGCCGTTGCCGATGACGGTCATGCTGTCGTACACCGATGCGCACGCCAGGCCGATGCGGCCAGGGAAATTCGCGGTAATGAGAGGCGTCAACACGTTTTTGTCCGGCCGCTGCGTAGCCAGCACCAGGTGAACGCCCGTCGCTCGACCGGTGCCGGCTATCCTCGCCATAAATGACTCGATCTCGGCCTTGTGTTTCAAAGTCCGATCCAACATCACCACCGCGATCTCATCAAACACCAAGACGACGTAGGGCATTTGGTCTTTGCGATGCCGGTTGTTGTACTCGCGGATGTGATTGCAGCCGCGCTCGGAGCGCAGCAGCGTCATTCGGCGCAGCACCTCTTGCCACATCAATTCCATGATCCCCAGAACCTCGGACGGCTCGGTGACGATGGGACAATCCAGGTGAGGCAATTTGTCATACATGGAGAACTCTATTCCTTGTTTCAAATCAATCAGCACCAGGCGCACCTGGCGCGGGTCGCGCTTGGCCAGCGTAGCGATAATGCAATGCACCAAGTTAGTCTTGCCCGCGCCGGTCGAGCCGCCGATGAGAAAATGCGCGCTAGTGTTGCTCTGGAAATCAATCTTGATCGGCGCTCGATTCTGGCCCATGCCGATTGGGACGACCATCGGGCCATCTTTTTGTGTCAGCATGTTGTAGGCATCGGGATAATCCACGTAGCGCGGAATGTTGCGCAGACCAGATTTGCGGTCAATCAGATACCATAGTCCGGTCTCATCGAGGTGATAGTGCAGCGTCTTGCCGATCGTGCACTCTAATCCTTTGATGACTTCCTCTTTGGTCATCTCGACCTCATTGACGCCGCGCGGGAGCTTGCGCGAATTGACCCGATAACGGAATTGGTCAGGCCCGATCTCGACCGCCTCGAACTGGACGAACCGCCGGACTTTGTCACCGTCGAGCGAAAAAATATAGTCGAGACCAAGCTGCCCCAATTTCTGAGACATGAGCCGTCCGATGTCTTTGGCCTCTTTGCGAGAGAGTTTCCACCAGCGCCGCTCGGCGTCCGCCTGCGTGCGCGCGAACGTGTTGCGCTGGGTGACGTGCGCGCGGATCGCCTCGCGGTCCTGGAGCTCGTCTACTGAGAATCTGCGAGGGAAGCATCCTGTGACTCTGCGTCCGATGCGCCATCCAACGCATCGGGCGGTTGCGAGTCCGGCAGCCCACGCGCATAGTACAACATGAAGGAGCGTTTCCAGGTGCGCTTGATCTCGGGCCAGTCCAGGCCGAGCGTCCACAAGAAAGGTCGGGAGCGTCTGCGTAAGCGTTGCCATGTCGAATCACTCGTCAAAACGTAGAGCACCGTCATCGCCGAGATGCCCAGGCCGAGACCGGCCAGGCAGGCCAGCGCGACGGCGAACACGTCAAGTAGGATTTTCCAGTCCATCTGACCGATACTTGTTCAATATGATCATGGCGGCATCAACGTCGGCGTCCGACATGGCCTTGCTGACCAACGCTGTCAACGCGTCCTGATCCTGCTGTGACAGGTTGCGCGTTCCATTGATGACCCAGAACAAACCTGGGTAGCGGTTCATGTTTCCGAAAAAGATTTTCGTCACATCAAAGACCGCTCTCACCTTCGACATCACCGCAACAACCTCACTAGGAGAATGGCAACGGCCAGCGTGAGCAATTGCGCGCCAATGATTGCATCCAACACGCCGCCGGATTTGATATGCGCCAGGGTGATGCGCGGAAGCGGCCACAGCGCCGGAGCGCCATTGCTGAGCACGTCAAGAATGATGTGGCTCGACCATCCGGCCAGGACGTAGACCGCCAGGTTGGGCGAGACTATTGCGACCAGTGCAGCCACGCCAACGGCGGTGATGAGCCAATGCGAGATGCCGCGATGGCCGAACAGGCCGCGCGCCAGGCTGCTCCCGCCCGGCACGTTGACCTGGAGCCAGTCCGGAACGAGCGCGGCCAGCGCAGCGATGGCGATGCGATAATCACCGCCGATCGCCGCGCCTGCCAACGCCCCACCCGCCACGTGCGTCAAGCCGGTCACGGTACCGTTGTTCCTTGATCGGCAATCTGCTTGCCGGACTTGGCGAAAATCCGTCCAAGTTTCTTGGCCCAATATTCGCGCTTACCGTGCTCGAGGGGTTTGTCCCACGAGCGCAATTGGCCAACCGCCTCGCCGTTTCTGATCAGCAGCACGGTCAGCTCGCCGGGCGCGCCCTCGGCCGGTTCTGCCTCCGGCTCATAGTACAAAACTTTCATCACGCTATCGCTGACGGTGTGGACCAGAAGCTCGATCACGACGATGGCGATGTACAGACCGAGCAGCGCGATGGTCGTCTGGCTGATCAGCTCGACCGGGACATGATTGGTCGAGATACTGATGCCGAGCGCCAGGCCGAGAACCAATGAGATGGGGACCAACACGATCGCGTCAAATCGTTTTTCCATGTTGCCTCCTATTTGATGCCCAGGAATTTGAGCACCACCAACAAATCAAACGGCAGACCGCACAGGATGAACAGGATGAGGGGCAGGGTGCAACCTGGCAGGCAGCCGCGTCGAGGGCGCTCGCGCCCATCGTGCCCGCTTCCCCCAGACAAGCGGGACGCGGCTGCAATCATTTCAATGTCGCGCCTGTTCAACATCGGCTGCCTCCGAGATAAGTAAATCATAATTTGTGCAAAAAGTCAGTGGAATATTAAACAAAAAGACCTGACAGGTATTTGACCTGTCAGGTCTTGGTATGATTTACTTATCAGGTTCTATTTTCAAACCATTCTATTGAACGTTTGCGTTTTGCTTCAAGCATATCTGGATCATCACGTTTTTCATCTTGCTTGGGTGAGACTTGCGTGTAGAGCATGATGTACCCACATTGCTCACAGACATAAGCCGTCGCACTCGGATTCATCCAATCCAGCCCAAAGAATGTCGCTCCACTCGTGCTCATCAACACATCGCGTGTTGTGAATTCAGTTCCCCCACACACATTGCACTTGCGCGTTTTTCCATTGCTATGATTGAGCGTCTCTAGCTTTGCGGTCCGGATCGCGAGCTGCCTGATTTCCTCTTGTTGCTCTTGAACAAGTTGCTCGCTCTGCCTGAGCATGTTGTAGAGTTTTTCCCAATCCTGTAGAGTCAATTGCAGCTCGCTCATCGCGCCTCCTTTCTGACCACCATTCTATCTCATTCGATAGCTGACTGCATGACGCTTATCTGACAGTTGCTCTACTCTCTGTGCGGACGCACCATCTTGTCGTAGGCGATAGAGACGACGGCGCTGATGACGACGATGGCAAAGATGAGAAGCAGCCATGGGTTGATGTAGATCACATTCGATGGTTGCCTACCCGTCCATTGACCAAACCATCTCTCAAGTGCTGAGCGCGCCAGGAATGTTCCAAACTCGAATGGGAATGAAAGCGCAAGCGCAATCATGGTCGCCATACCCATCACCCAGCCGGTCACCATCAACACGCACCCGCTGGGCGGGATCATCTTTTTGAAATAGCCGGTCCCGAACAGGAACCCCAGCAACACGAGCGGGACGCCCCAGATGAGCACGCTGATAAGCTCGATGCTGATCGGCATGATGCCCTCCTGTTATTCACTCGGATCCATTTCAGCGTTATAGACGCTCACCGATAGGGATCCATCTTTGAGCATCCGCATCAGGCTGACCACGTGATAGCGTTGATCGGGTGTGAGAGACAAAGCCTCGTCGCACAGCTCGCGCAGACCTGGCGCGTCGTAATCAATCGGCTTTTCTTTGGTTAGACCAGCCCGATACCGAACCTCTTGCTCTGGAATGTTTAACGTGATGGCCACCGCGTGGCAAAAAGAATCTCCAGGCGGCTGATCTCGATTCAAGACGTGAGACACGTAACTATGGTCAATTCCACCTGTCTTGGCTAACTCCGTTCTACGTATTCTTGAGCGTCTCATCTCAGATATGATCCAGTCAACAAAGTCTTGCTTGTCCATAAACACATTTTAGTGCTAATTCGTGTGATATTCAACCCCTAATTTTGACTATTGACAAAATACTAATAGTATGCTAGTATAGTGACTGTGAAACACAGTTCGGTGATTGGAGTCACAATGGAAGACAAGGTACAGATCGGATTCACTGTAGACCGCGAAGTGAAAGCTCTCCTGGAACAACTGGCGGACGCCGAGCATCGTTCCATGACCAACTATATCGAGACCATCATCCGCCGAGAAGCAGAAGCAAAAGGCCTGCCCAAAAAAGCCAAGTCCAACAACGCCAGGAAATGAATATGAGATTCATCCAGCGCACGCGGAGCAGGATACCGCTCCTGCTAGATCTGATTCTCCGCAGCAAGCCGACGTTCGATGACTTTGAATATGAGTGCAGCTTGTCACGTAAAACAGTCTCGCGCATTCTGCACGATTTGGAATATCGTAGAGTGCTGAGCATCCGGCGCGGCCGCGGATGCGTGCGCAACGAATATCGAATCAATGGAGGAATGCAATGAGTATCGAGTGGGGACTGTTGTGGTTTGACGATACGCCTGGCCGGATGCTAAAAGAAAAAATCTCGCAGGCGGCCACGCGCTATCAGATAAAGTACGGCCAACCTGCAACGATGTGTTTCGTTCATCCATCCATGCTCGGGGATGTGGTGAATGTCGGCGGGATACAAGTCAACGGCCTCCGGACGGTTTTGCCTCATCATTTTTGGCTGGGCGTCGGATGCGAGAAAAAGGCAAAAAAAGAGCCATCCTCGGAATCTCTAGAAACCGTGGAGCGAACGACTACGGATGCCAACCAGGCATCACCAGACACTTGCGGACAGGTATAAAAGGCTATGGCTATCCAGACCCTTGCAGAGGCTCAAGACCCTGTTTCATCTATGAACCGGCTCAAGTCACCAGCAACCGCGCGCGCGTTCCTGGGGCTTTCTTTGCGCGGAATTGCAGAGAAAATTACGGACACCAAAAGCAATGATTTGCATCACGTCTCTCGGCAATTCTGGAGTGACGTTGAACATGGCCGCAGTAAGTTAGAAGTCGAGCAAGTGCGCCAGGTGGAGAGCATCCTGGCCGAGGCGCTGATGAATGAGCTGGCCTACGACGCGATGCTCTCAGAGGTGACGCGCCGGTTCGCTGTGAGAATCAAAGTCGGTCGGACGGGGACATGGACGACGCGCGTGTTCACCACGTGCGTCAAGTGCAAGCGAGCGTATCATATCACGCGCATCGCGTCCAAGCGGTGCCCGAGGTGCATCAACAGAGCAAAGAGGAGCAAACAATGAACGCATGGAATATTGATGATGAGTATAAAGTATTCGAGACTTGGTTTGAAAAGAATTTTAAAAAGCTCGCGTGGCTATGCTACCTGGCTGGATTTCAAGCGCAGGCATTTCGAGAACGACGGGCGAACGACAATTCAGATGCACGCTTTCCAATTGACGAGGCGCGCATCAATGAGCTCGAGATGTGGCGCGGAAACCGGCCAGGCGGATAATATCAGCGAGCGCCCTTGCCCGAACTCTGCAACCCTGCGACTAGGTATCACAGCTAGAGCACGGTGGATAATGCAGATCAGCCTTCGGGTAGGGGCGCTAAGGGTATCAACATAAAGGAGTCAAATATGTCGCCGCTGCCAACTAGATTCACGGTACAAAAAGTAAGTGTCCAGTTCATGGTGCACTTGGAGTTATTCTACGCTGTCCAAGACAACCTGCTGTGCCAGCCGGTCGGTTTCTTTTACAAGAAGATCCATGCTGACATCGCTGCCGAGGCGATGGAGAAATTGAGCGGACCATACGTCCTGGACATCGAGCGCCTGGCAGAGATATTGGCATAAGGAGGGAACATGTGCAAGCGGAAGAAAATCAAGATTTATGAAGATCCATATAGCCGTGATCACTTGGAGGGAGAGGCGACAATCATCACGGACTTGGGGATTGATGATAACGGCCTGCATCACTATCAAGTCCACTTTGATGGTGATGAGCCTGGCCAGAATTTTGAACGATTCGTTGTCGAGGCTCTGCAATGAACGCCTACGCATACAGCGACCAAACATCCAACATTGCCTGGTGTCAACAGTTTCGTGCTTTGTACATTGTCCACTGCCCAACTTGTGGAGAATATTTTTCTATCGAATGCTGTGGAACAGTGATCGGATGGCCCACAGGTAAACTGGGTAAATGCAGCGAGATTCAAGTAGATATCAGTTGCCCAAACTGCCACACGACCATTGATAGACTATTCTCCTACTCGATCGACAAGTTGCCCAGAATACCGACAGACTCAAACGTGTACGAACAATTGCATAGGGCCGCATAACGAGTCGGCCCAGAGATGACCGCCATCCCCGGGCCGTGGAACAAGGAGTGACCCTTGTCTACAAATAATTATACCACCATTCGTAACTTTATCATTTCGCTACTCACGGCGTACCGGCGACAACGACTTGTACCATTCCCGGCTTCTGGTTGCCGCCGCTGCGGTGGGTGGGGACACGTCTACGAAAAGCACGGCAACATCATCTATAGCCTACGCTGTCCGGTGTGCAATCGAAAAAGGACATGGCTACTGTTCTGCTGCCTGACTTGCCTGCTATTGTCCGCCTGCAAGCCAGGCGAGTACACCTTCTTAGCCAACCATGACACGCCAGAACAGATCGCCAAAGCCGCCAAGGTCCAGGCCGAGGCCGACGCGCTGAAGGAGCAAAACGATTACAACGCGGGCCTACACACGCTCGATCTGGACGCCAAGCGAAACAGCGCTGCGCTGCAACAAAAGGCCGCGGCGCAAGCGATTGAGGACGATAGCAACACACGCCAGATGCGCGCCAGCACCGAACAAGCATTTTGGACAGGTATAGGGAATGCGCTCCCAATCATCCTCAAAACAATCGGGGAGGCCATAGCCGGAACGATCTACATTCTCTCGCTCGCGCTCGCTATCCGCATCGTGCTGGCCCTGTGGGCGCAGGGACGACGCACCTACGCCGAACCGCCTCACTACATGCTCGAGGCGCACATTGGAGACATGACTCTGACTTATATTCTCATGCGGGACCAGCTCAACAGTCCGGCAATCATCCAGGATCCGCTTAGCGGAAGGCGCGCAAAGATCAATGACTATGCCGACGTGGAAACATTGCGAGCTTCATTGCTCCAAGTCACGCAACCCGCGCAAATGCTACTAGGCCCAGGACAGCCGCGACCACAACAAGATGGCCTCTTGCGGCGAATATGGATCGCGCTCTTTGGACGCAGCCAAGCCAAAGTTAGAAAGACCGAGGTCATTCTATGAGCCAATTCCAACAAGCGCCCACCATCGCCGAGCCGCCACAGTACACATCACGCAGCGCCACACAGTACCGCGCCGCAAATTGGCGAAGCGAAATCCTCGTGCCTCTCCTAATGGCACTAGTGACAGCAACGCTCGCATTGATCCCGGCCGTGTGGCTATGGTGGGAATGGGATTGGCTACCGAACTGGTCGCCGGTCGCCACGTTCGTCGCCACGTTCGCGTGCGTGTGGGTATGGCGCTTACGGAAGCACGACACCATGCTGACCGCAGCCGAGGAGATCACACACCTCGACCTCAATCATGATGGAACCATCGGGCGCACAACTCAACCCGCAGCGCCGCCCACATCCATACACATTGACCTGTCCAGGCCCAATCCGCGCACAGGCGCGCCGCAGCTCGTTCGCTTTGACCTGCCCTGTGACTTGGCCACTCTGGCGCTGGTGGCCGAGGCGATGCTCGCCGGGTCCACGCTGCCAAACTCGGAATGGACGCCTATAAAGTTAGGCAAGCCCTTCTCGGAAACAGGACTACAGAAATTCAAAGATGCACTGCTAACAAACGGACTGGCGCGGCCCATCAGCAGAGAGAATCCCAGGCTAGGGCTGGTGCTGACCGATGAAGGCAAGGCATTCATGGCCGAGATCAAACATCAAGCCCACTCCCCCACCGAGGACGAGTGACGCGGCCTATCGGCCACCCATCCGATACGAACGATACGATACGATAGTGATTTATGTCGAATCTAATCCTTTCACTCTTTCCAGGAATTGATCTACTCGGCCGAGGCTTCGAGGCCGAGGGATTCTGCGTCGTGCGCGGCCCAGATGCCCTATGGGGCGGATACATTCGCGGTTTCCACCCGCCTGCCGGACGGTTCGAGGGCGTCATCGGCGGCCCGCCATGCCAGGATTTCAGCCGGGCGCGCCGGTCCGCTCCGACCGGCTATGGGCTGGAAATGCTGAGTGAGTTCACACGTGTGGTCACAGAGGCCAAGCCGATGTGGTTCCTGATGGAGAACGTGCCTACCGTCCCGACGCTCGACGTGCACGGCTATCACATCCAGCGCTTCGACCTGGACGCCAGGGAGTGTTACTCAGCTCAGTCACGACTGCGCCATTTCCAGTACGGCGATCAGCGCGGCTATATCATCATCTGCGAGCGATCACCCAAAGCCGCCCAGGCCGAGCCGTGCTGCATGGC